>X301_European_Hare__coassemble_870_pt1 | contig 54428 bp, 37 predicted proteins | sample X301_European_Hare__metabat2_low_PE_012 | metagenome-assembled genome bin X301_European_Hare
TATTTTAAAACTAAATGTCGCTTAATTTCACGGACATTTTATATTGCAATTTATAGGGAAAATATTGTACATATTAAATTGTTGACACAAAAATTGACTTATGTTATAATGAGATTGGAACTGTATGTATATTCTGAAATTTTGTAATATTTCATAAGGGGTGGTAACATATGGGTAAAAAAATGAAAGCAGCGATAATATTTGCTTTTATAATAATAATGACTACAACACTTTTTTGTATTTCGTCAATGATCACATTTGCGGAGGACTATTGTACGGTTACTGTAGATTATTTATATAGCAACGGTGACCCCGCATACGAATCATATGTTGCTGTTTTTCAAAAAGGTGAAAATATAGATGTAACGGTGCGAAATCCGGAAATTTTGGGATATACTCCGAAGGATTCACTTGATGAAGGTGCTGCGGACGAAACCGTGACGGAATTGAAATACGATAATATTTCACAAGATTATACAATAAAGGTGTATTATGTCCCACGTGAAGTTCCGTATGAAGTAAGGTATTTCTTCCAAAATATATCCGATGATTTATATACGGAAAACAATTCACTTGATGAAAGCTTATATAAGGGCATGGGTCTGACAGGCAGTAAAGCTAATGCTTTCCCGAAAATTGATGGATTTACACAGTTGTTTTATAACGAAGATGCGATAGCCGCCGACGGCTCAACCGTATATGAAGTATATTATGATAGAAATTATACTCTTATAAATTTTGATCTTGACGGCGGATACGGTGTAGAGCCTGTATATGCAAAATACGGCAGCATATACACGATTGCCGAGCCTGTCAAGTCCGGTTATGTCTTTTTGGGTTGGTCACGTACGAATGAGAACGGAGAATATATCAATAAAGACGGCGATAAGATAGATAAGGCTGAGGCAGAGAAAAACTGTGAGAAATTCACCACAGGCACCATCCCCGCAAACGATGAATATTATAAGGCTGTATGGAAAGCGGTGGAAACGACATATACTATAGTGTATAGAGTTCAGAATGCAGATGATGACGGGTACAGCTATGCAGGAAGTGAAACAAAGACGGTTTTGTCCGGTACTGTTGTAAGTGGCGGTGATACTTGGGACGGATCATTTGTTTCACAGGATAATGATGATATTGAAAGACAAAAGAATTATTTTAAATATAATGATAGCTCTACCGAGAAAAATGTTACAGTAGAGGGCGACGGTTCTACTGTTGTCAGAGTTTATTATGACAGAAAAAAATATAATATCAAATTTTATTATGCGTGGGAAAAGGAAGGAAAATATTATATATCCAATGAAACCGGTAATTATTTGGACGGCGATTCTCCTATTGATTTGCAGAGAATATACAATATGCCGGCATCTGCTGTAACGCAAATTGCCGATATTCCGAATATCAAGGCTGAAACGGGAAAGTATAAAATGGGATATGATTCTTTCACGCCGAATCCGTCAGATCCGACTAAACCGGAAGCCAACTTCTATTATATAGAATTTGAGGCTAAGTATGGGCAGTATATCGGCGATTTGTGGCCACTTGATTTGATGGATCCTCGTATAGCTTTGAATAATAGCGGTTCGAGTGCTAACCCTGTTCCTATAGGAGGTGTATTAGTCTTTTCTACATGGGCACCACCTAGGGGAAGTTATTGGGCTGCTCATCCTATAGATTCTAATAGAAATGTAGCTACTTTTTATGAAAGACTTGACGAAAGGGTTCTTGCAAATGAAGTGAGCGATCTTAAAACTCAGACAGGCGTAGCTTTTGTGGCTTATTGGAGTGTAACGACTAAAAATGACTTTACACGTTGGACACAGGAATTGTATGTACCGGTGCTTGATGATAACGAACCGTTCGATGTTGAAAGAAACAACGTTAAGTACAAAAAAATGGAAGATTACGCCCTCTTTACAACCAGTTATAGTATAAATCAGTTATCATCACCTTTACTACAGGGTTATACGATTGACAGTTCTTTGAATGAAGAAGATCCGAGTACTACCCAACTGGTCTATACATGGGAGGATACGGAAGGACCACATGAAGCAACTATAAATAGATGTAAAACAGCACGTTTCTTTTATAAAAGAAATTCATACGATGTGTTATTCTATAATGGAGGAGAAACACATAAAACCGTTAATGTTCCGTTTGAAACACCGCTGAAAAATACTATTGAGGAGGCACAAGAAAACCTTACCTATTATGTTCCGGCCTTGAAAGATTTCTATACATTTGACGGATGGTATACATCTCCGGATTTTGCGGAAGGTACGAAATTTGACGCAGACGTAAGCAAAATGCCTGCGGGTGGACTTATTTTGTATGCAAAATGGACTCCGGTAAAATATAATGTAACTTTCTATAATGATTTGGAGTCGTATATTAACGATACGGAGATCAAGACCGTTCAGGTTGAAAGAGGAGATACAGTTCTTTCAAACGATATACCGAATCTCAGATCTCACACACTGACAAGCCCGATTGCGGGAGCGAGATTTTCCGGTTGGTATTATATTGACGGCAGCGGTAACACAGTGCGTTTTGACCCGTCAATGATGCCGGTGACGAGTGACCTCAAACTGTATGCGGGCTGGGAGTCCGATGTAGTATCCACATATGCTATAAAGTATCTGAAGAAAGGTACAAGTGAGGAGATTGCCGAGCCGACAAGCGGAAGAGCGTTTGTTTCCACGACAAAGACATTTAGTGCGAAAGGCGGAAGTGATTTGAATGAGAGCGGCTGGTGGCCTACCGTTCCGAGCCATTCCATTCTTATGCGAGATAATGAAAGCGATAACGAGTATACCTTTGAATATATCAAAAAGGACTCTGTATGGTATCGTGTGAGATATGTAGATGCGTCCACAAACGAGGAATTTGCAGACCATCCGAGTGTGGATAGGCAGACGTCCAACGGTGTTGTATCGGAAAAAGCACTGTATATAAACGGGTATGCGGTGGACAAGATAACAAAATCATGTGTGCTTGTGGCTTCGGAGGAAACTGACAGCGATGCCGCTAAGAATGAAGAAACTTCCGTGAATGTTATAACATTCTATTATACAAAGAATGATAGTCAGTCTATATTTGAAGTAAATCATTATACACAGAACCTCGATAATACCTACAGTCTGTGGCAGGGTCAGACATTTTCCGTAGTGTCAGGCACAATAAACATGAAAGATGTATATTCAACTACATTGTTATCTTCCGGATATAGTGTTAATGATACAATGACGAAGTATGAGGGTGTGGTTGACGTTAATCCCAAAGGCGGCACATATGTCGTTATAGATATATACTATGACAGGAAATTTTATCCGTATGTTGTAAGGTACATTGATGCAGGCAGCGGTGATGTTATCAAGCGGTACGATTTCCCGGTCGATCCGCTTGTAAGCGGCGACAGTCGGGAGAAACATATGCTCGGAAACACCGTGGAGTGGAAAGCCAATAGTGTTATTACAGAAAGCGGAAAGATCTATGACAGACTAAGCAATGAAACGGTATCGCTCAGTATTCATGTTGAGGAGGACACAAACGGAGAACCCGTTAGTGTAGACAAGGTCAAAGATAACGTTATAAATGTATATTACCGTGAGAGAAGTACTTTTTCGGTCAGGTACACTGCGGTTTGCATACCCTCCGATACAACATATTCCGATGAGGTGCTTGGCGGAGTAAGAGTTTCAAGGTCAATGGAGATTGTTTCGAGTGCCGCAGATATCGTCGGTTCGACTGTGTTGGAATATCCGACTGAGAAATGCAAATTCTTAGGCTGGTTTGACAACCCTGACGGTAAAGGGGATGCCATATCGACCGTACGGGAAATAAACCGCGTAGATATAGGGAACATAGACAGTGATAAAACCTATTATGCCGTGTTCAGACCGAAAGGCGAGGTATCTACTCTAAGAATTGAGAAGTATATAGACAGTTTGTATTATAATTCAAACGACAATCCTCACGGTTTTGCGGACGCCGGTGTTATGCAGCCGAAAAATGATGATGACAAATATGGATATCTGAATATGACGAAAGCGGAGCAGAACTTTGTATTCAGAATAGAGAAATACGAAAAGGCTTCGGGCGGCAATAAGGGAGATCTTGTCGGAACTTCATATACGGTTATGACTTTTGGTGCAGATGATGAGCCGCTTGAAACAGTCAAAGACAGGTACGGCAAATCCTACCGTTATATGCACAGCAAGGACATTATGATTGAACCGGGGTATATTTACACCGTTACGGAGGTCGGCATATCGAAGGAAACGGATGTTGCCGCAGGTCTTGGCTGGAGATATATTTTCACGGGTGTAACCATTCCGGAAATGGTCAGCGGAACAAATAGGATTGCAGTCGTACCTACAGAACCGCAGGTTGACGTTGTTTACGGAGATACGCTTATCAATGCCGTACAGAAAATAGAGTTTTATGCCGTTCGTAATAATGCATCGAACGATACGGAGAGTGATATGTCGAGTATTACAAACAAAATACTTATAAAGTAGTGGAATTCACAGGGGCTGTCGCAAATGAGTAAAAAATATTGCGGCAGCCTCTGAACGTATTGATAGATATATAGTTTTGTAATAGAAATAGCGGACAGTGAAAATAAATTATCGGTAAAAGCAAAGTATCATTATATTTATAACAGTTTCCGGGGATAAGAGTAAAATATCTTGAAAACATTAAAGAACATATAGTATAATAGAAAACATAATAGAAAACGGAGTGATAAATGACTAATATGGAATATAAAGATAATATATGGAGAATGGCAATGTCGGATATCAGGGCGGCAATTTTTGATTTTGACGGTACACTTGCAGATTCAATGTATGTGTGGGAGAAGGTAGACAAGGATTTTCTTTCAAAAAGGGGAATACCTGTAACAGCAGAATATACGGATAATGTCAGAAGTATGTTTTTTGAAACGGCAGCGGTATATACAAAATCAAAATATAACCTTCCCGAAAGCGTTGATGAGATTATGAATATATGGCTTCGGATGGCACATAAGGAATATGCCCGGAATGTAAAAGTAAAAAAAGACGCACTCAGGTACCTTAAGGAATTGAAGCTGAGGGGAATAATGCTTGGAATGGCAACATCGAGCAATCCGTATCTTCTCATGCCGTGCCTTGAAAATAACAGCATGGACGGACTTTTTGACTGTATATGCTACACATCCGAGGTAGGAATGAATAAAAGCAATCCCGAAATATACATATATACCGCAAAAAAGCTTGGCGTCAGACCCGAAGAATGTGTTGTGTTTGAGGATATCATAGAAGGTCTTAACAGTGCGAAATCCGCAGGAATGAAGACAGTTGCGGTTTATGACAAATCAAATGAAGCATATATTGATGAGATAAAGGCATCCGCAGATAAATTTATTTTAAGTTATAGCGAGATGATAAGCTTAACATGAATAATACATAATGTTACTGTAATTATGATTTGATATAAAATATATCTTGATTATATATCAAAACAGGTATATAATTAATAGGCAGAAAAGTAATATTTATTTGGAAGGGAGTATATTTATGAAATATGCAGTAATACTCTGTGACGGAATGGCGGACAGACCCGTTCCCGAGCTTGGGGGAAAAACGCCGATGTCGGCTGCCTGTAAGCCCAATATGGAAGCACTTGCAAAAAAGGGAGAGGTAGGACTGGTAAAAACAGTAGGAGAAGGCTTGAAGCCCGGAAGTGATGTCGCAAACCTTTCGGTTATGGGATATGACCCCAAGTTATATTATACAGGCCGTTCGCCGCTTGAGGCAGCAAGTATAGGGATAGACCTTAAGGATGACGATGTTACTCTGAGGTGCAACCTTGTAACGCTTTCAGATGAGGAAAATTATGAAGATAAGACAATGGTTGATTATTGTGCGGGGGATATCTCCTCAGCAGAGGCAGCCGTACTTATAGAATATATTGATGAAAAGCTTGGCAGTGATATATTCAGATTTTATAACGGTGTAAGCTACCGTCATTGTCTTGTATGGGCAAAGGGCGAACCAAACCCCGGAATACTTACACCGCCGCATGACATAACAGGTAGAAAAATCACCGAATACATACCAAAGGGGGAGCATACCGCTGAGCTTTATGAGCTGATGAAAAAGAGCTATGATTTGCTCAGGAATCACCCTGTGAATCAGAAAAGGGTATCCGAGGGCAAACGTCCCGCAAATTCAATATGGCTCTGGGGCGAAGGAATGAGGCCGAGACTTGACAGCTTCTTCAAGAAATTCGGTAAAAAGGGCTCAATGATATCTGCGGTTGACCTTCTCAAGGGGATAGGTAAGTGTGCGGAGATGTCCGTATGTAATGTTGAGGGTGCAACGGGATATATAGATACCAATTTTGAGGGCAAGGCACAGGCGGCTATAGAGGAGTTCAAAAAGGGACAGGATTTTGTATATGTTCACATTGAGGCACCGGATGAATGCGGGCACCGTGCAGAGATAGAGAATAAGAAGAAAAGTATTGAGCTTATCGACAAATATATAATCGGACCCGTTGTAGAATATTTGCGTGAATCGAAAGAGGATTTCAGTGTTATGATACTTCCGGATCACCCGACACCGATAGAGCTTAAGACTCATACAAGCGACCCCGTACCTTATCTTATTTACCGCAGCAATGCCGAAAAGGACAGCGGAATAGAGGTATTTGACGAAGAAAATGCGAAAAAAACGGGAATATTCAAGGAGCCGGGTTATATGCTCATGAATGATTTTCTTAATAACTGATATAAAGTAAAAATATTGCAGCTCTGTTCGATACTTTCGGTAGAAAGTAAGCGGACAGAGCTTTCTGTATACAACAAAATAAAAAGCAGGACTTTATAAAATTTTTTATTATCGACCGGTACCATACATAAATACTGCCGAAGAATAAAACTCCGGCAGTGGGACTAAGATTATTCTATTGATTTCAAAGACTCTACCATGCTTATCTTTTTCATCTTGAAATACATTACAAAATTGACGAGCAGTGAAAATGCAAGAGTCAGAACAAAAGCGATAATATAGCTTATAAGATTAACCTGTTGAGGGAACATTACCATATCCATCTGAATTGCGAGGACAACAAAAGAGGACAGCAGCGTACCGAGCGGTAATCCGATAATTGCACCGACAACGGTCAGAACCATATTTTCTCTGTAAATATAATTAGCAGTTTCCATATTATAGAACCCGAGAACCTTGATTGTTGCGATTTCTCTCGCTCGTTCCGAGATATTTATGTTTGTAAGATTATACAACACGACAACAGCCAGTAACCCGGCACATACGATTAGGACAAAAACAATTACATTCAAGGAATCAAGGGTGCCAAGAACACTGTCAACCTGTTCGCTTATAAGCGATACCGTTACTATATCATCGTTTTGCATCCAGTCGTTTGCAATATCCTTGCCTGCATCCTTATATGATTCATCCACTTGTGTGTATACGACATTATATTCTGTTTCCTTGCCGCTGAGTTTTTTATACTGATTTGGCGTCATATACATATAATTGCCCGCATAATTCTCGGTTAATCCCGATACTGTGGAGGAATATGTCACTTCATCAATGGAAAACGATATTCTGTCTCCCGCTTCAGCACCTATAACCTCAGCAAGCCTTTCATTGATAACAACGGAATCATCATTAAGATCGATTTTTTCGTGCGTAAGTCTGTCACGCAGGACGAACATTTTTTCAAATTTCTTATCATCCTCACCGATTATAAGGTTGAAGCTGATTTTTTTATTTTCGCCATATTTTATTGTGGTACTATGCTGCGAAACCAAAAGGGTATCGGAAAATCGTTTATCATTATGAAACTGTGACATGAGATAAGCTTTTTCATCCGCCGTTCCCGATTGCGAAAGAGCATATACCTGGTCAAACTTGGATATTTCACCGAATTGCCTGTCAGCGATAACCGTTATAGAATCCTTAAGACCCAAACCGGCAAGAATAAGTGCAGTACATCCGGCAACACCTATAACCGTCATAAGAAAGCGTGCTTTATATCTGAAAAGATTCCTTGCCGTAACCTTGGAGGTGAAGTTCATATGCTTCCACAGGAATGGGATATACTCAAGTATAATCCTTTTTCCGGGCTTAGGTGCTTTCGGTCTCATAAGGGAAGCAGGCCGCAGCTTCAATTCACTGTAGCAGGCTACGATAGCAACAATACAGGTGCAGAGAATACCCGTTCCGGCGGAAAATGCAAAGCTTTCCCACGATATTTTGAGTATTGTTTCAGGGAGTATATACATCATTGAATATGTGTTAATTATTATATAGGGCAATGTTGCAAGACCTGCAATTGCTCCGACAATGCTGCCGGAAACAGCTGCAAGAGCGGCATATATAAAATACTTTGCCGCAATGGAAATATTTGTATATCCGAGAGCTTTAAGAGTACCTATTTCAGTTCGTCTTTCCTCAACCATTCTTGTCATGGTCGTAAGGCATACAAGGGCGGCTACAAGGAGGAAGAAAACAGGGAAAACAGCGGCTACATAATCGACCCTCAAGGCATCTTCCTCAAGCCCTGAGTAGCCCGGGTTTTCATCCCTGTCATAAACGTACCATTTTGCATCATTGAGTGCATCTATTGCATCCTGTGCCTCATTAATTTTTTTTTCTCCTTCGGACAGACCCGAATGTGCTTCTGCCTTTCCCAGTGCAAGCTTTTCCCTTGCCTCCTTAAGCTTCCTCATACCTTCGGATTTTTGTGTTTGAATTTCCTGCTTTCCGAGTTTAAGCTTTTCTTCCGCCTGAGAAATTTCAGTCTGTGCAGCCTGAAGCTCAAGCATACCGGAATTCATAGCATTATCGTATTCAAGTTTGCCGATATCAAGCTGACTTTGTGCATTATCAAGCTGAATTTGTGCATCCGCAAGCTTTTTGGCACCGTCGGCTTTGGAATTTTCAAATTGTGCTTTTGCATCCGCAAGTTGTTTCCCGGAATCTGCAAGTTGTTTTTCACCGTCAGCCAACTGCCCGGAAGCATCATCAAGCTGTCTTGAATACTCTTCAAGACTGTTATAATATGTTTTAATCTCATCCTTAAGTTCGGTAAATTTGTCTATAAAACCGTCCTCAATATCATAAATTCCGCTGATTTTTTTTATTACCGCTTCGGTTTTCGATAAGGTATTGTTGACGAGTTCAATATAATTTTTGAGTGCCGAGGAAAGTCGGGTGAGATTATTTTCCTCTAATCTGTTGCTCAGATTGAGAAATCCGTTAATTTCCGTTCTGTATTCATCCAATCGAGTTATAGCGTATTCGAGGGATTGTTTTGTATCAACGTCCGTTTTGTATTTTTCGTTAAGCTCATCAATAATTGTTTCAAGCTCTTCAATTCCGTTGCCGCCGATTCCCATGACGGTCTGAATTAGCGTCATCATGGTTTCGGCACGGGGTTTTGTTGAACTGTAAAAAACGCTGTATTGTTTATCATATTCATTCTGTGCCGAATCAAGCCCAGCCTGTGCCTTGCTGATTTGTGTGTCATATTCAAGCTTTGCCTTTGTATATGCTTCTTTCCCGGCAGCATATTGATTTTGTGCGTTGGTGAGCTTAGTTTTAGCCTCGGCTATTCCGTCAGTGTATTTTTTTTGTCCCTCGGCAAGTTCTTTTTTGCCGTTTTCAAGCTCCTTTTCTCCGTCTGTAATCTCTTTTTCAGCCTTAAGCAGACCTTCTGCAAGCTCGGCTTCTCCGTTATGTAATTCCTTGGCACCGTCTGCAATTTCCTTTTCTGCCTCAGCTTTTTTGTCGTTATATTCGATTTTAGCATCGGAAAGCTCTTTTTTTGCATCGGTCAGTGTTGTATCATTGAATATCTTAATTCTTTTTTTTGAAAGATCTTCATATTCTTTTATCTGACTTTCAATAGTTTTTTTATATTCTTCAGAAAACGGTGACAATCCTTTGTCGGATGCTTTCGTTGTCACATAAACGGCGGTGTATCTCTCCGAAACAAAATCATCGGGAGGTATCATAATATAAAAGCTTATGGAGCCGTTGCCAACGTTTGTATTTCCTCTCTGATATGTAAGATACAGCGGATCTTCAACAACACCGACTATTTTATATTCAAGATATTTTATAAAATCGGTAGTATTATTATCCTGAACCTTTTCATTAAATTTTATGGTACTGCCGATCTTATATCCGCTTGATTCATAAAAATAACTGTCTATAACACATTCTCCGCCCTTATCAGGCAATCTTCCTTCTATAACAATAGGCTCATTTATAAGCTTCTCATTAGTATCGGTAAGCTCGGGCAGTGCGTGAACACGAGCAACAGAATCAATATTGTTTTGTGATACTATAAGATCCGTCATATATGAGGGCATAACGTCAATGGTGTTTTCCTGTTTTTTTATTGCCCTTATATCATCATCATCAAAGCCCACAGTGGAGATTAGCCGCAGATCCATCAAATTCTGCTCTTCAAAATATCTGCTGCCTGTTTCCATCATACTGGGGCTTGAGGTTTTTACGCCGGTAAAAAAGCCGGTACTGAGTGCGATAATAGCCAGTATGGAAATAAATCGGGATTTGGTATTTTTAATTTCTCTTATAATATTTTTTCTGAGTGATTTTTTAGAGTTTCTTTTTTTCATATTTTCTTTCTTTCCATCCAATACAAAATATAAATAAAATAAATTATGACATTACCATTCGATTTCTTCAATTGGCATAGGGTTAGGATTTACAACATTGCTCACAACCTTACCGCTTCTCATATTTATAACACGGTTAGCCATAGGTGTAATGGCAGAGTTGTGTGTTATAAGTACAACAGTCATTCCGTCCTCACGGCATTTTGTCTGCAAAAGTTTCAAAATTGTTTTACCCGTATTATAATCAAGGGCTCCCGTAGGTTCATCGCATAAGAGCAGTTTAGGCTTTTTGGCAAGAGCCCTTGCGATAGATACACGCTGCTGCTCACCGCCGGAAAGCTGAGATGGAAAGTTATTTTTTCTTTGCGACAGCCCCACACTGTCCAACACAGTATCAGCGTCAAGCGAATCACGGCATATCTGAGTTGCAAGCTCGACATTTTCCTTTGCCGTAAGGTTCGGTATAAGGTTATAAAACTGAAAAACAAAGCCTATGTCGTATCTTCGATAGGAGGCAAGGTCTTTTCCGCTCAGGTGACTTATATCTTTTCCGCCGACAATAATTTTACCCTCGTCACAGCTGTCAATTCCGCCGAGTATATTCAGTACAGTTGTTTTACCTGCACCGCTCAGACCGACAACAACGGCAAATTCACCCTCGTCGATTGAAAAGGTAACGCCATCGGCAGCAGTTATAGTTACTTCTCCCATTTTATATCTTTTATAAACATTTTCAAATTCTACAAAATTCTTCATCATAATATTTTCACCACATTACATTATTTTTCGGCGGCGTGCCGCCGCTGTCATGTTCGCGGAGTCGCTCACTACGTTCGCTTTGTTTATAGTGGACGGGCAGTTCGTTTCCGCGATAGGTAGTTTGCCTGTCGGTGTGCGTAAGAGAGTGTCGTGAAAGCCTCTTGCGAGGCTTTCCGCATCTACAAATGACATACTTATCTCTTGTTCATCGGGTAAATTAACGGTCGAGCAAAAAATTAATTGACCTGAGTAAAATAATTACGGATTGACTGCGGCGGCACGCCGCCGCTCACTACGTTCGCTTTGACTGTTATGGAGGGCAGTTCGTTTCCGCGATAGGTAGTTTGCCTGACGGTGGGCGTTAGAAAGTGTCGTGAAAGCCTCTTGCGAGGCTTTCCGCATCTGCAAATGACAAACTCATCTGTTATTCATCGAGTAAATTAACGGTCGAGCCAAAGATTAATTTGCCTGAGTAAATTAGTTACGGATTGACAGTGCCGGCACGGCACCGGCGGTAAGCCATTTTTTTGAGGTTTGAGCAATTTCTTTCAGAGCTTCTTCGTCAAACGGGGATTTAAGACCTGCTGTTTCTACCAGTTCCGTAAAGGTTTGAGTTCCGCCTTTTTTCACAAGACGCATATAACGCTCCCAGGCTTCATCATGACTTTTCTGCATGATATTCCAAAATTCAAGTGCAACAGTCTGTGCAAGACAGTAGTCGATATAGTAAAAAGGATTTTCATATATATGCATCTGCCTTTGCCAGCCCTTGCCCTCACCATAGAACGGTGAACCGTCAAGCTTCATCCACGGCATATATATACCGAGAAGTTTTCTCCATATATCATGTCGCTGTTTTGGTGTGATATCGGGATTTTCATACACGAGGTGCTGAAAATGGTCAACCATTGTGCCGTAGGGGATAAAGGTTATTGCGGAGAAGAGGTGACTGTATTTAAATTTCATGCTGTCCTTACCGAAAAACTCATCACTTTTTCTCCAACCGAAAAATTCCATTGTCATGGAATGAATTTCACAAGCCTCAAGTGTAGGACTTATATTGGATGAGGGTACAATATTTCTTGAAGTATAGAAAGCAAATGCGTGACCTGCTTCGTGCGTTATAACCTCAACATCATCGGCTGTACCGTTAAAATTCGAGAATATAAAGGGTACTTTATAGTCTAACAGATTTGAGCAGTAGCCTCCGCCTGCTTTACCTTTTTTGCTGAGAACATCAAGAAGCTCGTCCTTAAGCATAACATCTATAAATTCCGAGGTTTCCTCCGAAAGCTCATGATAAAGCTGCTTACCTGTTTCAAGTATGTCCTCTGCACTTCCCTGAGGAGTAGGATTACCATCCTTGAATTTCAGAGCGGCATCTGCAAAGGAGAGGGGATATTCAAGTCCTGTCCTTTCAGCCTGCTCACGATACAGTCTGTCTGCAACAGGTACGATATATTTTACAACAGCCTTTCTGAATTTTTCAATATCCTGCGGCGTATAGCAGTTTCTTGTCATCTGAAGATAACCGAGCTTTACAAAATTATCAAAACCCAGCTTTTTTGCCGCTTTTGTTCTTAGCTTTACCATCTTATCATATATTTCGTCAAGCTCCTTGCCGTGTTCGTTATAAAACTCACCCTCGGCAATCCATGCGGCTCTTCGTATTTCGTTGTCGGGAGATTGCTTGTAGGGCGTCATTTGAGATAGGGTACGTTTTTCACCGTCAAATTCAATCTGTGCGGATGCAATAAGCTTCTGATATGCGGTTTCAAGCTTATTTGTTTCCTGCACCTCCGGAATTATTTCGGGCGAAAAGGCTTTAAGCGACATTTCAGCATTTTTAAATAAAAGACTTCCGTATTTTTCCTCAAGCTCTTTTCTAAACTTATTTCTCACAAGAATTTTTGTAAAGCTCTGTTCAAGTTCAACAAAAAGGGGAGAGGTTTCGTCTATATATTCAACTTCCTTTTCATAATATTCATCATTTGTATCAATACTGTTTCTTATATATGCAATGCTCATCATGGTATCAATATGAGAGCTTAATTTTTCCCATTCAAGAAATGCTTTGTCAGCAGCCTCAAAGGAGGCCGCATTCTCAAGCTCGTGTTTTATTCTATCGGTATCCGAGGCTGCCTGTTCGATAGCAGGTCGTTCATATTTCATTTCGGAAAATTTCATAGTATACAACTCCTCGCACAATAATTACTCTACTATTCTACCCCAATTTCGTATAAAAATCAATCTGAAAAGGTCGTAAAACAAATAAAAAAACGGGCGGAGGATTTTGTCCTCCGCCGAAGTACAGTTTTTTAATTTTTTCTTGCTCCGAGAATCCTGAGAATATACAGGAAAAGATTGATAAAGTCAAGATACAGGTCAAGAGCAACTATTATTGCACCCTTGGCAAGCAGAACGGAATCGCCTTGCATTGCACTGTAATATCTTTTAATTTTCTGAGTGTCATAAGCGGTAAAGCCTACAAAGATGACTATACCGACAAGGCAAATCGCAAGATCCATCATGGGAACATTGAAGAACATGGCAATTACCGAGAAAAGGATAAGACCGAAAAGTCCGAACACAAGAACCGTTCCGAGACTGCTGAGATCCCTCTTTGTAATCATTCCGTATAAAGTCATTGCTCCGAATATACCTGCGGTTACGGCAAATGCAAAAACAGCAGTCATAACGTCAAACAGCACAAGGAGCGGACCTATCGTAATACCGTTCAACACGGAATACGCAAGGAAAATCGCCGTACAGGCAACAGGCGGGATCTTGGAAACAAAAAAACCGAGCACGAATACAAGAACCACTTCCGCAAGAAGTAAAAAGTAATACAAGCCGATATTGTTTTCCATAAAAATCATGACACGTACAGGGTCATTAACTATGGCAAGACAAATTCCGAAAGTGATAAGAAGACCGACGAACATCCATCCGAATACCTTTTTGGTATAATCAGCAAGTGAAACAGCCGGCTGATTATTTACATACGATGCCGGATTGTTCATTCCGCCGCCGAAACCGCCTCCGCCATTGTTATAGCCGTTATAGTATCCGTTCGGGTCATATGGGTTGTTATTCATACAAAAGCTTCCTTTCTTTTATATTGTTTGGTTGTAGTATATTACTATTTTTCCGTTTTGTCAAGCAAATTAAACAGGATTTATTCATATATTACGTAAAAAATTGTGGTTCGGTTGTAAGAGTAACACAATAAAAATGGAATGTGTTTAATTGTTCTTTCAAATAAAATATGCGTAAACACTTAGTTTCAGAACCGTTTATTTTTTTGTATTAAAACAAAAAATATTTACCCCGATAAATTCAATATCTCCGGTTTATGTTAAAACGTCAAAAAAGCTTATAATGCGGACTTGGAAATTTTTTCATATATCTGCGTAAAGGACGGATTATAAAGCTCTTTCGGATTATTGTCAATTTCAGATAAATACAATGGAGGTTTTTCATTAAATATGTAATATATAAAAACCTTTAAAAAAGAATTGACATTTATGTCTGAAAATTATATAATTAACGTTGATGTGTTTTGTCAGTTTGTAAAGCAATTTAAACAAATTGACAGGATAAAGAATAATATTGGAGGATACCCTAATGAAACGAATTGGCAAACCGGTGTTCTTCATCATATTTTTTCTGATACTCTTTCTTGCGTATACATCGGTTTTCGGTATATACGGCGAGAACGGTGACTATACGTTGACGTATATCAAGGGTATTCAGGATATACGATGGGGCATCGACATCAAGGGAGGCGTCGAGGCGGTATTTGCACCCGAGAAGGGTGTGGAAGCAACAGATGATCAGATGAATGCTGTTAAATCTATTATTGATCTGCGTCTTGTAAATCAGAATATAACCGACTACGAAATTTATCCCGACTATTCAAACGACAGAATAACGGTGCGTTTTCCGTGGAAATCGGACGATACGGAATATGACCCGGGCGAGGCTATCAAGGAGCTTTCGTCAACGGCACAGCTTGTATTCCGCGGCGGTACGGAACAGGACGGAGAGGAAATACTCACCGGTAAAGATGTAAAGAATGCTTATGTAAGCAATATTCAGGGTTCAAACGGCACATATCAAAAGGTTGTAAGCCTTGAGTTTTCGGATGAAGGTAAGGAAAAGTTTGCCGAAGCAACCGAAAAATATCTTAATCAGCAGATCGGTATATGGATGGATGACACCTGTATATCCGCTCCGACAGTACAAAGTGTTATTTCGGACGGAAACTGCTACATAGACGGCGGTTCGGACGGTTTCACGACAGAGGATGCAACGGCACTTGCCAATAAAATAAATGCCGGTGCTCTTCCGTTCAATCTTTCGATAGAAAGCTATGGTACGATAAGCCCGTCCCTCGGAACCTATGCACTTACGGCTATGGCTTATGCCGCAGTGGCCGCACTCGTATTCATACTGCTGTTTATGTGCATAGTATACAGACTGCCCGGCTTTATAGCATTTATTGCACTTCTCGGACAGCTTGCAATTTCCGTTATGGCAGTGTCCGGTTATTTCCCGGTTTTCGCAAGCTTTACAATGACTATTCCGGGTATAGCAGGTATGATACTTTCAATTGGTCTTGGTGTTGATGCAAATATCATAACGGCAGAAAGAATAAAGGATGAACTTTGGACAGGAAAGACACTTGACGGATGTATTTCCAACGGTACAAAGGGAAGTCTTGCCGCAATCATAGACGGTAATATAACCATCATAATTGTTGCTGTTATCCTTATACTTGTATTCGGTCCTGCAAATATATTCTCCGCTTTGTTCGGAGTTTCAACGACAGGTCTTATATATGCGTTCGGATATACTCTGCTTGTAGGTGTAATTGCTAACTTTATCATGGGTGTAGGTGCTTCAAGACTTATGCTCCGCTCTGTTTCGGGACTTAAATTCCTGAGAAATAAAAGATTGTATGGAGGTAAGAAGAAATCATGAGACAACGATTCCATATAGATTTCGTCAAGAACTCTAAAATCTTTTTCTGCATTTCACTTGGTATAATGCTCGTGTGCCTTGTGCTGAATATATTCGTAATACCAACCCGCGTTGATATCCAGTTTACGGGAGGTACTATAGTAAAATACAGCTATAGCGGCAATCTTGATGAGAAGAAGGTTTCCGATGCCGCTCAGAAGGCAACCAAGGAAACAATATCCTTTACATTTTCGGAAAATCTTGCTTCATCCGATTCAAACAGTCATATGGTAGCACTTGAATTTACTAATTCAAAAGCAATCACTGTCGATGAGCAGGATGAGGTAACGGAAGCACTTACAAAAGCTTTCCCGAAGAACAATTTTAAGGTTGAGGAGTCATCATCTGTTGATGCCTCCAAGGGTGCAAACTTCTTTTATAAATGCCTTGCGGCGGTTATACTTGCGGCAGTACTTATAATAGGATACATAGCGATAAGATTCAAGAAGATAGGCGGTCTTTCCGCCGGTGTTATGGCAATAGTTGCATTAGTCCATGACCTTATCATAGTGTATTTTGTATTTGCAATGTTTAATATGTCACTTGATGATAACTTCATTGCTGTTGTTCTTATGATTCTCGGTTATTCCGTAAACGATACTATAGTATTATATGACAGAATAAGAGAAAACAGACGCAAGATGGGTCCGAAAGCAACTACGGCAGAGGTAACGAACGCAAGTATTAACCAGTGTTTTACAAGAACGATCTGTACCAGTATCACCACAATCGCAGCTATCGGTTCGGTACTTGTGGTATCACTTATTTTCAATATTGATTCAATAATAAGCTTTGCTCTTCCGATGATGATAGGTCTTGTTTCGGGCTGCTATTCCTCAATATGCATAGCTACTCCGCTTTGGGTAATGTGGAAAAATCACAGCGATAAGAAAAAGGCTGAAAAGGAAAGCAAAAATAAAAAGGGAAGTAAAAAAGCAGCTAAAAATTCCGAAAAAAAGACGGAAAAAGCATAACACATTTTTGGTGTCAGACAGCAATTTCCATAAGGAAGTTGCTGTCTGATATTATATGTAATATTTTGAAATACGATTTATATTGAATTTTTAAAAAGACATTATATTAAGCCGTTTGGATTTTAAGGAGAGTGAATATGATGAAGTACCGGCACTTGCCAAACTCAGCCGAAAGAAAAAATATTGCCGAGATATACAGATATGATTTCAAACTGAGATAGAAGCATATATTAGAAATTGTGTTTTATAAGCTGCCTTTCGGTTTGGGAACGGGTAAACCGGTTTTTCCGAAATAAGAACTCTATATCAGCTTTCCGGGAAAATTTGACTGCCGCAGAATTTTTCCTCTTGCGGCGGTTTCTTTTTTCAAAAACTATGGAAATTTATGTACATATATGTTATAATTAGGTTATCTTAAAAAAAGGAGCGAAGGTTATGCAGAATATATGGCATGATATGGATTCGGCGAGGATAACGCCGGAAAATTTTATGTGCGTAATAGAAATACCGAAAGGAAGTAAGGCGAAATACGAGCTTGACAAGCAAAGCGGACTTCTTAAGCTTGACAGGATACTTTATACGTCAACTCACTATCCTGCCAACTATGGCTTTATACCGCGTACATATGCCGACGATCTTGACCCGCTTGACGTTCTTGTGCTTTGTTCGGAGCAGATATATCCTTTGACACTTGTGCAGTGTTATCCTATCGGATATATTACAATGCTTGATAATGGAAGAAATGATTATAAAGTCATAGCTATTCCGTTCAATGATCCCACGTATAATTCGTATACTGATATTTCGGAAATACCGAGTCATATATTTGACGAGATGACTCATTTCTTTTCTGTTTATAAGGCACTTGAGAATAAGGAAACCGTTGTTGATGAGGTACGCGGTAAATCAGAGGCGATTGAAATAATCAAAGAAGCTATTGATAATTACAAAGAAAAATTCAGTACAATGTGACCGAGCGAAGGGAAATATCAATGAGTAAAAAGGAAAAGAATAAAAATAAGATTAATACTGATACAGGGGAGAATAAAACAGAAAGATTTCCGAATATGGGGGGTAAGCCGACACCGAAAAAGAAGGTAAAGACGCCTCCAAAAAAGCGTATAAAGCTTCTTAAAACACCTACACAGATAATCAGGGGTTTTACAATATTTTTATATGTTTTAATAATTTTTTTGCTTACATCGCCTTTTATGTCCGCGACATTTTATATTACGGATGACCTTGAAGCCACAACCGAGCTGCCGGAGTCATATACATATTCAACTCAGGAGCAGATTGATAATGCCGAAAAGGAACTTCAGGAGGCTCTTGACGGTCTTAGTAAGGATCCGGATTATGATCCCCGTGCCGAAAAAGAGGTATCTATATCGACATTAGGGATGGCATGGAGGTATAACGTTGCTTCAGGTGTTGATGCACAGGATCTCGTTGCTCTTGTGGAAAAAGCAAAAAATACGGACAGAACTCTGTATACAGAGGAAAGTGTGACTAAACTGAATAATGCCACCATAAAGGCACAGAGGGCACTTTGTTCAACTGTCACGGTCACACGGTCTATCATACAGCTTATTTTCGGCGGAAACGTAGACGGTACCGATATCAGCGGAGTTGGCAGTATAGTTGTAAACGTACTTCTCATTTATGTTTTGGCATTATTGCCGGTTGCGGGAATTTTGATAACCCTTTTTGACAGAAGTCGGCATATCAAAAATATATCGGGGATGATGATAGCCCTGTTGAGTCTTATGGATATATTTGCGATGGTATATCCCCATATTGCGTTTGGTTCGGTAATGACGATTACGGCATATATACTGCTTTTTGTTCTTTCAGTCGGAGGATTGTATGCCAAGCAGCAGGAGGATTATATCCTGAAGCATCCGGAAAAGGAATCGGAGTTTACAGAAAAGCATCCGCAGTTTGTCAAGGCTCTTATAAATTATAAAAGAGTTAACATGAAAAACACCATAGAAGAAGAGGAACAAAAGCAGCGTGAGCGTTTGTCAAAAAAGAGTTCTAAGAAATAACATAGGAAATAAAAAATCCCGTTTGTCGGAAATGTCGTATAAATAATTTATTTCAGAAGAGAATATATCATGTAAGGAGAGATAGTTATGTCATTAGAGCTTACAAACAAAACCTTTGATGAAGAGGTATTTTCATCAGAAAAACCTGTGGTTGTAGATTTTTGGGCGGATTGGTGTATGCCGTGCAAGATGCTCGCACCGGTATTGGAGGCTGTTGAGGAGGAAAATCCTCAGGTTAAATTTGCAAAGGTAAATATTTCGGAATATCCTGATATTGCCGAAAAATTCGGGGTGATGAGCATACCCACACTTATTCTGTTCAAGGACGGAGATAATATTGATGCATCGGTCGGTCTTATTTCAAAGGCAGAAATAGAAAAATTCATAGACCAATAATTATTACGGAAACAAAAATCCCTGCGTGAACCGTTTGGTAACGCAGGGATAAATTTTTTATCCTATAAGTTTTTCCACAGCCGCAAGCTTAGCACTCAGGCAGAATACTTCCATGGCTGTTTTAAGCTCGTCAATCGGGGGATAGGTGGGGGCAATACGTATGTTGCTGTCTTTGGGATCCTTTCCGTAGGGATATGTTGCACCGGCACCCGTAAGGATAACACCTGCCTCCTTACAGAGCTGAACAACTCTTGCAGCGGTACCCTCAAAAACATTAACGCTAACAAAATATCCGCCGTTTGGCTTCACATAAGAGATAATTCCGTATTCCTTAAGCTCGTTTTCGAGCATATCAATAACAAGGTCAAATTTCGGTTTTAAAATGTTTTTGTGTTTCTGCATATGAGCAAGCACACCGTCAAGATTTTTAAAATACATTGTATGACGAAGCATATTTATTTTGTCATAACCTATTGTCTGGAAAGTATACCTTTTATTGAGGAGAGCAAGGTTATTTTTGCTTGCCGCAATTGCCGCAATACCTGCACCCGGGAATGTTACTTTTGAAGTTGAAGCAAATTCAAAAACCATATCCTCATTTCCGTTTTTCTTAAGCTCATCAAAAATATTAAGGAGTTTGTCGGGTGTATCGCTTATATCATGTATAACATAGGCATTATCCCACATAATCCTGAAATCCTTTGCGGCGGGCTTAAGTGCGGCAAATCGCTTTACGACCTCATCCGAATAGGTTATACCCTGGGGATTGGAATATTTCGGAATACACCATATACCCTTGACAGCAGGGTCGCTTTGCACAAGCTCCTCAACCATATCCATATCGGGACCGTCTTCATTCATAGGAATATTTACCATTTCTATGCCGTAATATTCCGTAACACCAAAATGTCTGTCATAACCGGGAACGGGACAAAGGAATTTAATCCTGCCCTGCTTATTCCACGGTTCACAGCCGGCACCGTTTTCCATAAGACAGCCTATGGTATCAAACATCAGGTTCAGGCTCGAGTTACCTCCGATAAAGATGTTTTCGGGACTTACCTCAAGTATTTCCGCAAAAAGCCTTTTTGCCTCGATTATTCCGTCAAGACCGCCGTAATTCCTTACATCGGGACTATCCTCTGTTTTGAAATTTGTTTTTGATGTGACAATGTCGAGTATTCCATTTGAAAGATCAACCTGATCGCTTCCCGGCTTTCCTCTTGCCATATTCAGAGACAGACCCCTTGCTTTATATTCGGCATAGGCTTCAGTCAGCTTTTTATATTCCTCCTTAAGAGAGTCCTTATCCATTGATGAATATGTTGGCATAAATATTCCTCCTGTAATACCTGCAAATTTTTTATGCTTGAAAATTCAAAAATATGAAAATTACAATAATAATTCTAATATATTTGACACAAAAATGCAAGTCTTATTTCATTTTCTTGCAAAAACCATGATTTTGACAAATATTTAATGTATAGCTGCCGATTTTTTGTTTTTATTCTATAACAGAGGATGCATACATAATATAAATATCGGGAGGTGCGGATATGCGGAATAGGAAAAGGATCAGTATAATGTTATGTGTTTTCCTTACGGTAATATTACTTTCGTCCTGCAAGGTTTCTCCTCCGTCCGATGCATCGGAGGAAATAGCAGCCTATGCATGGGTAAGTCAAAATGAAACAGGGGAGTGCAGAATGAGCTTTGATGAAGATAATATAATTCTTTCATGCAGTCTTAGTGATGAGGAAAGCATGAAGCTTGAGGGCAGATATTTTGCGGATGGGGACACGATAACAGTGGAAAGCGAGGATTACGGTACGATATCGTTTAAATTCAGACTTGAAAATGAAAAGATGACTATTGATATGTATAACATGAGCATTGTGTTTACAAAAGAATAACAGTTGTTCAAAACTAACTAAAAACATAATAAAATTTTGTTTATCCCGACATTAACAAAAAGTAAAATATTTATTTATTTTGAAGCTGAAAAATGCTATAATATGAATGATATTTCAGCTATGCCGAGTTCTCTGTCCGGCAAATCCAAGGCTGAAAAGAAACGAAAAGGAGATAAATATTATGAAGGTTAAAAAGCTTTCAAAACGTATTCTCGCCTCCTTTATGGCAGTGATGCTTGCTATTGGCTGCTTTATTGTCCCCACTATGATTGCCGGTGCGGCAGGGGAGATAACGGTCAAGCTTCATTATCTGCGTGAGGACGGAGTGTACGATGAGTGGGATGTGTGGTCATGGACTGACGGCGGAGCTCCCGATGGCGAAAAAACCTCGGAGGGTGCTTATGTGTTTGATGATACCGCACCTGATGAAAACGGTGTCGTTTGTACCTTGACACTTACAGAATCCGCTCCGAGACTCGGCTTTATAGTGAGAAAGCCCGGTTGGACCGCAAAAGATTACGATGGTGATCTTTTCATTGATCTCAGCGATGTTCTTTCCGGTACCGTTGAAGTTTATTATAAGTCCGGAGATCCCAATTTTGTAACAAATAAGGATAATGCGGTTACGGGTCTTACTGTTAAGTCAGCAAAGGCTACGGATCACACTGTTGTCGAATTTGAATTTACAAAGGTTCCTGACGAAGAGGTTACAAAGGATAACTTCTCTATCAAATCTCTCAGTGGTCAGGAGGTTGAGATAACAAGCCTTGAGATGTCCGGAGCTACAGGTACATTGCAGCTTGGCACAGAGCTTGATTATTTCGGTGAGTATTCAATGACCTTTACGAGCAGCAGCGGCGAAAGTACCATAAATGTTACTATGCCCGATTATTACTCCTCAGAGGAATTTGAGTCACAGTACACATATGACGGCGATGACCTCGGTGCTACATATACAAGCGACAGCACATCATTCCGTGTATGGGCTCCTACAGCACAGAAGGTAGAGCTTAACATTTATGACGAAGGCGACGGCGGCACAGCAACAAATGTTGTTGAAATGACAGCAGATGTAAAGGGTACGTGGGTTGCAACGGTCGAAGGCGATCTTAATAAGAAGTATTATACATACACAGCTTATTTTGATGGCAAGACAAATAAGGATATCGTTGACCCGTACGCTAAGTCTGTCGGCGTAAACGGCAACAGAGGTCAGATTCTTGATATGTCTTCGACAAATCCCGACAACTGGGACAGCGACAGCAGACATACCTATGAGAATATGACAGATATGGAAATTTATGAAGTTCATGTCAGAGATTTCTCAATCGCAGAAAACAGCGGTATACAGAACAAGGGTAAGTATTTAGCCTTTACAGAGAGAGGAACAACTACCCCTGACGGCGTAAAGACAGGTGTGGATCACCTTGTAGATCTCGGAGTAACATCCGTGCATATTCTTCCTTCCTATGATTTCGGTTCGGTAGATGAAACAAAGGGCGGCTATAACTGGGGTTATGATCCGGTCAACTACAATGCACCCGAGGGTTCATATTCAACTGACCCGTATCACGGAGAAGTAAGAGTAAATGAGTATAAGCAAATGGTTCAGGGACTCCATGATGCAGGTATAGGTGTAATCATGGATGTTGTATATAATCATACACAGACAACTGACTATTGCTTTAATCAGCTCGTTCCGGGATATTTCCACAGACCCGGTTCCAACGGCTCAGGCTGCGGAAATGATGTAGCAAGTGAGCGTTCAATGGTAAGTAAGTTTATTGTGGATTCCGTAAAGTATTGGGCAGAGGAATATCATCTTGACGGTTTCCGTTTTGACCTTATGGGTCTTATTGATGTTGATACAATGAATGGTGTTCGTGCAGCACTTGATGAGATTGATCCCACAATCGCGATCTATGGCGAAGGTTGGACAATGTCAACAGTTACAACGAAGGATGTTCCGCTTGCAACACAGACAAATGCAAACCTCACACCCGGTATAGCATATTTCAGCGACAACATCCGTGACAACATAAAGGGTAATGTATTTGAAGCTGAGCAGAAAGGCTATATTAACGGAGATATTTCGTTCCGCAGCAGCCTTATTGAGTCACTTAAGTCAGCAATGTCATGGGCTCCGTCACCGTCACAGGTTATTAACTACGCAGACTGCCATGACAATTATACACTTTGGGATGAGGTAAGAACATCAAGCCCCGAAGACACGTTAGAGGATCAGATCCGTCAGAATAATTTAGGTGCTGTTATAGTACAGACAGCTATGGGTACCCCGTTTATGATGAGCGGTGAGGAATTCCTTAGAACTAAGACACTTGAGGACGGAACATTTGATCACAACAGCTATGCATCGGGAGATGCCGTAAATGAGCTTGATTATTCACTCGTAGCTCAGAATCAGGCAGTATATGACTATTATAAGGGTCTTATAGCTTTCAGAAAGGCTCATCCGGCACTCAGACTTTCAACAGCAGACGAAGTTGCAGCAAACCTTCAGGTTCTTGACGGTACCGAGGAGGGCGTTATAGCATATACTCTCAGCGGTAATGTTGAGGGAGAAGCAGCAGATCAGATCCTTGTCGTATACAATCCGCTCAGAACTGCTACAAATGTACAGCTTCCCGAGGGTGATTGGAATGTTTATGTAAACGACACAACAGCAAGTGATACCGATGTTATTGACACGGTAACAGGAGAGGTTTCGGTATCACAGATTTCCGGTATGATACTTGTTAATGAAAGTAATACAGATGAACCCGGAACAGACGAACCCGGAGAAAACAGTATTATTGATGATGTTACCGGTGTAAAAGTTGAAGGTGCAATACCTGAAGGTGCTTCACTTAGTGTAAGTGAAATTGAGGTTGATCCGGAAACCGATCCCGATGTAGTTGCAGCATATGATATAAATCTTTTGGACAGTGACAATGTTGTAGTACAGCCTGACGGAACTATTAAGATTTATTTGCCATGTGACGTTTCCGACTGCAAGGTAATGTGGCTCAAAGATGATGGTTCAAAAGTTGATATGAATGCCGAATATATAGATGGTTTCTATGTATTTGAAACAGATCATCTTTCTATATATCAAATAGTAAAGACTGATGCTTCTGAACCCGGAACGGATGAACCCGGAACAGACGATCCCGGCACAGACGTTCCCGGCACAGACGTTCCCGGCACAGACGTTCCCGGTGATGTATCTCACGTAGATCCCGGCACACCCGGTTCCGGCAACGATCAGCCCTCAAACGATGGTGCTGATAACAACGGTGGTGCAGATGTACCCACAACCGGCGATACAACAGTTGCTATGTGCGTAGCTTTTGCTGTAATAGCTTTTGCGGCAGGTGCATATGTAGTTGTTGCCTACAAGAGAAAAAAGAGAGAAGATTAATTTAATCATGATTGATTTTAATTGATGGTTCTCATGGACTGTCGGAGACGGTTATTAAACCTGCTCCGGCAGTCTTTTTGTATGAACGGTGTCGGAATAGGAATTTTTATCAAAAATTTGATAGAATGGGATATATTTTATGGCATATGGGGGAAAATTTCAAAGTACGTTGTAAGAGGGATATAATTATGTTATAATACATTGTTGTGAAGTATAACAATTGATATCATACTAAAAGAGGGATACTTATGGCTAAAAGAGAAGACTTAAGAAATGTTGCAATAATCGCTCATGTTGACCACGGAAAGACTACTCTTGTGGATCAGCTCTTGCTTCAAAGCGGTATTTTCAGAAGTAATGAAACAGTAGCCGAAAGGGTTATGGATTCAAACGACCTCGAAAGAGAGAGAGGAATAACCATACTTTCAAAGAATACCGCAGTTATGTATAACGGTACAAAAATTAACATAGTTGACACCCCCGGTCATGCTGATTTCGGAGGTGAGGTTGAGCGTATACTTATGATGGTTGACGGAGTGCTTCTTTTGGTGGATGCATTTGAGGGTTGTATGCCGCAGACACGTTTTGTTCTTAAAAAGGCTCTCGGACTCGGAAAGAAACCCCTTGTTGTCGTAAATAAAATAGACAGACCGGGTGCAAGACCTGAGGAAGTAGTGGATGAGGTACTTGATCTTTTCATAGAACTCGGAGCTGATGATGACCAGCTCGAATTTCCTGTTGTATACGCTTCCGCAAGAGGCGGTTATGCTTCTTTGACTCCCGATGAAAAGGGAGAAGATATGAAGCCGCTTTTTGAAAAGATTATTGAGGAGATACCGGCTCCGGAGGGCGATCCGGACGGTCCGCTCCAGCTTTTGTTTTCAAATATAGATTATGATGATTATGTAGGCAGGATAGGCATAGGCAGAGTGGAAAGAGGAAGCTGCAAGACGGGTCAAACAGTAATGCTTTGCCATAATGACGGAACCTGTAAAAATGCAAGAATAACGAAGCTCTATCAGTTTGAAGGTCTGAAAAGAGTTGAGGCTGAAACGGCAAGACTTGGAGATATAGTCGCAGTATCGGGTATTACCGGTCTTAACATCGGAGAAACAGCCTGCGATCCCGAACATCCCGAGCCGCTTCCTTTCGTAAAGATAGATGAACCGACCGTTTCAATGCTGTTTATGGTAAACAACAGTCCGTTTGCGGGCAAAGAGGGTAAGTACGTTACTTCGAGAAATATAAGAGAAAGACTTTTCAAGGAAGTAGAAACAAACGTTGCAATGAGGGTTGAGGAAACAGATTCAACCGATACATTCAAGGTTTCGGGCAGAGGTGAGCTTCACCTTTCAATTCTTATAGAAACAATGCGTCGTCAGGATTATGAATTTCAGGTATCGCGTCCAAAGGTAATTATGAAAGAAATTAACGGCGTTATGTGTGAGCCTATGGAGCTTCTTGCTGTTGAGGTACCGGACAATTATGTCGGTGCGGTTATGGAGAAGCTTGGAACAAGAAAAGCTGAGCTTATCAATATGACGCCAAAGGAATCCGGAACAACACAGATAGAATTCAGGATACCCTCAAGAGGACTTATGGGATATCGTTCCGAGTTTCTTACGGATACAAACGGCAACGGTATAATGAACCATGTATTTGACGGCTACGAGCCGTATAAAGGGGATATAGCAACACGCTCACAAGGCTCTCTCATAGCACATGAAACGGGCTCGAGTACGGGTTATGGTTTATTTGCCGCACAGGAAAGAGGCAGACTTTTTATAGGTCCGGGTGTTGATGTATATGAGGGAATGATAGTGGGTTCAAACCCGAAAAATGAGGATGTTGTTGTAAATGTGTGCAAGAAAAAGCATATTACAAATACCCGTGCATCAGGCTCCGATGAAGCACTGAAGCTTACGCCCCCGACAACACTAAGCCTTGAGCAATCACTTGAGTTTATCGGGGATGATGAACTTGTCGAGGTGACTCCGCAGTCCGTTCGTATGCGTAAGACGATACTTAACAAAGAGCAGCGTATGAAGGCTCAGAGTAAGATGAATTAAGAGTGAATTTTGTTAATAACCCCGGATAAATAATTCACCCGACAGTAACATTACTGCTTGCGAATGTTACTGTCGGGTGAAATTTTTTGTTGATATTATGAAATTGAAATTTTATTGAAAAGAGCTTCATACTTGCTTTTTTCGCCCTGCTTGAAATACAGAATTGCCTCATTATAGCCTTTTTCGGAAATTACCGCTTTCATATAACATACGGATTTATTTCCCGAACCGTCCGTCACAGCTGATTTGCAAATGATATTCTTTGAATCATTCACATAAACCTCAGCATCAGAGTAATTATCCTCAAGATAATCAACAAGTGTTTCCCTGTCTATACCCTCGTTCTCTATCGCTTCTATCTGTAAAGTTGCCGTGCCGTCGGAATTTTGCAGATATATTCCGTCCGACGGAGTGTATTCGGTGCAGAGTACGGAAAAATCATCGGGAAATACTGCGGAAATATTACCGCTGCTGCCTGTGAATTTAAGATAGCCTATTCTGTCCTCAACAACGTGTGCGGGAAGTGAGCTTTCCTCAACGCTTGACTGCGGTATGCTGTTCTCACTGCTTTCTTCAGAGCTTTCTGCGGACGACATTACAGAGGCCGTTTCGGACACGGAGCTTTCAGCTGCTTCCTCGGGAGAGCATCCGAATAAGCCTGCAAAAGATAATATAAATAAAGTGGCTGCAATAAGTTTTTTCATATTTATGCCTCCCGAAAATTATCCGTGCCGCCTTGAAGCCCTTTTGTGGGCTTTTTCGGCATTTCTCCTTTTACTGTCGTTTCTGCCGTGCATTTCTCTTTTTCCCCTGCCGTAATTTTCCTTGCCGCCTCTACGGTTTCCTTTTTGCTTTGTCTTTTCCTCATACAGTATTGTTCTTACGGGCTTTCCGCAGACCTTTGCACCGTACATTCTGTCAAGTACCTCGTCAACGGATTCGGAGGGTATAGCAACAACCGAAAAATCATCGTATATTTCAATCTTACCGATATCCCCGCCGCTCAACAGGCTTTTTTCCGTTATGCAGCCCACAATATGGTTAGGAGCAACTCTGCTTGCCCTTCCGATATTGAGCATAATTTTGCTGAAATCGGTAATTCCGCTTTTTGATTTATGCTTTCTGTCGGTTTCGATATCCTTTATTTTTATTTCCTTTCCGACAAAGCATTTTTGAAGTGCGGCTGCTGCAATATCAAACAGTGAATAACCCTGTGACAGCAATGTATTTACCATATCTCTGTATCTGTCGTGTACAGGCTCGGAAAGTGCCGAGGAAATTTCGTAAATGTTTTTTTCCGCAATATGATTATTGATATCCTCACCTGTCGGAACGGGGATTTTCTCAATTTTACTTTTTGTATTGTGTACAATATCCATAAGGGAATATACCTGACGTCTGCCGCTGCATAGTGTAACGGAGGTTCCCTCCTTGCCGACACGACCGGTTCTGCCTATTCTGTGGACGTAGTATTCGTTATTTTGCGGAATGTCATAATTAAATACATATTCCACATCATTAACGTCTATACCTCTTGCGGCAACATCCGTAGCTACAAGGATTGAAACGGAACCGTTTCTGAATCTGTCCATAATTGCTGTCCGTTGTGATTGCTTAAGGTCTCCGTGCAGTGCGTCGGCATCAAATCCGCTCTGATTAAGGTCTATAGCAAGCTCCTCCGCCATTTTTTTGGTATTGCAGAATACAATAGACAGCGAAGGGGAATAATAATGCAAAAGAAGCTTGAGAGCATCTGTTTTTCTTCCCATGGGAACGTCAACATAAAGTTGTTTTATGTTATCAAGTGTAAGTCTGCGGTTGGCTGCTTCTATAACGACAGGATGCTTCTGAAATCCCTGTGTTATGGACATGACCGATGGCGGCATCGTTGCCGAGAATAAAACCGTTTGTCTGTTGTCGGGTGTCTCACGGAGAATTGTTTCCATATCCTCCTTAAATCCCATGCTGAGCATTTCGTCAGCCTCGTCAAGTACGGCAAGCTTTATGCTGTCAAGCCTGAGTGTTCTCCTACGAAGATGATCCATTATTCTGCCGGGTGTTCCGACGATAATATTAGCTCTCTTAAGCCTTGCAATCTGTTTATCCATAGGTGCACCGCCGTATATTTCAACAGGCCGTATGCCCTCGCAGTATTTTGTGAGTTTTCTTATTTCTCCGCAGCACTGCATGGCAAGCTCTCTTGTCGGCAGCATGATTATAACAAGAGCTTTCGATTTATCCTCAATATCCTTAATCATTTCTATTGCGGGAATAGCAAATGCCATTGTTTTGCCTGTTCCTGTTTGTGAGCGGCCTATAACATCAATTCCCGAACGAACCATAGGAATGGCTTTTGCCTGTATCGGGGTAGGTGCTTCAAAGCCGAGAGCATCAACTGCACGCATTATTTCTTCCGAAAGACAAAGTTCCTCAAAGCTTATCTTATTTTCGTGTGTCATATTCTTTCCTCAATCCTAAATATCTGATTCAACCTATTCATTTTATCAAAGAAACCGTAATTTGTCAAATATATTATGAATAATCATCTTAGTGTTTGTGAATAGGGATTATTTTCACCTGATAACGGTATTTTTTTCGGAAAATTTTTAGTTTTTTAAACCACAACAGATATTATAATTTGGTTAGTCAGATACAATATGTAGTTTTTTGTAAAAAGCCTGTTGTAAAATTATGCATAAAGTTAAATATGTCTAACTTATTTTTTTGTACGTTTTATACGAGATTATTTTTATGATGTTCCAAAGTGTTGACAAAAGCATGAAACCGCTATATATTTAAATAAAGTAATAATAAATATTAATTTTATCTGTGGATATTATAATAATATTCCGATGAAAATATGTTTAATTAATTTAAGAGAGGGGATCTCAGCTAATGCTCAAGGAAAATATTGAAGCCTGGGACGGCTTTGAGGGAAGAATATGGAAAAAGGAAATCAATGTAAGGGATTTTATACAGAAAAATTATCGACCTTATGACGGAGACGAATCCTTTCTTGAGGGACCGACCGAGGCTACGGATAAGCTTTGGGGAATAGTTCAGCAGCTTCAGAAAGAGGAAAGAGCAAAGGGCGGAGTTCTTGATATGGAAACAAAGGTTGTATCGGGACTTACGGCATATGGAGCAGGATATATAAGTGAGGAAGATAAGGATCTTGAAAAAATTGTAGGTCTTCAGACAGATAAGCCGCTCAAGAGAGCATTTATGCCTTTTGGCGGAATAAAAATGGCGGAGCAGGCTTGTGAGGCATACGGTTATACGCCTGATCCTGAGCTTCACAAAATATTTAATGAATATGTTACGACGCATAATCAAGGCGTATTTGATGCATACACTCTGGAGATGAAGTCGGTGCGTCATAATAAGATTATAACAGGACTCCCCGATACTTACGGCAGAGGACGTATAGTAGGTGATTATCGCCGTGTCGCTCTTTACGGCATAGATTACCTTATTGAGCAGAAGAAAAAGGATTTCAATAATACGGGCGACGGTACAATGACGGAGGATGTTATAAGACTCCGTGAGGAGATAAGCAAGCAGATAAAAGCACTTAACGGTATGAAAGAAATGGCGAAGATATACGGTTATGATATATCACAGCCGGCTAAAAATGCCCATGAGGCGGTTCAGTGGCTGTATTTCGGATACCTTGCCGCAATAAAGACACAAAACGGTGCAGCTATGTCTGTGGGAAGAGTATCAACATTTCTTGATATTTATATTCAAAGGGATCTTGATAAGGGTATAATTACCGAAAAAGAGGCACAGGAACTTATAGATCATCTTGTAATGAAATTCAGAATAGTAAAGTTTGCACGTATAAATTCATATAATCAGTTATTCTCGGGCGATCCGGTATGGGCAACACTTGAGGTAGCGGGTATAGGTGTTGACGGACGTTCAATGGTAACAAAGAATGATTTTCGTTTTCTGCATACACTTGAAAATATGGGGCCGTCACCTGAGCCTAATATGACGGTGCTGTATTCTTCAGCACTTCCCGATAATTTCAAGAAATATGCATCAAAAATCTCCATAAATACCAGCTCCGTGCAGTATGAAAACGATGATGTAATGAAGCCTTATTGGGGCGATGATTATTCAATATGCTGCTGTGTATCAGCAACGCAAACAGGCAAGGAAATGCAGTTCTTCGGAGCAAGAGCAAACCTTGCAAAGTGCCTGCTTTACGCAATAAACGGCGGTGTTGATGCAAAGACACATGAGCAGTGCGGCCCCATGATGCGGCCGATAACCTCGGAATATCTTGATTACTATGAGGTTATGGATAAGTTTGACAAAATGATGGATTGGCTTGCTTCGACTTATGTAAATGCACTTAACCTTATCCATTATATGCATGATAAATATTTCTATGAAGCGGCTGAAATGGCACTTATAGATACGGATGTACGCCGTACATTTGCGACGGGTATAGCAGGATTTTCTCATGTTGTCGATTCACTCAGTGCGATAAAATATGCAAAGGTAAAGACAATAAGGGATGCGGATGGTAATGTTATTCATTTCAAAACAGAGGGAGATTTCCCGAGATACGGAAACGATGACGACCGTGCGGACGATATAGCTGTATGGCTTCTCGGAACTTTCCTTGATAAGATAAAAAAGCACCACACCTACAGAAACTCCGAACCGACAACATCTATTCTTACTATAACCTCCAATGTTGTATATGGTAAGGCAACGGCCGATCTTCCGGACGGACGACTTGCCGGAGAACCTCTCTCACCGGGAGCAAATCCGAGCTACGGTGCGGAAAAGAACGGACTTCTTGCCTCGCTCAATTCCGTTGCAAAACTGCCTTATCATTGGGCACTTGACGGTATATCAAATACGCAAACGATTAATCCTGACGCACTTGGTCATACACCGCAGGAACGCATAGATAATCTTGTTCAGGTTATGGACGGATATTTTGATAAGGGAGCACATCATCTTAATGTAAATGTATTCGGTACGGAGAAGCTTATTGACGCTATGGAGCATCCGGAAAAAGAGGAATATGCAAACTTTACTATCCGTGTATCGGGATATGCTGTTAAGTTTATAGACCTCACAAGAGAACAGCAGCTTGATGTTATTTCCCGTACCTGCCATGCAACACTCTGATGATATATGAATGAAAATATTGATTTTGATATAGTCGGAAATGTTACAAAGCTTGAAAGCTTCGGACTTGTTGACGGGCCGGGGGTAAGGTTTGTCGTATTCCTGAGCGGCTGCAATATGAGGTGTAAGTTCTGTCACAATCCCGAAACGTGGAGCGGCAGGGGAGAGCAGTGGACAGCAAAAAAACTTTTTGAGCATATCCGCCGATATAAGGACTATTGGAAAAAGAACGGCGGTATAACCGTAAGCGGCGGTGAACCTATGTTGCAGATGGATTTTGTGACGGCACTTTTTACACTTGCAAAAAAAGATAATATTCATACTGCCCTTGATACTTCCGGTCAACCGTTCAAAAACGATAGTGATTGGATGTCCGAATTTAATCGGCTTGCGGAAGTAACGGATCTTTTCATACTTGATATAAAGGATATGAATTCCAAAGGACATAAGGCATTGACAGGTGTTGACAATGCGAATATTCTTGAAATGGCAAGGTGGCTTTCCGACCGCGGAAAAAAGATGTGGATACGTCATGTTCTCGTACCGGGTATAACCGACAGAGAGGAAGACCTCGTAGCCCTGCGTGATTTTATTTCCACCTTAAAGACAGTAGAAAGAGCGGAGATACTTCCTTATCACACCTTTGCGATACCGAAATGGGAGGAGCTTGGAATAGAATATCCGCTGAAAGATGTTCCTGTTCCGACCGAGGACGAAATAAAGAGGGCGGAATCCATAATTAATAAAAAATAATAAGCGGTGTAACTGTTTCACTGATTACAAAAGGCAGGCAAGGCTTAACGGCTTTGCTTGCCTTTTGTTGTTTTGTTCAATTTATGCTCAAATATCGGTAGAATTTTATGGAGATTACACAATAATAGAAAAATTTGATTTTTTACTATCCGACAGACTTTTCCAATCGTCTATATTATGCAGGGGATAAAATCCGTATCACATAGTGTATCCCTTGAAATTATTATAAACGGAGGAATTATTATGGTAAATCTGAAAAAGAGCGTAAAGAGGATATGTGCGGTTACTCTTGCCGCACTTATGCTTGGAGGCAGTGCGGTAACGGTTTTGCCGGAGGTGGCAGAGAGCGGTATTGTGGCGAGTGCGGCAAATTCCGAAAGGGATTTCTACACTGAGGAAAACTATGACGGAACAATCAATGTAACAGGTTATAAGGGAAAATCATCAAATGTTGTAATTCCGTCAAAAATTTTTGGCGAAAAAGTTACAGGGGTTAATATGAGCAGCGATGAGTTCATTACAAGTGTTACAGTGCCAAATACTGTAAAGGATATGAACTTTTCCGGTTGTGAAAAATTAAAAAAAGTCACACTTCAAAGCGGTATTCAAGGAATATCTTGGGGGGCATTTGAGTATTGCACACAACTGACAAGTATAATTATACCTAACAGTGTTGGATGGATAGGACCATATGCGTTTAGTGATTGTTTAAAATTGTCAAACATAAACATTCCGGATTGTGTTACAGAAATTGGGAATTATGCATTTAATCGATGTTATAGTTTGACAACTATGACAATTCCAAATAAAGTAACAGCAATAAGACCTGTTGTATTTGGAGGTTGTACAGGGTTAAAAGAAATAAAAATTCCGAATAGTGTTACAACCATAGAAGAGTCAGCATTTTCCGGTTGTACAGGATTAAAAGAAATAAAAATTCCGAATAGTGTTACAACTATAGAAAATTCTGCATTTTCTGGTTGTACGGGATTAAAATGCATAAACCTACCCAATGGTGTTTCATTTGGTACCAGTTACTTTTATGAGTCTGGTGTATTTCAAGGCTGTACGGAACTTACAAGTATAATAATTCCTAACAGTGTAACAAAAATAGGTTATAACATGTTTATGGGTTGTAAAGGACTCAAAAGTGCAGTAATTCCCGAAAGTGTTGAAGAAATTAGTGGCGATGCTTTTGAAGGATGCAGTAATGTAACAATCTACGGCAAGAAAAACTCAGCGGCAGATAAATTTGCAAATAATCATGATATACCGTTCAAGGCGATTGTAAGTACAACGGGAGTTACGCTTAATACATCGGGTATCGCACTTAACAAAGGAGAAACATATAACCTTAAGGCTACGGTACATCCTACAAATGCAACCGTAAAGGATGTAACATGGACAACAAGCAACAGTAATGTCGCAACAGTAAATAACGGCAAGGTTACGGCAAAAAACTCCGGCACAGCAAAAATAACGGTACGCACATATGAGGGCAAAACGGCAGCCTGTTCTGTTACGGTTTACGGCGATGCAACAAGTGTAAGGCTCAACAGGTCTTCAGTTAAGCTTGAAAAGGGCAAAAGTACCTCGCTTTCCGCAACCGTTCTGCCGGCATATGCAAAAGATAAAACTGTGACATGGACAAGCTCCAATACAAAGGTAGCAACCGTATCTAACGGTAAGGTAACAGCCAAATCTGCCGGTACGGCAACGATAACGGCAAAAACCAAGAACGGAAAGAAAGCAACCTGTAAGGTAACAGTTGTGATAAACCCGACAAGTGTAAAACTTAACAGAACAAGCGTAAGTCTTGTGAAAGGCAAAAATGTTACATTGAAAGCAACCGTAAATCCAAGCAACGCTTCCAACAAGAAAGTGACATGGACATCAAGCAATAAAAAGGTTGCAACAGTATCAAACGGCAAAGTAACAGCTAAGAATTACGGTACAGCAGTAATAACGGCAAAAACATCAAACGGCAAAAAGGCAACCTGTAAAGTAACTGTAAAGAACCCAAAGACAGTAAATCCGACAAGCGTAAAGCTTAGCAAAACATCTGTTACTCTCGGTAAGGGTAAAACTACTACATTAAAAGCAAAAGTAAACCCGGGAAGTGCAACAAATAAGAAAGTGACATGGACAACCTCAAACAAGAAAGTTGCCACGGTATCAAACGGCAAGATTACGGCAAAGGGAGTAGGTACGGCAACAATTACGGTTAAGACAGCGAACGGCAAAAAGGCGACCTGCAAGGTGACGGTAAAAAGCTCAAAGACTGTAAACCCGACAAAGGTCAAGCTCAGCAGGACAACTGTTACACTCGGCAAGGGCAAATCAACAACTCTTAAGGCAACAGTAAGCCCGGGCAACGCGACAAACAAGAAAGTAACATGGACGACAAGCAACAGAAAGGTTGCAACAGTGTCAAACGGCAAGATAACTGCCAAGAGTGTAGGCACGGCTGCAATAACCGTAAAGACAGCCAACGGCAAAAAGGCGACCTGCAAGGTTACTGTCAAGAATCTGCCGACCAAGGTTAAACTGAGAAAGACTTCCGCAACACTCAAAAAAGGTAAAACTCTCACATTAAAGGCTGTGGTAACACCGAGTAAAAATGTTATAAGCACTGTTACATGGGCAACATCCAACAGTAAGGTGGCAGTCGTCAAAAACGGCAAGGTTACGGCCAAGGCAAAAGGCACGGCATATATAACCGTAAAAACATCTAACGGCAAGACAGCAAAGTGCAAAATAACCGTTAATGAAACACTGAATTATTATGATACAACGCCGTTTCGACAGAAATATTGGGTAATATTCACTGAAGGTTATCGAAACAATCGGGTTGAGGCTTCTACAATCGATTCCAATATTCCGGCCGAACAGTTGACAATCATATGGGATTCTGCACTTGAGATAAGCCATTCTTCGGAATCAGATGGCTGTGATCAGTATTATCTTGATGATAATGGTGAATGGATCTATATGCGTAATTACCATCGACTGACGGATAAAGCCACAAATGTGTTAGCAAGCAATCTTGATGTTGTTGATCGGAATGGAAATGTCGTAGTTTCAAGAAGCCCGTATTCTATGGTTGATTGGAATGAGATTGACCGCTATCGGTAGAAAAATGAGGTGTCGAAAATGATTTGTCCATATTGCAAAATCTAAATCATTGTTAGCAAACAGTTTTGTACGAAATGTGGGCAAAAATTAACTGGTACAGATAAAAGTGATATTTCTCAAAAATACTGGAATGGAAAACGGTAGAGGACGATAACTCAAAGAACGATAAGGAGAAATCCGATAGAGAAAAAGCATATGTTAGAGAACAAAACTCAAGGATGAGAAAAAAACTTGCTACAGTAATTTCTATAGTAGTTGTATTAGGGAAACACTGATTTAATCAAAGGATATAATTCTATATTGGAATAATGAGTTATAATCGTATCGAACTATGCTATAATAGAAATACAATCAAAAGCATAGGAGCGAATAAAATGGGACAGATTGTCAAAAAAATTCGTTACGCATTATTTGGCTGGGTATAAGTTGTTTTTATTCAGTGTTTCCTTAAGTAAAATACGTTTGTGCTTTCCGAAGAAAAACGGAAATGAATAATCCCCAAAAAGGTAGATTTAATCGACTTTTTGGGGATTAATTATACGTGTTGCAATATATAGCAGTAATGTTGCTATTAACACATTACAGAAAAATTATAATATTGCTTGAAATTGTATTAAAGTGATGTTATACTAAAGTAAACATAATTAAAGCTGAAAAAATATTGTTGCGTTAAATGCTTTTTGTATAAATTTACAAGGCAATAATATACGGCAGTGAATAGGAGGACAAGAAAATGAAAAAATTAGGCTTCGGACTAATGAGAATGCCGCTTCTGAACAGCTCAGACCAGACCTCTGTCGATGTAGAACAGGTCAAGAAAATGGTCGATATGTTTATCGAAAGAGGATATACCTATTTTGATACGGCATGGATGTATCATGATTATGCGAGTGAAAATGTTGTGAAATCCGCCCTTACATCAAGACATCCGAGAGATAGCTTTACACTTACAACAAAGCTTCATGCGGGATATTTTGAAACAATGGAGGACAGGGACAAAATATTCAATAAACAACTTGAAAAAACAGGTGTGGAATATTTTGATTATTACCTTCTCCATGCGATTGATTCCACAACCTTTGACAAGTATGAAAAATTCGATTGTTTTAACTGGTTAGCGGATAAAAAGGAAAAGGGACTTATAAAGCATATGGGCTTTTCTTTCCATGATTCCGCAGAAATGCTTGATATGGTACTGACAAAATATCCGCAGCTGGAATTTGTACAGTTACAGATTAATTACCTCGATTGGGAAAGTCAGTGGGTGCAGTCCCGAGCCTGTTATGAAACGGCAAGGAAGCATGATAAGCCGATAATAATAATGGAGCCTGTCAAGGGAGGAACGCTTGCAAAGCTCCCCGATGCTGCCGAGGCACTTTTTAAGAATTATGCCCCGGACTGTACACCGGCAAGCTGGGCATTACGCTTTGCGGCAACATTACCGGGGGTTATGAAGGTGCTTTCGGGTATGTCCGATTTAAGTCAGCTTGACGAAAATACACGCCTGTTTGACAGCTTCAAGCCAATGACTGATGAGGAAAGAAAAATTTGCTTCATGGCGGCGGAGATTATCAATAAAAAAATTACGATACCCTGCACAGCCTGTTCCTATTGTACGGAGGGCTGTCCGCAGAATATTGCAATACCGCAGTATTTCTCAATGTATAATGAGGATATGCGTGAGCACCTTGAGGAAAAGGGATGGACAGTAAATTTCAGTAATTATGATGTTGTTGCCGCAAAGCACGGAAAGGCTTCGGATTGTATAGAGTGTGGTCAGTGTGAAGGAGCCTGTCCGCAGCATTTGCCCATAATAAAATATCTAAAAGATGTTTCAAGGCACTTTGATCATTAATTAAAAATACTTTAAGGAGAGATAATTATGTCAGATACAGCTATATTAAAGTCGGCAGGTAAACCCCGTTTATCGTTTAAGATACAGACAGCGGCAGCAATTTCCGCAATAATCGGAGCAGTGGCACTTCCGCAGATTTTTCATATGCTCGGAATGGTCTCGGGACTCGGAACGGTTCCGGGTGAGGTATTTCTTCCCATGCATATACCGGTAATAATTGCAGGTCTGTTGGCAGGTCCGTATGCAGGATTGGTTTCCGGACTTATCGGTCCGGCTGTAAGCTTTTTGCTCTGCGGTATGCCGGGTGCTGCAATGCTCCCGTTTATGATGGTGGAACTTTGTGGATACGGACTTATGGCAGGACTTTTGCGTAATGTAAAAATGCCTTGTATTTTAAAGGTGCTTGCCGTTCAGGTATTCGGACGTGCTGTCAGGGCGTGTGCAATACTTGCGGCTGTTTATGTATTCGGAAGTCAGACGGTGAATGCTGCGGTGATATGGACAAGTATAGCAACAGGACTTATCGGCTTGGTACTCCAGTGGGTACTGATACCGCTTTTGGTATATTATGTTGAGGGCAAGATGAAGTATGACAAATGATCTGAAAAGGGCAGGTAGTATTCTTGTAAACGGGGAATATACCTGTGTGTTGTGTAGGGATGATATGATTTTTACAAGCAAAGAAAAGGGAATTAAGCCGCTTATAGAGTTTATTGACAGCGGCATAGATTTCAATGGTTTTTCGGCGGCTGATACAATTGTTGGCAGAGCGGCGGCATTTTTGTATATACTTATGGGTGTGTGTTCGGTGTATGCGGATGTAATAAGCGAGGGTGCCTCTTTGCTGCTCAGAGAAAACGAAATTTCTTTTGAGTATAGTGTAAAAACAAAAGACATACATAACCGCAGCAATACCGGTTTATGTCCTATGGAAGAGGCAGTCAAAAATATTAATGAACCGCAGGCGGCACTTGCTGCAATAAGGGACAAACTTGCCGAGATAATAAAATAAAAACAAAATCCCGACTGTTCGCAGAAGAACAGTCGGGTAAATTATTTAGTTCAGTGCATTAATTGCCGCCTTTATCATTTCAATCTTTTCCGCAAATTTAGCAGCATTAGCCTTAACCTCGGCAACTACCTTTTCGGGAGCTTTTGCCATGAATCCCTGATTATTCAGTTTCTTTTCATTAAATTCAAGATCCTTCTGTGCAGCTTCAAGCTCCTTGTTAAGCCTCTTAAGCTCTGCTTCCTTGTCAACAAGCTCATCCATGGGTATATATATCTTTGCGTCTGACGTTACAACCGTTACAGCTCCGTCTATGTCAAAGCTTTCCGCAACCTCAACCTCACTTGCACTTGCAAGACGTGAGAAGAAAGCACTGCCGCTTTTAAATATCTCTGTTTCTTTAGCAGCAATATATACCTTTGCTTTTCTTGACGGGGGAACATTCATTTCGGCACGGCGGTTACGAATAGCCTTTATAGCATCCATAACCATCATCATTTCCCTCTCTGCCTGCGGGAAATTATACTTTTCCTCATACTCGGGGAATTTCTGTGTCATAATCGTTTCACCGTCATGCGGCATTGACTGCCATATTTCCTCGGTAATAAACGGCATGAACGGATGAAGAAGCTTAAGAGTTTTATCCATTACCCAAACAAGAACCTCACGTGCGTTATGTGCGGACTGACCCTGACCCTGCAAACGAGCCTTGGCAAGCTCGATATACCAGTCGCACAAGCAGTCCCATACAAAGTCGTAAATTTTCTGTACTGCAACGCCAAGCTCAAATTTTTCAAGGTTTTCGGTTATTTCCCTTGCAGTTTTGTTAAGTGTGGAGATTATCCATTTATCCTCAACCGTAAGCTCTTCGGGAAGCTCTCCCTTGACATCGTAATCATCAATATTCATATGGATGAAACGTGCGGCATTCCATAGTTTATTTGCAAAGTTTCTGCAAGCCTCAACCTTTTCGGGGGTATATCTCATATCATTTCCGGGACTGTTTCCCATAACAAGGAAGAAACGCAGGGCATCCGCACCCATTTCCTTTATGACCTCAAGCGGATCAATACCGTTGCCGAGTGATTTTGACATCTTTATGCCGGCTGCATCACGTACTATTCCGTGAATGAATACGGTATCGAACGGCTGCATACCGGTTTGTTCAACGGCGGAGAAAATCATTCTTGCAACCCAGAAGAAGATTATGTCATAACCTGTTACAAGTGTATTTGTCGGATAGAAATATTCAAGCTCGGGAGTTTTTTCGGGCCATCCGAGAGTTGAGAACGGCCATAGTGCAGAGCTGAACCATGTATCGAGTGTATCGGGATCCTGTGTAAGAGCTTTACTTTCGCATTTCGGGCAGGAGCAAGGCGTATCCTTTGATACGATAGTTTCTCCGCAGTCATCACAATACCATACCGGTATTCTGTGACCCCACCAAAGCTGACGTGATATACACCAGTCCCTGATATTTTCCATCCAGTTAAAATAAATCTTGTCGAAGCGTTCGGGTACGAATTTTGTCTTTCCGCTCTTTACACATTCTATTGCAGGCTCTGCAAGCGGTTTCATTTTAACAAACCACTGCTTAGATACTCTCGGCTCAATTATCGTCTTACAGCGGTAGCATGAACCTACATTATGCTTGATAGGCTCAATTTTTATAAGGAAACCGCCTTCTTCAAGGTCTTTTACTATAGCCTTTCTTGCCTCATATCTGTCCATTCCCTGATATTTACCGCCGTTTTCGTTAATGACGCCGTTGTCGGTCATTATATTTATAACAGGGAGATTATGCCTTAAACCGACCTCAAAGTCGTTGGGGTCGTGTGCGGGTGTGATTTTAACAACGCCCGTTCCAAAATCAGGCTCAACATATGTATCGGCAATAATCGGTATTTCCTTACCGACAAGCGGAAGTATAACTGTCTTGCCGACAAGGTCTTTATATCTTTCATCATCGGGATGAACTGCAACGGCGGTATCACCGAGCATTGTTTCGGGACGTGTTGTAGCAAGCTCGATATAGCCGCTTCCGTCTGTCAGGGGATATCTGAGGTGCCAGAATGAGCCTTCATGCTCATCAAATACAACCTCCGCATCCGAAATAGATGTGCAGCACGTCGGACACCAGTTTATTATTCTTTCGCCCCTGTATATAAGACCCTTATCATAAAGACGGACAAAAACGTCCTTAACAGCTTTGGAGCAGCCTTCGTCAAGTGTAAAACGCTGACGTTCCCAGTCGCAGGAGCTTCCGAGCTTTTTAAGCTGCTCAACTATTGTATTACCGTATTCCTTTTTCCATTCCCACGCTCTTTCAAGGAATTTTTCCCTTCCGATATCCTCTTTTTCGATACCCTCCTCACGCATAGCCTCAACTATTTTAGCCTCGGTAGCGATAGAGGCGTGATCCTTACCGGGGAGCCAGAGAGTGCTGTAGCCTTGCATTCTCTTGAAACGTATAAGTATATCCTGTAAGGTTTCATCAAGTGCGTGACCCATGTGGAGCTTACCTGTTATGTTAGGCGGCGGCATCATAATGCAGTATGGTTTTTTATTTTTATCAACCTCAGCATGAAAGAAACCGCCGTTCTCCCAGAATTTATAGATTCTCTCTTCAAATTCAGCGGGATTATAAGCCTTTGCAAGTTCTTTAGCCATATCAAATCCTCCATTTTTTTAACATAAAACAACATCATAAATTATACACCAAACCTATGTTTGTGTCAACCGGAGTGCTGTGATGTATATAAAATTCATATAAAATATTACAAAAATATTGAGTCCGAACAATTTCGGACTCGATATTAATAAAATTGTTTAATTGTCTGCGGGTAACAGGACTTGAACCTGCACCTCCTTGCGAAGACCAGCACCTGAAGCTGACGCGTCTGCCAATTCCGCCATACCCGCATATATCAATCTAAGCGATTACTAAAATATTATATCAAACGCCATAGGATTTGTCAAGCTTTTTTATTTTTCACTTAATGCGTATAAGCTGAAATAAGCAGGATTAGATTGGCATTTTTATTGTCGTGTAAAATTCGAGGATATAACGTATAAACATACGGAATTATACTGTTATTTGCAGTTTACTCCCTATTTTATACAGAAAACTACAATCCGTATTGCCCGGAAGCCAGAAATGTTTAGAATTTAAGGTAGCAACCGAGTGTTGCGGTGAATTTTGATAATATGGTGGTGGAAGCCGTGAGAATTGCTGTTTATGACAACAGGAACGATGTTCCGGATATGATAAGCTATGTATTGCAGAATATATGCAGAAAGGAAAAAATCGCAGCACATATTGAATTTTTCTCAACTGCTGATGAATTGTGTGAGGCATTTTGCAGGGATAAATATTCCTTTGAACTTGTTATGTTGTATACCGGTCCCGGGGCGACGGAATGTGCGGAATATCTCAGAACGCTGAATAACAGCTTCAGACTTGTATTTCTCACGTCGTATGATATGACGGATATATACGACCTGTTCCAGTATGATATTTCCTCGATAATTCCCGCTTTTATGTCTGAGGAATACATGGTAAGGGAATTTACACGCATACTCAAGGATATTGAAAAATATAAAGCAAGATATCTGACATTTGAAGTAAAAGTGTCTGAAAACAGCTTTGCGGAAAGAAAAATAAAGGTTTCGGATATACTGTATCTGACTGTTGTTGAGAGAAAAATATATCTGAAAACACAGAGGGGAATGTATACTCTCAGGCACAGAAGCTTTACAGATCTTAAAAATCTCATGTTTGGTTATAATTTTATTGAAATAAGCAGATTTTATATTGTAAATTTGGACTATGTCGGATTTATTGAGGGAAATGAAATGAGACTTGATAACGGCACACCGCTGAAAATCAGCCGCAGGCATTTGAAGAATGTGACGGATGCATTTTCCGGTGTATTTGAGGTTCCTCCGCTCAGAAAACGTGCATAGTTATTAATAAATAAACGGACTTAAAAGGCTGTTGTTTGTTATTAAGACATGACGGATTTTTTTGTAATAAATAATTAATAAAGGGTTATGCTTATATAGTAAGGATAAAAATAATCATGTTAGCGGCAAAATGAACATATTTATGTTAATATTTATGATTATTCTTGAAACATTGAAATATTGACATTAAAATACAATAATGATATAATGGACAAGTGTGAAGAACCGGCGTAGGGTCGGTATAACAGAAAAGTTTTTATGAGGTGATGACGGAGTGGAAGAAAACAATGAAAAAGTCCGGGAAAAAGAAATTGACCTGAGAGTTATTTTCAGTGTTCTGAGAAAAAATATAATTCCGTTGGTGCTTGTCACAGTTGTGTTCGGGGCGTGTTTCTTTGTTTATTCTAACTTTTTTATAACAAAAAAGTACAGTGCAAGTGCAGTTCTTATTGTAAATAATAAGAATAAGGATAATGCCGTTATAAACAGCGGCGAAATTACTGCTGCCCAGAGTCTTGCGGATGTATATTCGATAATAATAAAATCCGATGCTGTGCTTCAGCCTGTTCTGACAGACGATAATCTCAGATCAAATTATGCGAAGCATAGTTCCATGACATATGAAAGACTCAGGAATTCCATTTCGGTGTCAAATGTAAACTCGACACAGGTTATAAATATAACTATGACGGATACGGATGCTGCATATGCCAGAGATGTTGTTGATTGTATAGTCGATAAGGCTCCGGAGATAATAAAGGATAAGGTTGAGGCGGGTTCTGTTAATGAGATAAGCGAAGCAAAGATAAACAACAACGGTAAGCCTGTCAGTCCTAATTCTACCAGAAATGCTGTTGTGGGTGCCCTTATAGGCTTTATATTGACAATTGCGGTTGTCTTTATACGTGAGTTTGCGAATAATACCTTCAAAACGGAAGAAGATATTGTCAATGTTCTCGATATACCATTGCTTGGTATAATACCATCTGTAGAAACAAAGGAGTTTAACAAGAATGTTTAATAGATCACGCAGAAATAAGCCCGTTGTAAAAAGTCTGTGCAGTATTGCCGATCCCAATGCTCCGTTTAATTATGTTGAGGCATACAAGATGCTCTGCACAAATATTGAATTTCTTAAGGCAACACAAAAGTGTAAGAGTATTATGACTACTTCTACACTTGCAAACGAGGGAAAGACTAATGTTTCAATCAACCTTGCCTTAACCCTTTCCGGATATAACAAGAGTGTCTGCCTTGTTGAGTGTGACCTCAGGCGTCCGACAATACATCGTTATATCGCTTCAAACAAAAATTCATACGGACTTACAAATGTCCTGAAGGGTCAGGTTGAGCTCAGTTCCGTTATTCATAAGGTCAGCGGCACAAAGATGAGTATACTTCTTGCAGGTTCTATACCTCCGAACCCTTCCGAGCTTCTTTCGAGTACAAATATGCAGTCCCTTGTTAAAGAGCTTGAAGAGCAGTTTGACTATGTTATATATGATACACCGCCTGTATACCTTGTAACGGATGCGGCAGCACTCGGCAAATATATGGATGGTGCGATATTTGTAATAAAGCATGATTATACCGAAAAGGGTATGGTTATGCAGGCAAAGAAAAACCTTGAAATAGCCGGAGTTAAGATTCTCGGAGCAATTTACAGTACCTACCAAAACAAGACGACAGGTTCGTATTCCAAATATTCAAGGTATGACTACTACTACGATTATTATTCACACGATCAATCCAAAAAAAGTTCAGGCGTTCAGCCTAAGACAAGAAAACCGAAGAAAGATGACGAAGATGATTTCGTAGAAGTATAATATTAATATTACAGAATTTCCGCAGGGGTTTTACCTTGCGGTTTTTTTTGTATTTTACCGCTTATAAAATGCATTTTGCCGATTTAATATTTATTTTTTATAATTAATATGATAATATCATATTACTGCGAAATGAGGTGAGTTGATTTTTGAAGTTTGTTATTGATAAATCCGATAAATACGCAGAAACAGAAATTATAATCAAATGCAGCAGTATTGATGAAGAAGTCGAAAAAATAATCGGGCTTATCGAAAAGTCCGAAAAGAGTGATGTTTTTCTGACGGTTCAGGCGGAGGAAATAACCAAGAAGATAAAGTTTGAGGATATATTTTATTTTGAAAGCGTTGATGAGCGAACCTTTGTATATACCGAAGACAATGTATACAGATGCAAAGAAAAGCTGTATGAGCTTGAGGAAAGACTGAAAGCCGGCTCTTTTGTGAGGATAAGTAAATCGTGTATATTGAATATAGATTGTCTTGAAAGTATACGTGCTTCATTTAACGGAAAGCTTGAAGCATTGCTTATCAACGGGGAAAAGCTGATAATAAACCGGCATTATGTTCCGGATTTTAAGAGAAAATTTGGTTTATAAGGAGTGAGAAGATGTTTAAGGAGTTGTTCAATGCAAAGCGTATATTATATTATGTCTTTATCTGCTGTGTGTCGTTTACGTCATTGGTTATCATAATTTCCGTACTTAATCTGAGTATTGATAATTCGGCAAAAATACAATGTATCTTCATTCCGGAATTTTTTTCGGTATGTTTTCTGATATCATTGTTTATGTTCTTTACCGATAAGCTTATCGAAAACTGTAGCAAGATTATCAGCATAATTACACATATTACGGATATAACCTTTTGGGTATTCGGTCTTGGAGGATTTGTATATGATTGGTTTCCGCTGACACCATCAGGTTTTGGTATTGCATTTGGAGTACTGATCGGAGTATATTTTGTAACTTGTATCATAATGTATCTTTTTGATAAAAAATGGGTAGATGATGTAAATAAAATAATTATGAAGCAAAGAAAGGTGAGGCAAGATGGCAAAAAAGATAATTGAGGTAAACGGTCTGGTCAAGGAATATAAGCAATTGAGAGCAGTCGACGGCTTATCGTTTGACGTGTATGAAAAGGAAATAATAGGCTTGCTCGGACCTAACGGAAGCGGAAAATCAACGACAATCAATTCAATTCTTTCACTCCTGAAATACAGTGAGGGAAGCATTAAGATTTTCGGAAAGGAAATGAAGCCCGATGCCTATGACATCAAGCGTGAGATTGGCGTAATTTTTCAGGAGGTAGCTGTATTTGAGGAGCTGACGGTTTATGATAATATTGACTATTTCTGCGGTCTGTATATAAGTGATAAAAAGCAAAGAAAGCAATATGTCGAGGATGCAATTCAGCTTGTCGGCATAGGGGATTATAAAAAATTCTATCCGAAACAGCTTTCGGGAGGACTTCTAAGACGACTTAATATAGCCTGCGGTATCGCACACAAGCCGAAACTGATTTTTTTTGATGAACCGACTGTTGCGGTTGACCCGCAGAGTAGGAATAATATACTCGAGGGAATAAAAAAGCTGAGAGATGACGGTGCAACTATCCTCTATACAACCCACTATATGGAGGAAGTTGAGCAGATATGTGACAGAATTATCATAATTGACAAGGGTAAGATAATAGCAAGCGGAACATCCGACAGTCTGAAAAAGCTTGCAAAGGTCGGAGAAAAAATCACAGTTGAGATATATAAACTTACGGATAATATTATTGAGGAAATCAAAGGTCTTAAACACGTAATAAATGTTACATATGATTCAAATATTATGGTTGTATCGTATGACGGAGGGAAAAATAATATTGCAGATATGATAGATTTTCTCCGAAATAATGAAATATCCTATAATAAGATATATTCGGAAAGACCTACACTTAATGATGTATTTCTTGAACTTACGGGCAAGGAGCTGAGAGATTGATGTTTATGCATAATTTTAAATATTCCCTTTTGCTTCTGCTGAAAAACAAACAGCTGATTTTCTGGACACTTGCTTTTCCTCTTATAATGTGTGTGCTTTTTAATATGGCATTTTCGGATATAACAGAAAAAACCGGTAAATTCGATCCGGTGGATATCGCTGTTATAAATGATGATGACTTTAAGAGCAACAGTATATATAAAGACACTATGAAAACGCTCGGAGAGGGAGATGACAGAGTTTTCAATATTAAATACGTCAGCTCTGAAAAGGCAAAAAAACTTTTGGAGGACGATGAGATAGCAGGTTATCTTTCGGTCTATGGCGATGATGTCAAGGTTACGGTAAATTCCACAGGAATTGATGAAACCATTTTTTGCTATGTTATAGATGAGATAAAGAGTGACTCTTCCGTTATAAAAGATATCGGAGAAAGTAAAATCGAGCATGAGATAAAAAACGGAAATATGAATATAGATTATGAAAAAATATATAATGATGTTTCCCGAAAAGTTCTTAAATCGGATGTGAGTATTAAGAATAATTCCTCCGATAATATGAGTTATTTTGTTATAGAATATTATTCGCTTATAGCAATGGCTTGTATGTACAGCGGAATATTATCTATGACGCTTATTAATTATAAACTGGCAAATATAACTTCTGTCGGAAAAAGAACATCAATAAGTCCGGCTAAAAAGGGCGGTATGCTCCTCGGCTCACTTTCGGCGGCATTTTTAGTACAGCTGTTCGGTTTGCTTTTGTTGTATCTTATGATGATTTTCTATGTGGGGGTAGATTTCGGAAATAATCTTCCGATGATAATACTTATTTCAATACTCGGTTCTATTGCAGGTCTGACATTGGGAATAGCTGTCGGGGTATTTTTCAAAATGGGAGAAAATGCTAAAACAACCGCACTTATAGGCATAGTAATGGCAGGCTGTTTCCTTTCGGGAATGATGGGTATAACAATGAAAAATGCAGTTGATAAAAATATACCCATACTCAATATGATAAATCCCGTTGCAATGATAACCGACGGATTGTATGCACTCTATTATTATGATAGTATGGAGAGATTTATTATTGATGCAATCAGCTTGGTAATATTCTCGGCGATAATGCTAATTATATCTTGGAGAAGATTAAGGAGGCAGAGATATGACAGTATTTAGTGCCTTTCTTAAGGTAATTAAAAAAAATATAGTTATGATAATAATTTATACAGGGATAGTAATTATTTTTGCAGGTCTGAATATGCAGGCGGATAATACAAACGGTAAATTTGTAAGCGAAAAGCCGAGTGTGTTAGTAATAAATAATGACAAAACCTCGGAAATATCGAAAGATTTTGAAAAATATCTTGAGGATAATTGTGAAATTGCGGAAATAAGCGGTGACGAGGCAATTTCGGACGCACTTTTTTACCGTGAGATCTGTTGTGTTATAACTATTCCGAAAAATTTCGGAAAAGATACGCTTGAGGGTAAATCGCCGGCACCGGAGATAAGATCGACAGGGGAGAGCGATGCTGCGTTTACAAAAATACTTATAAGCAGATATATCCGAGTTCTAAATGTATATGCAAACGATATTTCGGACGAAAAGGAGCTTATCAAGTCTGTGAATGATGCAGTATCCGAAAAGGCTGAGGTTGAAATGACCACAAAGCTCGATACAGGTTCACTTGCAAAGGCTTCAACATATTTTGACTTTGCAGCGTATAGTCTGATGTCCTGTATTTTGTTTATTATATGCCTTGTACTATCGAGCTTCAATAATCTTATGATACGCAAGAGGACGATAGTTAGCAGCAAGAATTATAAAAAATATAATTTTGATCTGTTTATGTCAAGTCTTACATATGTTTTGGCGGTATGTTTTTTCTTTGCAGTCCTTGGTTATATTATGATAGGGGATACGCTGCTCACGGTAAGGGGAGCAATGTACATACTCAATATGTTTGTTTTCAGTGTAGCAACGCTGGCACTTGCATATTTTCTCAGCACATTCCTCCTTCCGAAAAATGCTATATCGGGAATCGTCAATGTAATAGCACTCGGTTCAAGCTTTTTGTGCGGTGTGTTTGTTCCTGCCGAATATCTGGGCGAATGGGTAAAGGGCATATCTCATATTTTCCCGACATATTGGTACATACAAAACAGTGAAATTATTACAACAGCGGAAAATCTTGGCGGAAGCATTATGACACTCGGGGTCAATACCCTTGTTATGTTTGGTTTTGCGGTAATATTTGTTGTGGGGGGAATATTGGTATCGGCTAAAAAGAGGAAAATCGCATAATAAAAAATCAGAGGACGATAAAATCCTCTGATTTTTTTAATCTATTCGGTTCTCAAAGCAACTACGGGATCTTTTCTTGCCGCACATTTTGCAGGAATAAATCCGCCGATCATAGTAATCAGGGTACTTATGACTATAAGAACAGCTGAGGGCAGAACAGGTACGGAAATAGTTATTGCACCGCTTTCTACAATGCCCATAGCACTTATAACCGCATTTGCCGGTATACATAGCAGGACAGCGGCAACTATACCTATAACTCCCGAAAGCAGTCCGATAATGAAAGTTTCAGCGTTAAATACCTGAGAAATATTTCCCTTTGATGCACCGAGTGCACGGAGTATGCCTATTTCTTTAGTACGTTCAAGAACGGATATATGAGTTATAATACCTATCATAATGCATGAAACTATAAGTGAAACCGCAACGAATGCAATAAGTATATATGACAGTGTGTCGATCATGCTTGATATTCTGTCGGTTATGTCCTTAATATAATCAATATAATTGATTTTGTCATTCGCTCCGACAGAATTGTTGTATTGATCGAGAAGCCTGAGTATGCCCTCTTTACCGTCAAAGGTATCGGGATATATAACTATTGAAGTCGGATTTTCATAAGCGGCATATCCTATTTCGTACAAAGTGGAATCTAAGTCTTTGGGGAATGAGATTGAGTCATTATAAATCTCAAGAAGCTGTTCATCTGTTGCCGCTTCAAGCCAATTGCTTAATTGCTCTGTCGGGTCAGATGCGTTTGTTTCTCCTTCACCAACGCCGACATTCGAGTCTGTATTGCCGAGCATAGACGATACAAGGTCTGCCTTACTGCTTTCGTCCATATTGATTAAAGCGTTTTTAACTGACTCTGCTAAGATTCTTTCGTCTTTTTCATCGAATGATATTCCTGTCAGAACGCTTTTATTTTTGTCCTTCAGTTGTGCCTTGATAACCTCACAGTTTGCGGAAACATCTATTATTTTATTCGTGAGCTTATAGGTATAACCGACAGCAGGAGTATCATAATAGGAGGAGAAAGATTGCTGTAATAAATTATTTGAAGAATTGTCATCAGGATTTTGTCTGATGATGCCCTTTACTTTTAATTTAATACCGTATTTATCAAGTATACTATTGATTTCCTTGGAACTGTCTTTGATATAATCAAATGTTCCGCGGTCATTTTTTTGATATCTGAACCCTGTGGGGAGAACGGTAAACTCCTTTTTGCATATATCCTCGTAGGAAACAGTACCGAGTGAACCGTTGTCTGCAAGAGAATTATTATTTACCATTTTAACATAATCCGAAGTAGAAATATAACCCAATTGGCAAAGAGTTCTGCCGTCAATGCAGCCGCTTTTGTCTGTTATTATAACACATTCGTCCGCATTTTCGGGCCAGTCTCCATAAACAAGCTCATAACTGTTTGTTGTTTTTTTGCTTATTGTTGAATCCATACCCCGCGGTAATTCCATAAAGGAGCTTGCCGTATCTCCGTTTACTCCGTAATATTCACCGTTAGGAGAAATTACATTTGAAGTGTTTAAGATTTTGCCCTCGGTATTGTCCGTGTATGCAAAAAATCTTGTATCATATTCAAGAATGACCGAACCTGTTCCTATATATTCATTAAGATGATTTTCCGGTTTTTCAAGAAATTCCTTGAAAGCTGAAAGATCATTTTTCTTGATAGTAGGCTGATAGGATATATCCTCGTTTGTTTCGTTTATGACGGAGAATATTTTGTCGTCATAATTTTGAGAATTATCGGATTCGGTATAGCTGTCGGTTTCCTCATAATCGGTAACACTGTCATCATATACGTATTCCACGGCATTTATGGTTATGGGATAGTTTTCCATTGTATCCCTTTGAAGCTGATGAATATAGATATTGACACCGTTTGAAAGAGCAAGTATAAGTGCAATTCCTATTATTCCTATTGAACCCGCTATTGATGTTATCAGTGTACGCATCTTCTTTGTTTTAAGGTTATTAAAACTCAGAGATAGGGAAGTGAGAAATGACATTTTAGACTTTCCATGTTTTTTATCAGGATTTTTATTGTCTTTTCCTTTTTCGGCATCAATAGTAAGCGGATCGGAATCGTCAACGATCTTACCGTCACGGAGTTTAACTATTCTTGTAGAATACTTATCGGCAAGTTCCGGGTTATGTGTTACCATAACGACCAGTCGTTTTTCCGCAACCTTTTTCAGTATTTCCATAACCTGTATACCTGTTTCGGTATCGAGTGCACCTGTAGGTTCATCGGCAAGCAGGATTTTTGGATCATTTACAAGAGCTCTTGCGATAGCGACTCTTTGCATTTGTCCGCCGGAAAGTTGGTTTGGCTTTTTATGCATATGTTCTTCAAGACCGACTTCTATAAGAGCTTCTTCGGCTCTTTTTCTTTTTTCTTTACCTTTGATACCGCCGATAGTGAGTGCAAGTTCAACATTTGAAAGTACGGATTGGTGCGGAATAAGGTTATAACTTTGGAAAACAAAGCCTATTGTATGATTTCTGTATGTATCCCAATCCCGTGAATTATACTTTTTTGTAGAAATGCCGTCAATAACGAGATCACCGCTGTCGTAGCTGTCAAGACCGCCAATAATATTGAGCAGCGTAGTCTTGCCCGAACCGCTCGGACCGAGAACAGAGATAAATTCATTGTCCCTTAGATTAAGTGACACATTATCAAGGGCAGTTTGTTCAAGCTCGCCCACATGGTAGCTTTTTGTAATGTTTTTAATTTGCAGCATAGAATACCTCCTAAATGTATTAAGCATACAAACGCAAAACAGAAATATTCGAGACTGCAAAAGTCTACAGATATTTCTATTTTGCATCTTCATACGGAACATTATACCATATTATTGTTATAAAATCCATTAATATCTACGTAATATTTATCTACCTTACATTCTTATGCTTTATGTAAATTTGTCTTGATTTCAATATAATTCCGGTTACCATGAGTATATCTGCTGCAATGAATAACAAGGCAAGAGGTATATTACCTTCATTGACGGAAATAACAGTCGCTGCTATAAGCAGTATAACAAAAAATCCACATATACCCAAGAGAAATGCTATGAGTATGTATCTGATTATTTTAGGTACTTTATTTGATGATGCACCTTCAACGCTTCCTTCAATGATCAAGACACATAATAATTCCAATAAAAAGCCCATAAAATTACACCCCTGTTAATGAATAGAGTTTTTATATCAATTTTCTTGAGGATACCAAAATATTAAGTATTGGCTGCAAGTAAAGTCCATATAATTTAAACGACAGATTATCACGGAAAATGAACTATTTTATATCAATATCAAGCGGTTCATCAAGATGTTCCGATACATATTTGCCGTTTTTCTTTCTTTGACGGACGCACTCGGTGAGTAGATATTCGATCTGACCGTTCAGAGAGCGGAAGTCATCCTCTGCCCATGAGCAGAGAGCATCGTATAATTCCTTTTTAAGTCTGAGCGGAACCTGTTTTTTCTCGCTCATTTTCCTCACGTCCTTTCTATAAGTCTGTTGGTAATATTTATCTACCTTACATTCTTATGCTTTATGTAAATTTGTCTTGACAGCTCCTGATGTATAGGGGCTGCCAATAAATAATTTAATACAATGAACCTGAATTTACAACAGGCTGTGCATCGTGATTTCCGCAAAGTACTACAAGCAGATTTGAAACCATAGCGGCTTTTCTTTCGTCGTCAAGGTCAACAATTTTATTTTCACTCAAACTCTGGAGTGCCATTTCAACCATACCCACAGCACCGTCAACAATAAGCTTTCTTGCATCTACTACAGCCGAAGCCTGCTGTCTTTGCAGCATTGCCGCAGCTATTTCGGGAGCGTATGCAAGATATATAATTCTTGCTTCAGCGATTTCAAGACCTGCCTCGCCGACCCTTTTCTGAATTTCTTCCTTAATTCTGCCGGCAACGATTTCGCTTGAACCTCTGAGGCTGCCCTCGTTTGCAATACCATCGCCTGTTGTATCAACATTCGGGGCAACGTCATATGGGTAAATTCTTACAATTTCCCTGAGTGCGGCATCGCATTGGAGGGAAAGGAATTCCTTGTAGTTATCAACATTGAAAACAGCTTTGGCGGTATCAACAACTCTCCATATAACAGCAATGCTTATTTCAATCGGATTTCCCAGACAGTCGTTGATTTTCTGTTTGTTATTGCTGAGAGTCATCATTTTGAGGGAGATTTTCTTACTTGCAACTGCTTCAGAATTATTTTGAGCAATGCTGTTTTTATCACGTCCAACATCATCGCTTTGTCTTAGTTTTGTTGAGGCTGCCGGGTTAAATGCGGAACAAAAGGGATTGACATAGTAAAAACCATCGTTTTTGAGAGTACCCTTATATTTACCGAAAAGTGTAAGTACAACTGCTTCATTCGGATTGATCAGTTTGAAACCTATGCAAAGTATGACATCAACAATGATCATAGCGAAGCTTGCTATTAACATAACAATATATATGAGCTCGGGTTCCGCACTGCTTTCATCGGCTTTTACCATATTTGCGATAGATACAATCAGACCGGCGATAGTGAGTCCCCAAAGTGCCAATACCAACAGCAGCATAGGAATACCGAGTCTTTTTTTGGTATAAATTTTTTCCGACATATTTTTTTCGTTTTTCATAATTTTTACCTCCGGATTAGAAATTTATATGGAAATATTATTTCCATATCTGTATGATATCATATTGATATCAAATTGTCAATAGTTTTTTAAATATTTTATTTTTTAATACAATTTTCAATTCTATATAAAAATGGGACTTAGCATTGATTTTGAAAAAACCATACTAAGTCCCTGATTATGATATAAATAATATTTTACTGCAAAACTGTATTTTCGCCGTCTGCGGAGCGGCTCGGAGAGCCGCTCACGATACCGACTTGCCATTTCCGACAGGCAAACAAAATTTCGAGACAATCAACTTTTCGGCAATTTAAACCCACGGTGGAGCAACCCCGGCGAATGCCGGGATTGACAGCGGAGGCACTCCGCCGGCAGAGCGGCGTGCCGTTTATGTGTCGGCGAAGTGTCGCCGAGATTAGTTTGTAAAGGCATTGACAAGGGGACGCCCTCTCGCAGGGCGTCCCCTC
>X301_European_Hare__coassemble_871_pt1 | contig 54110 bp, 27 predicted proteins | sample X301_European_Hare__metabat2_low_PE_012 | metagenome-assembled genome bin X301_European_Hare
TGAAAAAATATAAGAGCTGCCGCTCTGCGTTTTTTTACGTATGTGCGACAGTCCCCTTGTCAATGCCTTTACAAACTAATCTCGGCGGCGTGCCGCTGTTTTTTACGGGAGATTTAAAGATTTACTCACCGTCATAGGAAAGCTTCAGACTTGAGAAATCGGTCGATATTGTCATATTATCTATGTCCGTATCGGCATCTTCATCGAAATAGAAATAAAGCTTGTCTACTATAGTTTCCCCCGGCTCCAAATTCATGCCTATATGTTCCGAATATCCACAGGAAGAAATATCTCCGTTATTTTCAAGATCTACACTAAGAACCGGACTGTATTCACACGTTTTATCCGAAGTATTTGTAACCCAACAATAAACATAAACATAAGTATGGTCGTAGTCTTTTTCCACGGATACTTTTTCTACATCAAAGCTGAACGCAATCGAATTTTCAAAATGGTGACCGCTTTCTCTAAGACGCAGCGGACCTCCGTGAGGGTCGTATTCTATCGAATGATTCCCCGAGGGTTCGCTCAAATTTTCTGAAGAACTAATGTTACTTCCGTCAGTACTTTCCATTTCTGTATTTTCCGTTTCTGTATTATCCTCAGTCCGATGATTGCCTAAAAGGTTGATGATAATACAAATCAGAATAATTATTCCGATTGCTATCAGCCCGATTTTTAAATTCTGATTATTTTTGGCAGATACAACATCTTCACTAAATCCGAATCCGACATTCCCATCCCTTTCATCTGATTTTCCGAAACTGTTTGTCGTATTCTGACTGCTGAAATCTCTGTCGTTTAAATCGGCTCTTGTACCGCAATAATTACAGAACATATTCCCCGCCGGTATTTCTTTTCCGCATTTTTTGCAAAACATAGTCATAACATCTCCTTTATTATTTATATTATAACATATTACAGCATAAATGTAAATAAATAGTTAATAATATTTATATCCTATATGTCGTTGAAATAGCATACAAAAACCCTTAAATTAGAATTGTACATATATTAACGAAAGAGGATTTGCTATGGATATAGAACGTAAAGACATCTCCCATTTGATCGGAAAAAGAATACAGAAATTCAGAACCCAAAGAAAATTAAGTCAGGAAGAGCTTGCACTTGCTTCCGAAATGCACCCCGCCTATCTTGGCAGAGTAGAACGGGGGGAAAGATGCCCCACCCTTGATACTCTTTATAAAATATCAACCGGGCTTAAGGTACCTCTGCCCGAATTGCTTGATATATCGGCGGATATCAAGCCTACAAATAACGAAGCACTCGAAAGAATAAAAAATGCTTTGTACGGGCTGTCGGAAAGCGAAGCAGTGGAAATTGCCGAAATTATGGAGAGAATAATATCTCTCAAGAAATTTTTCTGACCTCCTCCTCAGAAAGCTCGGTGGGAATACCGAGTATTTCATAAAGCCTTATGAGGAGATAGGCATTATTCTTGTCGATATTACGGATTTTTCTGTATCCCTCGGTATCACCTATATCTTCAAGGAAAAACTCCAAAGCTCCGCTGAAATACTCATCCACTAAATCGTTGATTGCAAAATTTCTTTTCAGCTCCTCAACGGATCTGATCGTTACACCATTCATTTTCATAATAAATACCTCCGTAAATTAGTATATTACCATAATATACTAAATTTCGGAGGTTTTGGTGGTTTGTAAAACCACATATTTATATTATTTTATCATTGAAGATAAGAATGAACCGACAACGATACTTATTGCACCTAAAAGTCTGAAAGCGGTTCTCTTGGAAGAAATACTGTAGTTTGTAAAGATTTTTTCCTGAAACGACAGGTAATTCGAGAAACAGAAAAAAGGTATTATAATGGCAAATACCTGTATTACTATTCCCTGATAGAACCGGGAAGTATTTTCCGGTTGACTGAATATTGAATATAAATAAATAATGAATAAAATATAACAGGTTATCGCAAACACCTTACGGGATGTTTTTTTCGATTTTATTCCGGGCAGACCGAGAATGAGCCTGCTTATCAGCAAATCCCTTTTCCCTTTTGCCGATTTTATTCTTTTATCCGGATAAGCTCTATATTTTTCAAGATCGTCTATGAGAAGATTTATATTTTCATATCTTTTTTCGGGGTCAAATTCTATACATTTTTTCATTATGTCCGTCAGACAGCTTTCATCATCCAACTGTTCCTCATCAAGTGTTTTGCCCTTTTTCATATAGTTTATCAAAGCACCTACAGCATAGATGTCTGTCTGTGGTCCCGACTGTCTGAAACCGTACTGCTCGGGGGCGGCAAAACCCTCCGTTCCGAGGATATGCGTGTCATGCCTTGAAGTATCGTTTGTTATTCTCGAAATATCGAAATCAATTATTTTTACCGTTCCGTAATTATCTATCATTACATTTGTAGGCGTTATATCCCTGTGTATTATATTCTTCTCATGCAATACACTGAGTCCGCTGCAAAGCTGTAGAACTATATCAACGATCTGCATATTGCTGAGCTGATATCTTTCACAGTACTGACTCAGCGTTGAACCGTTTATGTATTCTTCAAGAACCGTGCATATTCCGCTGTCCGATATAACATCATATATTCTTAATAAATTTCTGTGCCTAATCGAACAAAGCTCTTTATGAATTTCATACTCGCTTTCATGCATTATTTTCTTGATCATAAGCTGTTCAGTGCTTTTATTGATTACAAGCTCGGTGTTATCATTAATTTTTTTCAATTCATCAAATTGCCAAAGCAAAAAATTTTCGTTTATATCCATTTTAATCTTCCTTTTCTTAAAAAACTATGGTATTATAATAATATAATTCTCTATAAAATAATAGCAGAAAGAGAATTATTAAACAATAGACGGCCAACGCAAAATGCAGTCACTTAAGGCTCTCAGCAAGTGGTCGTAACTTTAATTTTTATGAAAGGATGTCAGAAGATGAAAATTAAATCCACAGATGAGTTAAACAGTATTTTAAAGAAAAATGTCCCGATTGAACAGTATCTCACAGAAAATCGGGAAAGCTTTTTAAAGCTAAGCTTCAAGGATGCCATCAATGCTGTTTTTAACAAGAAAAATATGGGGGTGTCCGAATGGGCAAACAAATCAAATGTTGACAGAAGCTATATACACCATATATTAAGCGGCAAACAAAAAAATCCCGGAAGAGATACTCTGATAAAGCTCTGTATAGGCATGAAAGCAGACGAAAGGGAAACAAGGGCATTACTTCTCGCTCTTAAGGAATCTCCGCTTTATGTCAAAGACCCCCGTGATTCCATTATACTGTACGGTATCAGGCATAAACTTACTCTGACGGAGGTAGAAGAGCTTTTATATGACCATAAACAACATACTTTGAGTCGTTCATAGCTGCTCAGATATTTGTCGAAGCCACTGTTCCGGTTATTTCCGATACAAGGCTTCGACTTTATTCTTTTATGTATTCTTTATGTATTGACAGACCTTGAATATCAATAAAATCACATTTGGTCAATCTCATCAAGATTATGTCCGCAATAATAATTCTTTCTTACCTTTCTGTTAAGTTCATACAACAACATCCTTAATTCATCCTCCTGCTGTTGATTGAATTTCAAATTCCTTACGTAAGCCTCATTAAAGCATGACTGATACGGATTAATTTCCAAGCTCATTACCAGCATTATATCTTCTGCTATAGAATCGGCTGTTTCTTTGTCAACATCCGGCATATTTCTGAAAAATGCCCTCACGCTTATAAATTCGGGTGTTTTCTCAAAATAATACTGATCTGCATATTTCAGCAGCTGTTTCTTTTCGGGTACGTAATAGTCTATCCCCATTTGCATTTCCCGCATATAGAAGTAATCCTCAAAACCATCTATAAGAATATACTCGGCAACAAGCACCTTATCCGTTATCCTTGTTTCTTCGGCATCTTCAAATATATCTTCATGTCCTATAAAATAGTAAAATACATTATCGAAATCAATGTCCGATATAACTTCAGCAAAGTCTTCCTCGCTTACAGGCTCGTTCTGACTGTTATAAATACTGAAAATTTTCTTTATCGGAATTAATCCGTACAAATTGCATGAAGCATCAAGGTAAGAATAAATTAAGTTTTTCGTTTCCTGAGAAAGAGTTTTTGACATAACAGCACATCCTTAAAATTAATATTTCAGATTTAATTATTCCAATAGGAATTTACAATATCCCAACATTTGCCGCCCGAATCGTTTTCAACAATATAATCTATAAAAAGCTGCTCCGTTTCGGGTGTTTTATCATTAAGCAATATCCGGAAAGCCACACTCAGTGCATCCGCATTGGCTTTTTCCGATTTAACGATATTTCGGCAGATGCCAAAGGCTTTTTCGGGCATTGTACGTGCAAGATAAACGATAAGAGCTTCAAGTCTTTCCATATCCTCCCGCATCCATTTTTCTGCCGCTTCCTCAACGGTCATTCCTTTCCTTTCGGGATCTATCAGAGAATATTCAGCCAATTCCTTTATTGTGGGATATCTCAATGTGAAATTATTCTCGGGTATTTTTTTATTCGCCGTAATTTTCGGTTTAAGAATATTCTTATATCTCCCATTCCTGCTTTTACAATAAAGCGGCAGCTCCGACATGGGGATTTTTATATCGGAAAAACAGGCGAATTCCTGCCCGTTGCAAATATGTATCGTCAAAGGTATTATTACAAGACATTGAAGCATACAGCCCTTTCGGGCAGCCGCATAAGCCTTATGATGACCGTCAAGCAATGCACTTATAAATCCGTAATTATACAGTGCTATTGCCCTCGGTGAGCAAGGCTTATCTATTATCCCAAAATATTCATACGCCCTGTCGGGATTAAGACGGCTGTTTGATTGTGTGGGATAAATATATGCAGGATGTCCCCAAAGAACAGAGAGGTATTTGCGGATGTAATACTCATCACAGGCAGACTGCCTATACGTAAGCTCATCCGGAACATTTGCAAAGAAATGTTCATCTCCGGCAGTCGGGTATTGCGGTGCGTCTGCTATAACATAATAGCCGCTTTTCAGAAGTCCTGTTATCGGACTTAAATCCTCAACGGAATTTTCAATTGAAATATATTCCGAGTTTATTCTGCTTCTTATCTGCTCTATCTCTATACAATCCGCATTTTCTATACCATAACCCCTCGCAAGCATAGCACTGCAGGTCGGGCATATCGGGTACTTTCCGTAAATCAGCTGTTTATTGTTAAGAAACAAGGAGGCTTTGTATTGAGAATTTTCGTCGATTTTTCCGATAAGACTTTTCAGTACCCCCCTGCCGTTTTTAACATACACCAATACAGCCTCTCTGCACCAACCATATCCGCTGACATCAAGCTTCTTTATCAGCTCTGTCTGCGGAGTATTATCATACATTTTCACACTTCCATACCTCCCGATAATACAAATATTCGATTCATCAGTTTAAATATCCGTCACCTCAGACCTGTCTGTATAATTTTTATATATGTACCTTTCATGCCTATACCCGATTCAATCATATACTGCTTATTTAGAATACAGACAGTCATATCCGTTTCAGCCTTATATAATTTCTTTTCGCTGCTGTCCGTAACAAATAAATTATTTTCTCCACCTTCGTTCACAAAAAATACTGCCGCGAAATCTTCCGATACCGAAAAAACGGCTGTGTGGATTTTTTTATTGCCCTCAAAAACCTTTTCCCTCTGTATCAGATTTCCCTCAATATCAAACACTGCTGTTTCAATATCATTTCCGCATACAAACAAGACCTTATACTGTGTTTCATTTAATGACATAAGGCAGAAATCGTTCGATTTCTCTATGCTGATTTTTGGACTCCGCACATTCAATATGTTTGCTTCGCCGTCCGTTTCATACACAAGGATACGTTCTCCCCCATTTGTTGACTGTGAAGTGGTAATATAGCAATGTCCCTGCAAAACACTTATATTTCCGTAATGTATTCCTTCGAGCTTTTTCATTTTGCGGTTCTTATACTGATTGTTCTTTCCGAATTCATATAATCCGAGCTGTGCAGGCTTTTTCAAGTCGAAAACATCATATTCAAAGCCATAGAATTTATTTCCAAACCGAAAATAGTTCCAAAAGCCTATATCCCTTTTTATAATCTCTTTTGTAACATTACACCTTTTTTCAAGGGGAAGGACAATTTCTCCGTTCTTTTCGGTTCTCGTCGAGGACAAACTCACCCATATCCTGTTATCGGGTGCTATTATAAAATTAGGATTGACTCCCCTGTCCTCACGGAGAACACGTATAATTTCAAGCTCCTTATTAAGATAAACGTAATCCACATAATATTCACAATTATTCCCATTCGTCTTTACGGCAAGAATAAAACAATCATTTTCCGTATCAATTGTCTTATCCTCCAAGTGTATCGGTTTATCACACTCTATTGTAATACCGTCATTATTTTTTGTTACCCGATAATTTATATCGGACTGCACAAGCTCCGTCACTTCACTACCCCTCCTGTTTTAAATTTATTATATCAGCTTATCCTTTTCTTCCGGGGGCATACCGCTTGCCGCCTTTGTTAATTTTAAACCATTTGTATTATTTTAATACAATCTGTCCGTCAGTAATTTCAATGAAATTTTCGATTGTGCCGAGTGCCGTATCAAAATATGCACCCGCCGCCTTTGTAACACGACTCATTCCGCACTGACTTCCTAAATAACGGTACAGGCTGTTTTTGTCAATGGATACATTCTGCTTTATGATTTCAAGCATTCCTGCACCAAGCTCCTCGGGTGCAATCTGCTTTATCTCACGTTCGATATCTCCCTCACAGCGGAATTGTATTTTATCGGCACTGTCATTATTGAGATAAAGAAAACCGCCGCGGCGGATAATTCCGTCTGCTTCACATCCCATCATAATTTCCTCATATCTCTGCTCGACTGCATTTGTTACCTTTTCCCTGCCGAAATACCGAACTGTCCTTTTGAGAAGAAAATCTTCGGAAAGAGGTGCTTCAACCTCAAGTATTTCTTTTACCATTCCCCTGAAATTCTTAGGGAGATATTTTTTGCTGAGATTTTCTATATCAGCCGCCTTATACGGCGGAAATGAAAACTTCTTTTCCTCGGCTGTTTCCTCAAAGCTTTCAACATCCGCACTTTTCTCCTCAATCTGTACGGCTTCTTCCTTTGCGGGATTTTGTATAACCTCTGCCGCAGCCTCTAAAAGTCTCATCTGTTCGCCGTTTCTGTTGCGGAACCAGTCTGTAGACCATATACGGTAGAATTTCCAGCCCATACGCTCCAGTATCTCCTGACGCAGACGGTCACGGTCACGTGCATTCTTTGATGAATGATAGTCTTCACCGTCACATTCGATTGCAAGCACATAATCCGAGCTGTCGGGCTTCTTCAGTGCAACATCAATCTTAAATCCGGAACAGCCGACCTGTGTATCAACAGAATAATTATATTTGCGTAATAATTCACATATCTCCGTTTCAAAACAGGTCTCCGACTTATCATAATCATTTACACCTTCGGCACGTTTTAATGCTATATCTCCGTTTTCGGCATAATCAAGGTATTCCCGAAGAAGCCTTGCCCCCTCCGCCGAAGTCCTCCCCAAATCAATATCACTGTAATGCATGGAAGATACCAGCTGTATATTATCCTTTGCACGGGTAACCGCAACATTCAGCCTCCGCTCTCCCCCCGCACGGTTAAGCGGTCCGAAATTATGCAGAAGTTTACCCTGTGCGTCAATTCCGTATGCAACGCTGAATATAATCGTATCGCGTTCATCACCCTGAACGGTTTCAAGGTTCTTTATAAAGAACGGCTCCCTTCTGTCATCCTTAAAGAAGTATTCCTTATCGGGCATACTCTGTCTGCGTTTTGACAAAAGCTTATCAATAAGATTCTGCTGGGCAACACTGAATGCTACAACACCCAAGCTTCTGTCGGGATATTTTTCAATATTTTTATATATAAGGTCAACTATAAATTCTGCTTCCTTGCGGTTCGTATGTGACTTACGGTCAAATACACCGTCTACACAGTAATAGTCAACTCCTATTCCGTCAGCATCTGTTTTTGAAGACGGGAATGTTACAAGGTCATTATCATAAAAATTTTTATTTGAAAATGTAATAAGCTGCTCATAACGGCTTCTGTAGTGCCAACGCAGGCGGAGCTGCTGCATAAAGGTCGAGCATAAATCCAAAATGGATTCAAAGTCCTTTATTTCCTCGGTTTCCTCTTCGTCATCATTTTCTTCAACCGTGGCATTGAAGAAATTACTCGGCGGCATCTGTTTGGAGTCACCGACAACAATTAACTGTTCGGCTCTGTATATTGCTCCGATTGCATCCTGTGGGAATATCTGTGAAGCCTCATCAAATACAACCACATCAAACCTGACGGAGTCGGATGCAAGAAATGTACTTACGCTTAGCGGTGACATCAAAAAGCATGGTTTTATGCACTGTACAAGCTCCCCTGTTTCCGCAAGCAGGGTACGTATACTCTTTTGCTTTCTCTTTTTCTCCCCCTCACGCAGCAATACTGCAACCGCACTTCCCGGTGCTATCATATTCAAAGAGGGACGCTTTTCCGACAGCTCCGCACGTATCCTTGCCTTGTTTATTTCAAACTGCTCCTTATCCTTTTCCGAAAATGTGCGTACCGCCTTATCCTGAGAAATTCTGTCTGCTGCGGAAACAACGGGCGATTCGGATAATATTTTATGTATCCATTGAAAATAAAACTGTTTTTTGAATGAATTTACAATAAATTTTTCGGGAACTTTACGGTCGACCGCAGCTTCTATATATGGAGTGACCTGCATTTGTTCAAGCTCGGAAAGCAGAGCGGCAAAATGACTCCAGTTATCAAGCTCATCAAATACATTCAGGCAATCGTTACACTTCATCTGTACCTTTGAACAATCATCCGTAAATATATTAAAAACAGAGCTGTCAAAATATACGGCGGCATTATCCAATGCGGCTTCATCACAGCTCGAGAATGCTCGGTCAAGTCTGTCCGCATATTCCGAAAAATTGCCGCGTTCCGATTCAAAATCAGCATATTCGGGCAGCCTGCCAAATGAAATACCCCTTGAAAGCATAGCCTTAAGTATATTCATCTGATTTATTACATAAGTCCAGTCGGTCTGTACACCTTTATATCCGGAGCCGACAAGAGATTTTATCGGAGCTTCTGTTTTAGCAAATTCTTCCTGTTTTTGCTGATAATCGGCAAGTTTTCGGGTAATCTCAACCGCTTCACTGTATGAGGGCTTTTTACCGCTTTTTCTGCACAGTCTCAGTGACTTTATCAACTGTCTGTATTCTGAGCCGAAAAGCCTTGAAAAAACTCCGCTAAATTCTCTTGTAAGCTTTTTATTGTATTCCGAACCGTTGATTTTATAAATATCCTCATCATATTCTTCTTCAATTACAGATTTACCCGAGAGTATATCATCTCCCTGCATTTGCAGATTCTTCAATGCGGAATATGTAATATCAAAATTATCCTTTTTCAGCAAAGACGGTGTGATTATCCGAGAATCAGCGGCAAACCGGAAAAACGAACTGCAAAAATGTGCCGTTTCTATATTTGTACACGGCATACCGTATTTTTCGGAAATCTCATATAAAACAGGCTGCACACACTGCATAAGCTTTACTGTGGCAGTGAGATTATTCTTTATATCCGTTTTTGTCTGATATGAAGCAGACCCTTTTATATATCCGTACCACGGATTATTTTTGTAATTATAGCCCACCGACGGAATATATTCGGTATACTGCTCCAAAAGACGAACAGCCTCGGCGAGATACCTTTCTCCTTTTTCCGTGAGCTGTGGTATTGCCCATTCTACATCAGGTGCAGACCTTACCGAAGAAAAGGCTTCATACAGCTCAAACAGGCTCTTTTCAATGACGGGATGCTGCTTATGAAGCTCGGCGGCATATTCATCCAGCTGCTTTTGTACCTGCTCCTTTATTGCAATTTCACTGTCAGCCTTTGATGATACCGTACTCTTATTTGTGCGGAGCGTATGACAGATATCCGCTATAATATCCTTTTTATTAGCCTTATGGCTGTGAAGCTGAAGGCAAAACTCCGAAAGACCGACATTTTTCAGCTTATCATATACTACATTAAGTGCAGCAAGCTTTTCAGAAACAAACAATACCTTTTTGCCGTCACTCAAACATTCCGCAATAATATTTGTAATTGTCTGACTTTTTCCTGTTCCCGGGGGTCCCTGCAAAACAAAGCTTTTCCCTGATTTTGCCATTTTTATCGCTTCAACCTGACTTGAATCCGCATCTACAACACTATGTAAATCCATCAATAATTCTTCCGTATTATTCACGTTTTCGCTTTCGGGACAAGAATTATCAGGCTCACCGAGAATCTGACGGACATTTTTGTTAGCTAAGATTATCTCCTTGTTATCCTTTAAATCACGGTACATATTGATTTTCAAAAAAGAGAAAATTCCGATCTTACACTCCGACGATACTGACCACTGTAGTTTTTCAACTATTTTCTTTATCTTTTCAAGATATTCCGTCAGACCTTCGTCATTGTATTCGGGAAGCTTTATCCCGAACTCTGCATCCAATTTGTACGCAAATGTGGGATTTACTATTATATCATCCTCGGCGGATTTTATATAATACGGGTCAACCGCCGAGCTTTGACTGAACCGTACAGGTACAAGAAGTATCGGGGCACTGTATGTAACATCTGACGATTCACTTTCCTTCCAATTAATGAACCCGAATGCCATATATGCAACATTTACACCTGTTTCTTCCATAAATTCCCTTGTTTTCTTATCTATATTCTTTAATGCGGTAAGCGGGTTTGCGGCAGCATTATACAAAAGTATCATGCTCTGCTTTTTTATTTTAGGTGAATATTCGGCAAGATATGCTGACTTTTCGTCTGTTTCTTCATTTTTAATCTGTATACTTTCGGTTTCCGGAGCATCCTCCGTTTCATCCTCCTCTGTAATTTTCGGGTCATAAACCTCAAAGGTCGCATCACCGTCAATTTTTTCAAAAAGCACGTCCGCCGCCGGCAGCAAAACCTCTGCTGTTCCTGTTTTTGTATCCCTGAAATTTATCAAATTGTTTCGTTTTCCGGTATCAAGCAATAATTCAGCCAATTTGTCAAGCTTTTCCGTATTCATTCTATCTCCGCCTTTGCACGTATATTCTTTTGCATACTCAGTATTTCTGCGTATAAAATATCAATAGCAATTATAGTATACCATATACGGGATTTTCGTACAAGGCTGATTTACAAATTATCTTGTTCATAAAATATTCTCCCCTCTGTACATATTTCCTCTTGAAAACCTATTAAACATATGATAATATGGTATTAGCGTTAAATAAACAAGGAGGTATTTTAATTGAGAATTTCAACAAAGGGACGATATGCCCTCCGTATGCTTTTAGATCTTGCCGAACACCAGAATGACGGCTATATTGCACTTAAGGATATTGCCGCACGTCAGAACATATCAAAAAAATATCTTGAACAGATTGTTCCTGTTCTTAACAGATCGGATATCCTCAGCACGAACCGCGGATATCAGGGAGGATATAAGCTTGCCAAATCTCCCGATAAATATACCGTAGGCGATATCCTTATTCTTACGGAGGGGAGTCTGTCACCTGTTGCCTGTCTTGACCACGACCCTGTTGAATGTCCACGCAGTGCGGATTGTGCCACTCTGCCCGTATGGCAGGGCTTGAAGAAGGTTATTTGTGATTATTTATATGGTATAACCCTACAGGATATCCTTGATATGCAAAAGGAAAAATATGAAAATGATTATGTTATCTGAATTGTAGTGCCGTATTGTTTATCCGACATAAAAGGTGTATTATGCCTGTGTTCGCCTGCTTATTTCCGTAATTTTCATCTTAATAATTGTGATATAATTTTTTTTAAAAATAATAAAAAAAACTGTTGACAAATGTTCGGTTATGTGGTATTATAATAAAGCCGTTGGAAAACGGCGGGAAAAATAAGCTGGTGTAGCTCAGTTGGTAGAGCAGCTGATTTGTAATCAGCAGGTCGGGAGTTCGAGTCTGTCCACCAGCTTTATATTTCGGGGGAGTTCCAGAGCGGTCAAATGGGGCAGACTGTAAATCTGTTGCTTCGGCTTCGGTGGTTCGAATCCGCCCTCCCCCATTTTTATTTGCATCCGATTTTTTCGGGTGCATTTTTTTGTTTTATATTTTCCGTATTTACGTCTTACGTTTTATCCGAGTGCCATGCACGACAACAAAAATCGGCACCTGCCAACATGAGTCATACTCTGTTGACAGGTGCTTTCGGTTATCAAGAAAAGCTTGATAACGGTTTTTTAACTAATCATTACAGCTTTATGTCGGTCGGCTCCTCATTGTTCAGTCAGCTGACGGCTGTTTAAGCGTAAAACTATCCGTATCATTCATGGCATTGCCGCCGCCGACAAGCTTCGGGAGTCCACCGGACTGAACCTTTGTAAGATCCCATTTTTTCTCGCTCCAACCGAGGGTTTCTTTGAAGAATCCGGTATTGATATCGTCAATACTTACGGATGTAATGGTGTTCTCACTCAGATTTCCCCTATCCTTTGCAGGACGACCGGGATATTCTGTTATTTCATAGTTATTCCTGTATCCGCCGTTGATTAAATCAAGACCTGTACTCGGGTCAAACTTGTAATAGCCTTCGGTAACCGTGACGAACGTTACATTATTTTCAAGCTTTGCCTTCGTCCTTGCCGTTCCGATAAATCCTGCGTATGCCGATGTACCTGTAACATTTCCGTGTGCATAACAATTTGTTATCGTCGGGCTTACAGTGTAGCCGGCAAAACCGCCTATATAGCTCTTTCCGCTGAGAGTTGCATATATACTGTAGCAGTCGTCTATTTCAACTTCACTGAGTTCGCCAATAAAGCCTCCGACCGAATCAGCGGAACCGCTTACATCTGCATATGCACTGCTGCTCATTGTTATTACGCTTCCCTTATCGGCGTTTCCGACAAGACCGCCAAGCTTTGTTACGCCTGTTATCTTAATATCCCGTGCATAACTGTTCGTTATGGCTGAATGGCTCGTTGTACCGTCCTCAAGTACATTTCCTGCCGAGGTCAGGTTACCGACAAGACCGCCGACATTGTTCCTTGCGTTTTCAATCGTTACGTCAAGTACTGTTGCATTGTCTGTTTTTGAATCTACAGCGTTTCCGATAAGTCCGCCGGAATAGCTCTTGCCTGTTACTGTGACCTGAGAAACAGCTATATCTGTTATGCTCGTATTATCAGCCTCGCCTATAACTCCGCCGACAATATCCGAAGTGCCTGTTACGTAAACTTCATCAATCTTGCCGCCTTTGACGGTACTGTTTACAAGATTTCCGATTATACCGCCGACATACTTGCCGCCGCTAACCGCAACATTTTTCGCACTTACGTTATTGAACGTTGAATTAGCCGCATAACCGAACAATCCGCCCGCATTATTCTTGTTGCCGGAATCTACCTTGACATTCTCCAGGGTCACACCCGAGACGGTCACATTGTCGACCGTCCTCGAAAGTGCCCCCGCACCCTCATAGCTGAGGGCAATATCGGCATCCGCAATAGTAAGATTCTTAATTTCAACTCCTGTTCCGAGGCTTCTGAACAAAGACCTTGAGAGATTGTTGAACCTATGACCGCCGCCGTCCACGGAGCCTAAGAAGGTTATTCCTACAACACTCGTGCCTGATGTGTAAGCCGAGAAATCAAGATCATCATCAACTATTATGTTTGCGTATTTGTTTTTGGTGATCTTTTCAACAAAATCCTTTGCTGTTGAAACGTGTATATCTGCCTTATCCCTGCTTTGGAAAATCTCTCCTCTGAAATCATCCGTATTTTTCTTAATTAGGAGATAATACTTCTTCTTCAGCTCGGTTGCATTTTTGACCCTACGTGCAGTAACTGCATCCTGTGAATCAAGAATAAGTGCCTGACGGAATTCCTCGACTACCTGTTCGGGATCGATGTAAGATATCTCATCTCTGTGTTCCATAAGCTTCTTAAATTCGCCTATCTTAAATTCCTCGAATGTTTTATAGTTATCACCGGCAAGCTTTGATATTTCTGTAAGTGTTTCCAAATCTCCATTATAGAAATTACCGCAGTACTTGATAAAGCCATCATCATAACCCGCATATCCGAGCATTGCATATGCAAGATAGTGGAATACGGTACCTGACTCTATTCCGCTTGTCGAATGAACGTCATACCAACGAATACTATAGACAGACTGAGTAAATGTGTTTGAAAGAATAAGCTTATTTTTTACAAGATCATCGACTGTATGAAGATCCATTGATTCAATATCGGCCTTGCTTACACTCTTTGACGATTGTGAACCGCTAACACCCGTGACCTTTGTTGCAACTTTCGCCTGTTGGTCGGGTGTAAGCTTCAGGAATGCCTCACCCATGAGGTAATCAAGGAAGTAAGAGGTTCGGAACATCTTCTTATAGAAGTCGTTTATCTTCTGATAGGAGTTAATTCTATCGGGTGTGAGGTTGGAGGTAAAGCTTGAGTTTTCATCATAGAAGTATGTGCCGTTTATCTGCGGACTTCCGTCCGGCATACTCTGAGTGAAGAAGCTTGTTGTGAAATCCTCAGCACCTGCTCCCAATCTTCTTCCCGCTCCCTTGAAGTAAAGAGGACCGTCCTGATTGTGAGCCGCCTCATGGCTGTAGAGGAGCATATTTCCGAAGTAGTCGCCCTGTGCATATAATACATCATGACCGTTAGCTACGGCATAATTAGCGGAATGGTAATAGTTCACACCGAGCGGAATCGAAAACCATTTTAAATGAGGCTCCTGTGTGGTGCTGCTTGCAAATACCCTGTTTTTGGCATCCGGCGTTTCATAAACTCTTGTGCTGTCATAAACGTAATCGTCCTTGGAGTTGAACAGAGTTACCACATCGGTTTTACTGAGAATACCCAAATACATATTGTAGTAAACCTTCATTTTCATTGCCCAATTGTCAATGCTTGTATTGAAGTTCTTCATCTGTTCTTCGTCAGAGGGATCCCTTATGTATGTTCTGACAGAACCGATTGCCATTGCGGTCGGGTATGACAGAATGTAGGTTGAATTATCGGGCATATTGAGCAGCGGCAGCATAACATGAGGACGTACACTCATGTGTGCCCATGCTCTGTACTTTATCTTGTCATACTCAATATCAACATCCTCTATCTTATCCATCTTCATTTCACGCAATACACCGTTGAAGTTATCCGTAAACCAGTCGTTAATGGTATCATCCGTGTATTTTCCTGTTGCCTTGATAAAGAAGTTGAGGAAGTCGGGAAGTGTTTTTATTCCCGTGTAGGCACTGATGTAACTATTGTAAAATTCATTAGTTGCGTTTGTCCTCATCGTACTTCCGGGATTTGACAGCAACGCCGTTGTAAGATTTTCAAGGTTCAGGTTATCGCTGAATATATCTCCCTTGAACATCAACATATCGGCAATGCTGAACTGCTCTATGTCAAAGCTGTACCAACGCATATAGTAGTTATAAGCATAAAGCATATTGAGCAGTTTGTTGTTGTTTGTCAGCTCCGAACGGATTGCAGTATTGATAACCGAATCACTTGTCGTAACCGCATAGTTGCCGTTTGCAAGCACCTTAATGACAAAATCCCTGAGATTTTCTCTTGTTCCGAGTTCCTCATCGTAATAGTACTTATAGGTATCGTGATCTTTGTTGGGGGTAATTTTATCAAGTGCTTTACTGTAGGTTCCTGCCGCAAGAAGCTCATCAACAAGCTCATCTATAACCGGCGATTCCGAATTAATCACATAGTGGTTGTATGTGTATTTAAGCTTCAGTGCCGGTATATCATAGCAGGCAACATTGCCGAAGCAGATGTCGTAGCTGACATCATAGGTCTGCATTGTAAGGTCATCGTAAACTATGGTTATCTTTGACAGCTTGTCATAATTCTTGGTATCAAGAACATAAACAATATTTCCGTCGGAATCATACGGAATAATTCCGCTTACTCTCTTGGTGTTGAGATCATCGCCTACCTTTATGTTATTTGCAGCGTCCGTAATGATATAGGATGCATCATAGAACGGCATAAGCTTATACAGATTGTTATAAGCGATCTCCTTGCTCGGGTCGTAATCCTTATTCTCCATTACACGCTCCCGACTCGGAACATACGGGGCATAGTTGGCATTGTTTCTGAGGGTCGGAATCTTTGTCTGCGATGCATTGCTGAAATCCCATATTTTCGGGTCAAGCTTCAGCTGATTTTCATAAAAGCTTTCGCTGAGCTGACTGCTCGATATAGTCTTGACAGCCTGATGCTCGTTATTATTTCCGGGAACATCAGAAAGCTGATAGTTATTTTCCGAAGCACTGCCAAGCGTATTACCGTAAACCTTCATAGCCTGAGCATTATTTCCGACAGCTATTGCTATATTATTTTTCAGCGTTGCTCCGTTTGACGAACCGACAATACCTGCGTTCTTATCATTGATATACATTGACAGCGACTGATTTGAAATACAATTTTCAATCGTTGAATACTGATCCGCCGTGCCGACGATACCGCCGTTGCCCCACCAGCCTGTTGTTGAGATACCCTCAACATAGCAGTTCGATATGCTCGATCCCTTAAGCTCACGTACAATACCGCCGGAGAGCTGGGTCAGGTAGATATTGCCGAGTGTAAGGTTCGTCACACTGCATTCGCTTATTTTTGTGTTGTTTGAAACCTCACCCATAAGACCCGCACTTGAGCCGTATCCCGGAGTAGTGTTGCCATAAGCAGTAATCTTCACGTTGTTGACATGAACTCCCGATACATTCGTACCGGATGCATTGTTTGCAAGCGGTGCCTTTGCACCCTGAAGAGAAGTAAGAACAACATCCGTGATATACAGATCCTTTACAGTCGCATTTTCAAGCGTAGTGAACAGAGGCTTGGAAAGGTTGCTTATCGTATAACCGTTGCCGTCAAGAGTTCCCTTGAACTTATCCGTACCGAAGTATGTCGCATCATCGGTTACATATGTTGATGCATCATAATTCTTCGTCAGTACAAACTCGCCCGTCGGATCTTCACGCATACTGCGTATCAGGGACTCAAACGAACCGTCATATGCGTATTTTCCGTCTGAATTTTTAATGTACTGATACTCAATCTCGATATATTCGGTATTCGTCTTATTATTTGAATAATCTACCGCACCTTCGTAGCTTACCCTGAGAATGAGCTTATCATTCCTTACCTCAACACTCTCTATGTCAGAGTAGAATGACGGGAGATTTTCCATATCGACACGTACCACATAATCCTTGAGGTTCTTTTGGATATCGTCAGAATCTACAATGTTAATCTGAGTATTTTTGCCGTTTTCAACCTTGAACAAATTGACATCAAGAACTTCCTTCATTTCAATGGCTCTGCTGTCCATTGAAACCTTCTTCTGATATATCTCCTCATCATTCTTAACGTCAGTGTGTCCTATATCCCTTGTATAGTCCGCCTTTATGCTGACATCATATTTCCTGCTGTCAGTCGTGTTGAACTTGATCTCATTAACCTTGTTCGGCTTAATCCCGGTTGTTGTTACCAACCGATTTGTCGACGAGTCGGTTATCGTTACATCGAGCGTATCACCAATCAAAGAATGATCCTCATCCTTAATGTTTATTGACAACGTCATTGAATCCCCGTTTCCGGTCGAGCTGAACTTCTGAACAGATACCTTATCCTTGAGTATCTCTATACTTGCAGGATTTCCGATATCCGCCGCATCAAGGGTTTTGCCGTTTTCAAGAATCACACTGTCAATTTTGAGTTCTGTTTTTCCGGCATCGGTAAGTCCCTTGATCTTCGTCTTATACGTTCCGTCCTCATCGCGGGTTACGTCATATGTGCTGCCGTTTACTACTACATTGTCAATGTCTGCGGGTGTCTTATTGGTACTCTCAAACGTCATATCTATTGAAACACCCTTTTCAAAGTCGTATTTCTCCTTGCCGTCCGAGTCAACCGCCTTAACATTTGTTACAGTCAGACCATAGTCGTCAAGCAGCATTACCGGCACAGGCTTACCGCCGTTGAGAATACTATCATTATACGAATTACTGTTCGCTGCTTCGTTTTCAAGCGTGTTTGTATCAAGATCATAATTACCTATGATATCAAAGCTTAGCTCCTGATCCTTGGGAATATTCGTAAATGTCAGACGGTTATCTTCGGGGGTGATAGTCTGTGAATTTCCGTTTATCACAGCAACTCCCGCATCTCCGTCTAACAGAGCATTATCCGGATCTTCAACCCTGAAGCTGAATGTTGCGGTATTAGTCGCCGGATTATCCTCAAGTTTTATATCGGCTGCATAAGGTCTGTCCTTAAGGACGTCTATGCTGTCGGTCGGCTGAAGATTATAACCGCCTTCGCCGTTTTCATCGGGATCTTTCTTTGCAAGATTATAGGTCGTGCTGCTGAGTATTATTGCCGTTGCGGTATAATCGTAAACGCCGCTGTTTGTCGGAGCAGGCATTACAAACTTATACCAATCTCCTTCCTGTGAACTCAGGTCTATCTGCTCGCCGTTTATCTTCATTCCGACTATCTCTATACCTGCCGCAAGGTTATGTGCCATTTGATAACCTATAACGACATCTCCGCCTTTTTCCGGGTACGGGTCGGCTATGAGATGATCCCTTATTACAACACGTTCCGCCGATTTTACCGAGTTTGTCGCAAGCGTAGATGTATAATAATTTCCTCTGCCCTCGGGATCAAATTCGGCTATGACTTCAAGCTTGTACTGACTCGTCATTGGCATTTTCTTGTCAAAGACAACCTCTGTAAGCTCCTTAACCTGACTCTTGTTTAGGAATTTTTCATCAAGCACTCTGTTATTCGCTGCTTTGAGTCTGAACCTCAGACGGTTAATTGTACTGTCGGGGTCTGAAACGGCTGCGGTTGCATACACACAATCATCGATGGTGTCCTCTTTCAGAGTGGTCTTTGTAACTGTCGGATACGTGCTTACTATGGTGTAATCACTGAACCAGTCGAGAATAAGCTTCTCGCCGTCATTAAGTGTTGCGGATTCATAGTAAACATATGTCATACCCTTTTCGTATTTCCAGCCGGATATAAATGCACTGTAGTCATCTTCCCACGGGTACACCTCGGAACATTCAAATTCCTCTCTTTTGTATGTACCATCAGGCAACTCGGTAAGCTTGACAAGGTTAAAGCCGGTTATCGTCTTGTCAGCTGTAAGGCTTTCCATATTTACGAAAAACGCAAACGGCATATAATCATCAAATATTTCAACCGGAGTAAGTGTTGCACTGAAATTATATCCCTTCTTTATCTGGAGTCTTTTTTCAAGTCCGAGAACATTGTCATTAAGCAGGCTCGCATCTTTAACCTCTTTTTCCTTATCGTCATAAATGTTATATGATGCTTTTATGATAATCTGATAAATACCCTCCGGAAATTCCTTCTGATTGCTGAGATCAAGGTTGACTTCTTCACCCGGTGTCAGCTTTTTGGTGTAATAAACCTTATGCGTCTTTTCATCCCGCATTGTAAAGACTGCATCGCTTGTCAATGCTCTGTCCGGATCGGAGAAGGTGAATTTAAGATACGGCTTATCCGCTGTGCCGCCGTCCGTATAATTTTCAACCCCGGGTTTTTCCTTAAGAATTGTTACCTCTCTTGTTTTATAATCAACCTCCGACTCGTTATCTCCGTAGTATATCCTCGATACGGTAAACGGTCTTTTACCTGCGGTCTTTGGTGTTATGACATCGGCAAAGTAGATATCTCCGTTATCGGTGGGTCTGTCTTTGCTTATGTTGTACATCGTTCCGTCTATTACCATTCTTGTTGCATCCCACTCCGTATTGTCGGAAATCTCAAAAGCTACTCTTATCTTACGGTTCTTTTCGATGGTTTCGCCCACCTCGTCGCCGCCGAGATCCTCGTCAGATGTAATAGAGTCGCTGATAATATTAGCAACCACTTTAACGGTTCCGACCTTTGTACCGATGGTTACTCCGTTATGTTCCTCGCCGTCAACAACATCATAATCGGCAAGAATGTTTGCATTGAAGTTATAGGCAGTGCTTATATCCTGAAGCTGAAGCTTTACGGAATATTTACCGCCGTTTCCGATCTCCAACTCTTTTGTATCGAGAGTATCTATGGTAGTGTTGCCGTAAACCTCGTTGAACGTACTCTTTGTAAGAGCTGCGGAAAGACTTGAAATTGTTTTGTCTTCGTCAACAATGTCGAAGCTCAGATATACTTCCTTGCCGCTTACCGCAATCTCCATATTCTCGACAGCAGGAGCATTTTTGAAAATCACGAACGATATGTTCTTTTCACTCAGATCATATTCAATGCCCGTTTCTGTATAGAATTTGCTGAATCTTATCTCCTGCCTTTCGTTTTCCTCACCCGTATACGGAATATCATTGACGGTATATATACCTGTTTTCTCGTTATGTTCCGTATAGAACTCCTGATCCTCAATAAATATTCTTGTAATGTGATGTCTGCTGTCGTCATCGGCGGTAAAGGATATATCAACCGTCCTTTCGTCCTTATCAACGCTGACTGTCTTTATTTCCCTTATTCCGATATCCTTATCAGCCTTAAGCTCCAGAACCTCCGAGCGTATCTCAGCATCAGCGTGATAGTTGTCGCTGTCCGCCTTTTTATCACCGTCAAGGTCATAGGTGAGCTTTATAACAATGCGATATTCCGCATCGCTGCTTAAATCCTCAGGAATTTCAAAACTCTGATTTCCCTTTTCAGTGATACTGCATACAACCCTGTCCGTATTGCCGTCAGTAATTACCGCCTTGCCGCTGATTAGGGCATTATCATCATCAACAAGATTGAACGATACCTTGTAATTGTCGGGATCTACCGTATAATCTATAACCTGCGGCACCGTCTTTAACACCTCGGTATTTACGGTATAAACCTTGGAGAGGGTTATCTTCTTTCCGTTATAAACAGCCTTATCTGCCTTGAATGAGGTCTTGCCCGCATTCTCGGGAGCCTTGACGGTTATAGTATACTGTCCGTCGGTTTCAGCCTGCACCGCATCATACTTTTCGCCGTTTATTACAAATGCGGTAACAGGTATGTCCGTATTGTCACTAATCGTATAGGTTATATTGATATCCTCGCCCTTTTCAACATACTTTGATATGCCTGTGTGTTTCGTTATTGTTGAAGTTATATCAACGTCCGCGTCTGAGGATATAAGCTCCTCGTCCGAGTGTGTCACGCCGTCAAGCCTGTTGTATGTCGCAAGAACGGCAACCGTGTATGTTCCGGCAGAATTTGCCTTGTAATCCTCAAAGCTTACGCTTACAATTCCGCCCTGCGGGATCTTATTGAATTGCTTTGATGACAGAATATTGCCCGAGCTGTCTTTCAGCACTGTCTTGAAGCCCGAAAGCGTACCTGCCGTATCGGTAAGTTTAAACTCTGCACTTACAGTTCCGCTGTTTACACTGACTGTAAGGTCACTCGCCTTTGGTGCAGTCTTGAAGATTGTAACCGAATTATCCGTCCTGCAATCAAATTTAAGTCCGTTTGTCAAGGTGATCGACTCAATAGCGAGCGTCTGCTCATTATCTCCGTCATACGGAATACGGACAGTGTATTGTCCGCTGTCGGAATCCCTTGTTGCTTCGTATGTATTTCCCTTTACCGTTACATACCGTACATCAACTGCCGATGTTTTCTCACCGTTCGCGGTTACTTCCGCACTGAACGATATCGTTGCCAGCTTTTCGGCGGTATCAACCTTAGTTACTCTTACGCCGCTGATTGAAGCCTGATAATTGACCGAGAAGTCTATCTCCCTGTCTATCGTCAGCACTCCGTTGTTCTTATTGTTCTTCGTATCGGAATCACGGTCATAATTAATCATGATCTTTATATCATATGCTTTTTCGGCAAGTGAAGAAAAATTTATGGTATAGGTATTACCGCTGCCCTTTTCAACACGGAGTTCCGTTTCACTATCTGTAGCTTTATCCGTTGCCGCAGCTGTCACTGCTTTCACTGCTTTATCACTGTCAGCAACTTCAAAGGTTATGGTTTTTGTTTTCTCGTCCAGTGTATAGTTTGTGTTCTTCGGAGCCGACCTCAGCACCTCAACACTCGCTGCACAATTGTTGACTTCGGCTGTATACTCCGCATCAATATCATTATCAATATAATTTATCTTTGAAAGCGTGTACTTAACAACTCCCGCCTTATCGGGCATTGTCACATTAACTTTATATACGCCTTCGCTGTCGTTTTCGGAAACGGTTGCAGCATCATAGAGAGCGGTTGTATCCTTACCGTCAACTGTGGTTATTATCTCAAAGTTCTTGACATTATAAGGTGCGTTGTCGGTTATGGTAAATGTTATATCTACCTGCTCATTCTTTTCCGCATAATCCTTTTCGACAGCTGCACCGGCACTGTTAATAAGAATCATTACCTCGTTTGATGCTGTACCGAGGACCTTATTCTTGCAGCCGCCGCTGCCGTCTGTCAAATCATAGTCCGCCGTTACATCAACCGTGTATATTCCCGCATGAACGTTGAACTTTCCGAACTTGCAGCTGTATTTTGTTCCGACTCCGACATCAATATTTACCTTTTCGACTGTATCTCCCTTGTAGTCTTTCAAGGTCGCATACAGAGCCGAAAGCGTATTATCCGCATCCTTAACATCGAATGTAAGGTTAAATACCTCCTGCGAATCAAGCACAAGCTTTGAATTATTGACAGTCGGGGCATTTTTGAATATGACAACCTTCTGTGAAAGTCCGCCGAAGGTCTTCATGTTGTCAAGAATTGCCTGAGTGAGAACAAACTCCTGCCTTTCCTCATTGTCATAAGGTACTATCACATTGTACTTATATACAGTGCCGAACTCCGTTTCCCTTACCTGAGAAATTCTTGATACACCGTATGTTTCGCCGTTTATAACCACCTTATCAACGAAGTGAACCTGTGAAATATTCGAGCTTTCAAAAGATAAGGTTACTTCCTTATCCTCCTTGTCAATGGTTTCAAGTGCAAAATTATCAAGCTTAAAATTATAATCCTTAATAATCAGCAGCTGCGTACTCTGATTAAGTTTATCACGGTTCTTTCCGTCATCCTTGTTTTTATCAAGATCATAATCGACAGCAACATTGACAATATATGCCCGGTTATTATCAAGTGAGGTTATGTCAATATCGTTATCTCCTGCTTTTAACGGAGTTTCACTTACTATCTCCCCGCCAAGCATTACAGATGCAACAGCCGTTATTGCCGCACTGTCGTTATCCGTGAGCTTGACCGTAAGCTTCGGCTGCTCTCCCGAATTATCGAAAATCACATCAGCCATCGGCTTATCCCCCAGTACCTCTATGCTGCTCTTGTACTTAACACTTGCAGTTCCTGACGGATAATTAACAGCACTGACTGATATATCCTCATCGCCGGCTTTTGAACCTACAACGTAGGAAATGCGGTATTCGCCATTCTCCTGCTGTACGGCGGGATAATCGACTCCGTTTATCGTAAACGATGTCACCGTCTCATCGGTATTGTCTGTCACCTTATAGAATATGCCTGCCTCTGCACCTTTTTGAGCAAATTCGCTGTCAGCTCTGCTTTCCTTTACGGTCGCCTTTACAGGCTGCTTTATGCTCTGAGATGAAAGTACCCTGCTTACACTGCCGTTTCCGTCCGCAAGGTCGCAGTCGGCAGCAAGCTCAACAGTATATGTTCCGCTTGTTTCAGCTGTAAACCGAACTGTACCCGAATTTCCGCTGCACGGTTGTGTATCAAGTATATCTCCGCTGCTGTTTTTGAACACAACATTAGCTGAGCCTATTGTATTATCACTGTCCGTAAGCTCATAATCCGCCGTTACAGCCGAGTCCTTAACTTCAACACTAAGGTTAGCAGTCGGCTGAGTCCTGAATACGACTATGCTCTCCTCTACGCTGAACTTCTTATGATCCTCAAGCTCCGCCTGCGAAAATTCAAAGAATGTTCTGCCGAGAATATTAAGCTTTATTTCTACAGTATAGGTATTGCCGCCGATTCCCGTAACCTCATACTCTTTGTTGTTTACGGTAACCTTGGATACTTTATATATTGATGCATTCGTGCTTTCAAACGAAAGAGTTACCGTATTGCCGGCTGTATCTGCGGAGTACAATTTCGGTTCCGTTATCTTGAAATCATAGTCAACAAATACCTGAACAGACTGACTCAGAAGCTCCCTCTCATATTGATTTGCACTGTCTTTCTCATTGCTGTCAAGGTCATACAGGGCATTTATGCTTACCGCATAAATTCCGTTTTCCTCTACTCCGAGGGCATAGCTGCCCTTGCCTTTTTCTACGGCCGTTTCGGCAGCCTTTTTGCCGTTAAGATCCGTAACGGTAATTGTTCCGCTGATAAACGCATTATCGGCATCATTAAGCTTAAAGGAAATTTTCGGCTCCTCACTGCCGTCATAGTCAAAATCGGTTATTGTCGGTGCATCCTTCAATACCTCTATTTCAACCGTATTTTCAGCCTTGACATTACCGCCGGCATATCTGACTGCGGTCAGATTGAGTTTCACATTTCCTGCCTTACCGTCTGCGGTGTATATTACCTTATATGAACCGTTGCTCTGCTTCTCTGCGGCATATTCGCTGCCGTTGATAACAAAAGCAGATACATCCTCATATGTGTTGTCCTCTACTGTGTAAATTATCTCCGTTTTTTCATTCTTGCCGACATATTTATTTGCAGCGGTCGCACTGACACTCTTGATATTTATTGCAAACTCAACATTCTCGGATGCAATCACTTCGTCAATATGGGTCAGACCGTCTGCCGCATCATAGCTTGCGGCGAACTCTACAGTATAGCTGCCTGCATTTTCAACCGTGAATGATGCAGTACCGCTCAATCCGCTGTACGGAACGCTGCCAATTATTGTTCCGTTCAAATCCCTGAGAACCACATTTGCACCCGTTAGAGTATTATCCTCATCGGTTACCGAGTATCCGACATTTACGGTGCCGCCGTCCTTTGCTGCGGTAAGCTTCACTTTCGGTTTATTCATAAATACCGTAAAGCTGCCGTCAGCCGCAAACTTTTTATGGTTTTCAAGCTCTACGCCCGTAATATTCAGCACGGTCTTTTCAGCCTTGTTAAGAACAACACTTACAGTATATGTATTGCCTGTTCTTTCCGCATCATAATCCTTGCCGTTAATAGTAACCTTTGCGACATTATATATTGATGCGTTTGTACTCTCAAAAGCCAAGGTTACAGTCTTTGTCTTATTATCCACCGATTTAAGCACGGGGTTGGAATACGTAAACTCATAATCGGTAAATACCTGAATTGTATTGCTGTACAACTCTTTTTCGGACTGATTCTCGGTATCGCTTGTGTTCTTATCCCTGTCATAAAGTACAGTTATGCCTACAGTATACATTCCGTTCTTCTTAATTCCGAGGTCGTAAGTTTCCCTGTCCTTCTCCACAGGTATCTCACTGACAACTCCGTTTGAATCCGTAACGGTTATCTTACCGCTTATGAAAGAATTATCCGGGTCACTAAGTCTAAAAGATACCTCTGACTTTTCCGAACCGTCATAATCGAAATCGGTTATGCCCGGAACATCCTTCAGCACCTCTATGGAATTGCTGTACTTACAGTTTACCTCCTCTTTTGAATAACCGACTGCGGTAAGCTCGATCTTTTCTTCTCCTGCCTTGTCACTTGTGGTATAAATAACCTTATACCTTCCGTCACTCTGCTTTTCCGCCTTATATTTCCTGCCGTTTAAGGTAAACGTTGAAACATCCTCATATGTATTGTCATCTACAGTGTAGAATATCTCCGCTTTTTCGTTTTTCTCAAAATACTTGTTTGCAATTTCGCCGGTTACGCTGTCTACATCTATTGAAAATTCGGTGCTGCCCGACTTCAATACTTCATCCTTATGGGTGAGTCCGTCAACTGCGTCATAGCTTGCAATGATTTCAACCGTATACGCACCCGCATACTCGATACCGAAATCAACACTGCCGTTCAGCTCCTGACACGGAACGGTGTTGATAATATCTCCGTTTACGTCACGCAGCACAAGCCTTATATCCTCAGCAATCTTCTCATCATCGGTCACTGTATAGCTTGTATGTATAACATCATCCTCAATAACCGTTTTTAATTCTGCTGTCGGGATTTTCTTGAATACAACAAAGCTCTTATTGAGTTTGAAGGTCTTTTTATCCTCAAGCTCAGCCTGTGTCATTTTAAGCTCTGTTCTGCTGCGTTTATCCAATGTTACTGTGACGGTGTATGTATCACCCTTGACAGCAGTCTTGTAATCTTTGCCGTTAATAGTTATATTCGATATCTTATAGATTGAAGCGTTTGTGCTGTCAAATGTAATTGTAACCGTCTTTTTCTCGTTATCAACGGATTTTATTTTTGCATTGGTAAATTTAAATTCATAATCAACCAGCACCTGTACCTTTCCGCTTGTCAGCATGGCGGTTGTCTGATGTTTATCATCCTCCTTGTTGCTGTCACGGTCATAGGTAATGTTGATGCTTATATTGTAAAATCCGTTTTTGGATATATCAAGGTCATAATCCTCAACAAGCTTTACAACGGGAATTTCTTTTTCATAACCGTCCGCACCGGTAACAACTATTGTACCGCTTATGAATGTGTCGTCGGGGTCGTTGAGCTTGAATGATATTCTCGGCTCATTGCTTCCGTCATAAGTAAAGCCGTCTATTGCGGGAGCATCCTTTAGAACCTCTATTGTTTCGGTACATGATATGTTGACACTTTCATTTTCATAATTTACGGCAGTTATTTCTATATTTTCAATTCCTGCCTTGTCACCTGTGGTGTAGTTAATCTTGTACTCATTATCACTAAGCTTTTCGGCGGGATAATCCTTTCCTCCGATTGTGAAAGACTTTACATATTCATATGTATTATCATCAACCGTGCAGAATATCTCTATTTTTTCATTCTTGTCGGCATAATCCTTTGCAGCCTTACACGTAATGTTGTCAATATCAATATTAAACACGATTTCATCAGAAGTAAGTTCCTCGTCAATATGCTGTCTGCCGTCAATTGCATCATAAGAAGCAAGAATCTTAACTGTATACGTTCCTGCCTTTTCTATGGAAAATTCGGCAGAACCTTCAAAAGATTTTGACTCGATATTCTTTGTTTCGATAGCAGCTCCATATACGTCACAGAGAACAAGCTTTACGTCATTGGCAATTCCCTCGTTATCTATAACAGCATAGCTGACATCAATCTTATCCTCACCGGGTACTATATTCAGAATCGCTGTCGGGGCGGTTTTAAATACCACTATATCTGCACTGACACCGAATTTCTTGTGATTTTCAAGTTCTGCGGACGTAATGCCGAGGACTGTCCTGTCATAGCTGTCAAGAGTAATTCTGACTGTGTAAGCATCACCGTTTTTCTCGGCGTCATACTCACTTCCGTTTACTGTAACCTTTGTTACCGGATAATCCGATGCATTCGTGCTGTCAAAGCTTAACACAACCGTCCTGTTCTCATAATCTACCGACTTAACGGCTGCATTTTTAAAGGTAAATTTATAATCCGTAATAACATGAATCTCACCGCTGTACAGCTCCTCGGTCTTTCGGTTCGCCTTGTCATCCCTGTTGCTGTCAAGGTCGTATGTAACATTAATGCTTATACCGTATGTTCCGTTCTCCTTAAGTCCGAGGTCATATGCTTCCTTACCCTTTTCTATCTCAACCTCCGTCTTTTCGCCCCGGGAATCGGTCACAATGATTTTTCCGTCTATAAAGGCATTGTCGGAGTCGTTCAGAATAAAGGATACTACTGTTTTTTCGTTTCCGTCGTAGTCAAAACCGGTCAAGGTCGGAACTCCTTTGAGTACCTCAACCGTGCTGCTGCACTGTACCGGCACGGACTCGGTGGAATACTGCACAGAAGTTACATTAAAAGTTTCCATTCCCGCATCATTGCCGACCCTGAAGCTGACTTTATATGTATCATCGCTCTGTTTTTCTGCGGGATAATCCCTGCCGTTTATTGTAAACAACTCTATATCCTCATAGGTGTTGTCCTCAACGGTATAAATTATATCTGCTGTTTCTCCCTTGTTTACATAGCCCTTTACTGCCTTGCCCGATATACCATCTATATCAATAGGCATGACAACATCGTCTGCTCCGATCACTTCATCCTTATGGAGCCTTCCGTCAACAGCATCATAGCTTGCAGTTATCTCGACAATATATGCCCCCGCCCTTGCCGGGAAGGTAACTGTTCCTTCGTAATCACTGACAGCTTTGGTATCAGCCACGGTACCGTCGGCAGTCTTTAACACTAACTTGAAATTCTCAGCTATACTCTCCCGGTCAACAATTATATAGCTTACGTCAATCTTATCCTCGCCCGTTATCGGATTTACAACCGCAGTCGGTGCTTTCTTGAATACCGTAAAGCTTTCATTTATTGTAAACTTCTTATGATCTTCAAGTTCTGCCCGAGTTATATTCAGCTCCGTTCTGTCTGTACTGTCAAGCTGTATTGTAACCGTATAGCTGTCCCCGTCCGCTGCAACGTCATAATCCGTTCCGTTCACAGTGAGCTTTGATACCTTATAAATGGACGCATTTGTGCTGTTGAAGCCTATTGTAACCGTCTTTGCGTCATAATCAACGGATTTTACGGCGGAATCGGTAAAGGTAAAGTCGTATTTTACTATAACCTCAATTTCCTTGGCGGCAAGCTCTTTTACTTCACGGTTAGCCTCATCCTGCTTGTCGCTGTCAAGGTCATATGTAAGCTTAACACTTATGTTATACAATCCGTTATCTTCAATCCCGAGGTCATATGTGCTCTTTTCTTTGTCGACAGGTATCTCGTTCTTATAGCCGTTTTCACCCGTCACAACCAAAACACCGCTGATAAAGGCATCGTCATCATCTGTAAGTTTGAATGACACACGCGGATTATCGGCACCGTCATAGTCTATCTCGGATACAGTCGGAGCTGTTTTGAGTACCTCTATGCTGTCGCTATGCTCCGCTGCAGCCGATGTGTCGGCAAATTTCAATGAGGTCACATTAATATCCTGTTTTCCTGCTTTATCTCCAGCGGTGTAGGATATTGTGTAAACATTACCCTCCTGATTAACAACAGGGTAATCCTTACCGTTAATTGTAACGGCAGTCAGCTTCTCATTTGTATTTGTTTCTATCGTGTAGGAGATGCCTATCTCCTCATTTTTATTGACATACTTCCTGTCAACATTACATTTTGTTATTTCCGCTGTAATATCAATGGAAGCTGTCTTTGTGCCTATTACTTCATTTTTATGGGAAAGTCCGTCAACGACATCAAAGTCTGCAATAACATCAACCGTATATTCGCCTGCCGTCAAATCGTCAAACTTAACGCTTCCCGATGTCTTTGAACCAAGCTCCTCCGAGGTTTTACTTGCCACAACATTTCCTACGGAATCCTTCAACTCTATACTGAACTCTTTTACTGTCTTGTCATCATCAAGGATATTATATCTTACCTCTACCGAGGTCTTTTCCGTATCAAGCTCAACCTCGGCAGCAGGATGGTTTTTGAATACAACAAATCCCGTTTCAGCGGAATCTATGTCAAATCTTCTCTGATCCTCAAGCACAATCTGCGTTATCGTCAGCACAGTCTTATCTCTGTTTTCAAGAGGAACTCTGACGGTATAGTTATCCCCATCCCTGCTTACACCATATTCCTTATCGTTTACAACTACCTTTGAAACACCGTAATACTTTGAAACATTAGTGCTGTTGAAGCTGATTGTAACGCTCTTGTCATCATAGCTTACGGAGTCGATTTTTGCATTGCTGAACGTAAACTTGTAATCTACAAGTACCTCAACATCTTTCTCCGCCGCAACGAGGGTAAATTGATTATCTTCATTCCGGCTGTTGCTGTCAAGGTCATAGGTTATACTTACACTTATATGATATACTCCGTTCTCGCTGAGCTTCAGCTGATACTTGTAATCTTTTTTTCCTGCATCAAGTGCTATGGTCTGAACCTTATCTCCGTTCTCGCTGACAACAACTATTTCTCCCTTTATAAACGCACTGTCCTTATCATTAAGTGTGAACGATACGATATGTTTATCCTCGCTGTCATCAAATACAAAATCCTTGATTGTCGGCTTATCCTTAAGTACGTCTACCGAAACACTCGCACTTGCATTTGCAGAAGCATCGGAGAAAATCACCTTCTCGACCTTAATTGTTTCCGCTCCTGCATTTTTCTGTACCGTGTATTTCAGTGAATATTTTCCGTCCTTATTTTTGCTGACGGGATACTCCTTGCCGTTTATGACAACAGCCGTTACATCATCGGCAGTATTGGAGTCAATACTCATCTCAAGACTTACAGCTTGTCCCTTTGTCGGGTACGGCTCTGATGTGCTTAAGTCCTTTATTGTCGCCTTGATTGCAATTTCGAGATCGGCGGATTTGAGGACTTCCTTTTTGTGCGACTTGCCATCGACAAGCTCAAAGTCTGCTGCCACCTCTGCCTTATACACCCCGGCACACTTATCCCCGGATACGTCAAAGCTTACACTCGTCATGTTCTTTGAAACTTTCTTTGTTTCAATTGTCCTGCCGTTTCTCTTGAGTACAGCGTAAACGGACGAAACTGTACCGTCCTTATCATCAAGGCTCCAACTGAAATCAATCGTATTGTCGGTTTTGTTATGTATGAGCTTGGTGTTCTTTGCAACAGGAGCCGTCTTGAATACCTTTAGCCCAATCGAGCGATTCATTTCAATCTGCACTTCATTGTCGAGTATAACATCTGTGATTTTATATTCCGCAGTGCTTTCACTCTTATACGGTATTTCAACCTTATATTTATTTGCAGAACCCGCACGCTCTGCCTTGTATGTCTTTCCGTTGATTACGACCTTTTCAACATACCGTCCTTCAACCGCTGTCGTGCTTTCAAATTCTATAACCAGCTTTCTGTTATTCCTGTCAACGGAAACGCTTGCATTTCTTACGTCAAGTGCATAATCGACAGCCTCGATTTCCTTTGTCAGGATCATTTCAATATCTTCATGAGCCCCGTTATCTCTCTCACTGTCAAGATCATATTTCGCACTTGCCACAACGGTATATTTTACCCCTGCTTTAAGTCCCTTAAGGGTATAAACATTCCTGCCCGACTTCATTCCGTTCGGTGTAACCTCAACGCTTTCACCGTTTTGTCCTCTGACAATAATTGTTCCGCTTACAAGTGAGTTGTCGGGGTCGTCTATATCGAACGAAATATTATATCCGTTCTTTCCGTCGTTTAATGTATAATTCTTGAGGGTAGGCTTATCCTTTAAAATCTCAACGGAAATTTTGCCGCTTACGTCAAGCTTTTTACCGTTATCCAGTATTACCCTTGATACAGACAAATCCGTCTTTTTGCCCGCTGCTTCCGGGGTCGGCACCTTTGCCGTATAGTAATATTTTTTATCACTTATCTTTGTCGCCGTTACCGGATAGCTCTTGCCGTTAATCACAACCTTTTTAATGAGAGTGTGAGGATTTATTGTCGCCTCAAATCCGAAAAGTATATTCTTTTCTCCCTTGGTCGTGTAATAAATACCGTCAATAAGTTCGGAGGTCTGTCCGCTCTGAGCAGAAAACTCTACTTTTCCGAGATCCGCCTCATAATCGGTATCATTGCCGGCATCGTCAATAATAATTCCGACATCGTTTATATCGACCTTGCCGTCATTATTTACGTCCGGATCGGGATTATTTGTATTCGTACCTTCCGTACCCGGGCTGCTTTGAGTTTCTGTATTTTCGGAATTGCCCGGATTATCCGTATCACCCGAATTATCCGTATCACCCGAATTTTCTGTATCACCCGGATTATCCGTTTCACCCGAATTATCCGTTTCACCCGAATTATCCGTACTGCTGTCGGAGTCGGTTGAGCTTTCCGCACTCTGAGTATTGTCGTCACCGGAAGTCTGAGTGTCGGATTCATCGCTGTCCTTATCGTTATCTATACCGAGAAGATATTCAAGGACATCCTTTGCATCATCATAATCAACCTTTCCGTCAGTGTTTACGTCAGGCTGTTTTGATGTGAATACCACAATTGACGCAATTACCAGTCCTGCCGCAGCAACGGCACTGATTGAAGCTGTTATCACTCTGTTCTTTGTATTCTTTGACCTGATTAAGAACACGACCGCAAACAATATAATCAAGGCAGCCGCTGCAGCAAGGAGTATGCCTATCCATGTGTTACCCAAACCCGAAGAAACCGAAATACCCCCGTCGGTTATTTCAACATCCGCATCAGTTGCTTCTTTATCATCCAATGCATTCTCTTTAACATAAATTTGAACGGAATCTCCCGATAGCGTTGACGCCTTATCTCCGTCCGAAACACTGACATTATCCACAACTACCGAGGTTGTCCCCGCCTTTGCATCATTCCTTACCCTGAGCCTTATCTCAAGGACATCGGAACCGCTCTGACCTGATTTATTGATAAGTCCGAACTTATTGTTTTCACTGTTATAAACGATATCGGACCAATTATCCTGAGCCTGAAAGCTGCTCTTTTCAATAGGCTCAAATACATTCTTATCATAGCTCAGCTTTGCCGCATATGCATAAAGATCGGCATCTTCCCCAAGGTCAAGCGAAATGACAACACTGCCCCCTCTCTCAACTCTTTCGGTATCCGCACTCAAAACAATATTTTCCGCCGCATTTACAGATACAGTTATCGTAAAAAGGCAGATAAGAAGTGTTGTAAATACAGTAAATAATTTTAAAGTCCTACGCATAATCAGCAGCCCCTTTTCTCATGACCGAATACTATAAATTAAATTACGTCTTGTTAATGTATCTGTCTACCGCAATTTACGGTCATGTATTCTCATTATGGATTATATCATACAAAATGTTACAATTCAACCGACTTACGAAATTTTAATAAATTTGCACAAACAATAAATTCGGTCATAATTTGTTTACTCATAACCCTGCCGACTTTAATATTATGTCTTGCAGTATCCGTAAAAAAATGATAGAATAGTGTATATGATTTTAATTGGAGGATAAAAAAATGAAAAATACGGAAAAAAATCTTGATACTATCGCAAATCTCTGTAAAAACAGAGGATTTGTATATCCCGGCTCGGAAATATACGGAGGTCTTGCAAACACGTGGGATTACGGTCCTCTCGGATCGGCTCTGAAAAATAATATTAAGAATGCATGGCTCAAAAAATTTGTGCAGGAAAATAAGTATAATGTCGGTCTTGATGCCGCTATCCTTATGAATCCGCAGACATGGGTTGCCTCGGGTCACCTCGGCGGTTTTTCCGATCCGCTTATGGACTGTAAGGAATGTAAAACAAGACACAGAGCCGATAATATTATTGAGGATTTTGACGGAACAAATGTTGCCGGTTGGTCTAATGAGCAGCTTGCAGATTATATAAATGAAAAGAATATCCCCTGCCCCGTCTGCGGGAAACATAATTTTACGGAAATACGTCAGTTTAATCTTATGTTCAAGACATTTCAGGGTGTTACTGAGGACAGCAAGGATACACTTTATCTTCGCCCCGAAACCGCTCAGGGTATTTTCGTAAACTTTGCAAATATCCAGAGAACAACAAGAAAAAAAATACCCTTCGGTGTTGCACAAATCGGTAAATCTTTCAGAAATGAAATAACCCCCGGTAAATTTATCTTCCGTGTGCGTGAATTTGAGCAGATGGAGCTTGAATTTTTCTGTAAACCCGGAACAGACCTTGAATGGTTCACATACTGGAGAGGCTTCTGCCGTGACTGGCTGTATTCTCTCGGAATAAGTGAGGAAAATCTCAGACTTCGTGACCATGACCCCGAGGAGCTTTGCTTCTATTCAAAAGCAACAACAGACTTTGAATATCTCTTCCCGTTCGGCTGGGGCGAACTTTGGGGTGTTGCAGACAGAACGGATTACGACCTTACACAGCATATCAATACCAGCGGCAAGAGTCTTGAATATTTTGACCCGACAACAAATGAAAAATATATTCCGTATGTCATTGAGCCGTCACTCGGTGTTGAACGTCTTTTCCTTGCCGTTCTTTGTGAAGCATATGACGAGGAAAAAATTGACGAAAAGGATACACGTACGGTTCTTCATCTGCACCCCGCTCTTGCTCCGATAAAAGCTGCTGTTCTTCCGCTTTCAAAGAAGCTTTCCGAGCAGGCTGAAAAGGTATACGAGCGGCTCTCCAAGGACTTTATGGTTGAATTTGATGATACAGGCTCTATCGGCAAGCGTTACCGCCGTCAGGACGAAATAGGTACACCGATGTGTATAACTTTCGATTTTGACAGCCTTGAGGATAATTGTGTAACTGTCCGTGATAGAGATACAATGAATCAGGAAAGAATTGCAATTGATAAACTTAATGATTATATCTCCGAAAAAATTAAGTTTTAATATTATAAGATAAAAATCCGAGGCTGCCCTACTATATACAGTTAAGCAGGGCAGCCTTATCATATTATTATAGAAGTACGCATATTATCTATCGGGTGAAGCAGATGAAAAAAATATTATCAATTATTCTCGCTTCCTTGATATTTTCGGGAGCGGCTATTTTTTGTCTTACGGGTGCGTCCACAGGTAAAAAGGATTTTATTAAATATGCAGAATTTAACGTAACATATCCTGCTCTTGAAAAAGCTATGAATATTGATATAGATACCTATGGAGAGGATATCCATATAAACTGGATAGAAATTCTTGCATATCTCGGTGCAAAATACGGAGGCGATTTCAAAAGATATACCGCCAAGGATATGGATGATATTATAAACAAGCTTAAAGCAGGGGAAAAAATTGATGCTATAACAAAGGATATGAAATACTATAATTACTATAATCAGGTCTATTCCGCCGTACTCGGTGGTATGCTGGGCGAATATAACGAATACGGCGGCGAGGGTGAAAATATTACATCCGAAAAGAAGTACGGTCTGAAATGCTACTCCCCCATTGCCGCAACCTTTCCCTTTTCCGATTTTGACGATTTCGGGGCGTCAAGAAGCTACGGTTATAAGCGGCAGCATATGGGACATGATATGATGTGTGCCGTGGGTACTCCGATAATCTGCGTTGAGGACGGTACTGTTGAATGTATGGGCTGGAACCAATACGGCGGCTGGAGAATAGGCATAAGAAGCAATGACAAAAAGCGATATTACTACTATGCACATCTTAGGCAGAACCGCCCATATCACTGTGACCTCAAAGAGGGCATGACCGTTCATGCCGGTGAGGTTATAGGATATGCGGGACGAACAGGCTACAGTGCAAAGGAAAATGTCAATAACATAGAAACTCCGCACCTTCATTGGGGAATGGAGCTTATATTTGATGAAAGTCAGAAAGAATGTGATAATGAAATATGGATTGACCTTTATGCCATAACAAGGCTTTTGCAAAAGCATAAATCCAAAACTGTAAGAATTGCGGAAACAAAGGAATATTATTCTATTTTCCAGAAGCAGTAATTTGATCAAGTATTTTTTTGGCGACAACCTCTATGCGTCTGTATGTTCCGTCCGAACTTCCCCTTTCGATAGGCTTTCCGTTTATGTCTGTTTTTATGCTCGAATTAAGGCTCAGAAAGGACAGGTGCTGAGAATATACAAAAATCGTATTTTTACATTCAGTATCGTTTTTTATACTTTCCGCCCCCATCGCCGAACACCTTCCGAATGTTATGACATAATTATATCCGGCTATATCTGCTTTTAGTCTTTTGAGATTTTCGGGAGCATTTATTTCCTGCGGCTTTGCTTCTGTGCGGTTATCAAGTGCCTTATAGTGTACAATTTCCGATGAATTTGTTATACGGTAATCGTAACGGTTTGTTGAGGGAAAAATATCCGGTCGCTGTTTATTCAGTATTGTCAGCATCATATCAAGGTTTTTTCCCGTCTGACCGTTTACAAGCAATCCGCTTTTAAGCTCCTCCTGTCCGGGGCATGAAAATATAAATGCGGTTTTTATATCTCCCCTGCCCTCATTTCTTTTTACTCTCAATACGGTTTCGTCCATATGTTTTTAACTCCTTTTCTTTAATATATTTTTTATGCACTATTGTAAAATTCACTCAAAGCTGATATAATCAAAATAAAGTTACCGTATTTATTCAGAGGAGGAATTTTCATGAAAATACATTTTACAAAAATGCACGGTGCAGGTAATGATTATATCTATATTAACTGCTTTGAATACAAAATTGATGATCCTAATGATTTAAGCATTCTAATTTCCGACAGGCACAAGGGAATAGGCGGGGACGGCATTGTTCTTATTTGCCCGTCCGATAAGGCTGATGCTCAGATGAGAATGTTTAATATTGACGGCTCCGAGGGTGCTATGTGCGGCAACGCTATACGCTGTGTTGCAAAATTCATTTACGACAATAATTATGCACACAAAAATGTTGTAACTATTGATACGAAAAGCGGAATAAAGACCATTGAAATAGAAAGCGAAAACGACAAATTTATTGGTGCAAAGGTAGATATGGGAAAGGCTATTTTCACACCAAAGGATATACCTATGCTTTATGACGGCGAATACTTTATAAATCAGCCTTTGGACGTTTGCGGAAAAACATATCTCTGTACGGCTGTTTCAACAGGCAATCCGCATTGTGTCACTTTTGTTGATGATGTTGACAGTATAGACCTTGAAAAAATCGGTCCTATGTTTGAAAATCACCCGATTTTCCCCGACAGGGTAAACACGGAATTTATACAAATAATTGACGAAAACAATATCCGAATGAGGGTATGGGAGCGAGGTTCGGGAGAAACCTTAGCCTGCGGAACGGGCTCATGTGCGGCAACAGCCGCAAGTGTGCTTAACGGCTATTGCAGGAGAAACACCCCCATAAGCGTACATCTGAGGGGCGGTATTCTTACGGACACATTCAAAGATGATAATACCGTGATAATGGAGGGCAACGCAATAAAAGTATTTGAGGGAGTTATTGATACAGATGATTTAGAATAATGTCTTCCCTGTCGCAATTATGCGGCAGGGAAATTTTTTACTCTTTTACACTGTTTTCCGCTTGTCTTGTTATTTCTTCAAGTTGATTTAAAATCTCGCTGAAATACCTCGGATTAACCTTATCAAGCGGAATTGCCTTATTGTCGTCCGCTTCATCATAAACATAACTTCCGTGCTGTATTGTTCCGGGTGTATAGAAACGCACGTTTTCTATTGTTACATTTTCATCTTCACCGCCGACATACATTCCGCTGAAATGAAGTTCAACCGCATTTCCCTTGAGGCTTACAGTACCGTCAGGATTTTTAATTCTTTCGGTAACGTCCTCACGGTAAAATACATAAAATCCTCCGGCATCCTGTATCGAACCCTTAGACCAGCCAAATTTTGAGGTTCTTCCTAAAAGTGACATACTGTTAAGTTCTCTGCCGCTGAAACGGTTAAGGTCAAGTTTTCCTATTTCTTCGTTATTTATACTGTAAACTCTACGTTCAAGCTGTTCTATCGGCTGTGATATCTCATAATCGCTTAACTGCTCTTTCCATGCGGAAAGTGTATCCTCATCAAGGTCTATCGGATGTACAAGACCGATTTTTACATTGTCTGTAAGTTCATATTCTTCCTCATCCGCTGTGTTAAAACTGCCGTCCTCCATATATCGGAACGTCTGAACCATATTATCTCCGTCATATGCCGCCCATATCAAGCCTATTGCAAAGCTGTGCATTACGGGATTTTTTACAAACAGCTTTTCCCAGTTATCCTTACTCCATCTTCTGTCGGCAAGCAGTGCTGTTTCAAGACGCATTTTCTGTATAGCAATAACATTTTTAAGCTGCTTTTTCATCTGTTTAAATTCAGCATTAGCGGCTTTTGCGATTTTCTCATTATCTTTTTTACCCGGTGACGGAATTGTTTTAAGTTTCTTGTCGGCTTCATCATATACTTCAAGCTCCAAGGTAGGAGTAAGATATACTTTGAATTTTCTTGTTCCGTAATCAAATATTCTTTGCATATTCTCATCAAATCCAAGGTCGGGTACTATCTTATCCCCAAGCTCATCGGCAGTTATACCGAGTGCCTCGGCCGCTGTGTCCATTGCCTCAACTGCGGCTTTCTTTACCTGCTTTTGCTTAAATTTATGTGCAAGGTTATCCACTGTCATGAGTGCAAGTGAGCTTCCGTTTAGTGCTATTGCTTTTACAGCTTCGGCAGCTATTGCACCCCTCATATTCTCCGCCCATTCCTTTATGTATGAAAGTGCGGTTTCAACCATTACATCTCCGCCGTGAATTATTGAAAAATACAATGCCCATTTCTTTTTTGACTCCGCACCGTCACCCAGCCATTTTGAGAATATCTCCATAGCAAATTTAGACATTTCATCTTCATTGAGTTTATCCGCAAGCATTATTGCACCATCATTTCTGCCCACTGTCTGCATATTTGCATAGCAAAGCATTATTGCCTGCATATATTTATCATCAGCTACTTCTCCGCTTTTGAAATGAACCTGCGGAACAGGAGAAGCATAAAGCCACATAATTTTCTTTGCTCTTTTTCCGCTATGCATATCCTCAACAATTGCGATTGGATCAAATTCGCCGTCATTTCTGACAGATAAAGAGGTACTAAGCAAATTTCTGATCTTGTCTGCGAGCTTTGCACTCTTTTCACTGTCCGCAGCTTTTTTAAGATTTTCGCTATAATCGGACACACCCCATATGCTTATAATATCAACGGCTGTCTCTCTAAGTGCAAGCTTTTTTGCGGAAAGCATTGATAATATCTCGTTTTCATATTCCCTGTGCTGTCCGATAATTTCCGTTACGATGCGGCGTACTTCCTTTGAACTGTCGCCGCACATAGCAATCAAACGCTCTTTATTCCTGCCGCTGTCATTGGTTTTTTCAAGATAACGGGCATAACAGCAACGAATAATCGTATCTTGCTTCGGACATATTTTCTCGTAGACTTCATCAAATTCTTCACTGTTTTCTTCCATAATGGCAACCGCAGCATCCGTTATCACAGTTTTTCTTTCTTCAAAATATAAATTTCGGCTGCATATCAATTCAAATAAACCTATTCTGTCCTCCGGCGAAATATGCTCTCGGATAACACCTCTGAAAACATTGATCATGGTCGTTTTCGCTAATTCATTTTCGTTTCTGCGGAATATTGCACTGATGTACTCTTCAATGCAGCCGGGATTTTGAATGATTTTAAGTGACAAATACCGGTTATAAAATTCTCCGCATCCGGAAAGCTGACTCAGTAAGTTTATCTCATGCCGATTGTAACTCCATTCTTTATGATTCTCATGCAGTTCATCTCTCACCGACTCTAAAACGCTGACATCTGCATTTCCTTTCAGATAATCCATAACTTCCCGTCGGATAGTGTTTTTTACATCCGTTACCTCTCGATGAATAACATTGTCTATCATTATATTTTCAGTATCAAAGCCATATTTTTCTTTTACATCAGGCACAGCCCTTTCAAGTATTTTATACAGGTACTGATAAAAGTCAAACATATATCCCCACTTTGCTCCGACTCCCAAGGGTTCGTTGGAGGACATACAGGATATGAATTGTTCTGTGTATTTTTTTGCCAGCATTTCCAAAAAACAAAGAGAGTTCTTTGCCTGATAGCCTGATTCCGGCATCTTGAAAGCATCGACAATTACCGCACTCTGTACTGTGCGTTTTATAATTTTGTCCACGCTTGAATTCGGTGCAGTTTCGCCTACCTCAGCCACTATCTCCATGTTATTTTTGAAATAGTTATTAGGTACGAATTGAAGGATTGCTGACAGCAGGGTATAATAATTCATTTTCATTCTGAGTTTAAATCTATGACGAAGTTCATCCCCGTAATTCATGCTCATATACAACAGGAGAACCATATTTTCCTGATCGGCAGTGTAATGAAAGGACATACCTTTTTCTGTCTGCAAAAGACAGCTTTCCATTTCCTCCAGTTCTTCGTCACTGAACATATCATCTTTCCGGTAAGCAAGGGCAAGGGCATAAAGTCTTTCACGAGCTAAACTGTTATCTTTGATACAATAGTTCTTTCCGGCTATGTAAGCATCACGGGGATTCTTTGCAGCCGCTAAAATAATGCTGTTCGTGTAGAGATTTTTCCCAATGCTCATACCAAATGCCAAAAAAGCCAGCATTTTTGGCTGCAATTCTTCTGCGGTATATTTTCTTTCGTAAGCATGGCATAATCTATTCCTTAATCCCGGATTTTCATACTCATCATACATACGAAACAAAAAACGACCTATCGTATTCCCACAAAGTGCATCAAGAAACAGAATAAATCTATCAGACACTTCCATTGTTATTTTTATCGGCAGATATTTGATCTCGTCAAAAAGCATATTACTGTCATGATGAGCCGAATCATAATTCGGATTTTTCAATTTCAGCCGAGTAAGCAGGGACAAATCAGCCTCCTTTGAAAAATCAAAAAACTCTCTTGCAATCTCCTCTTCTTCCCCGCAAACTCCAAGCTGTCCCAACACATGGAGTATTTTTTGGGTAATATCACCGTCATTTACAGCAGTTGTCAAAAGATTCATTTTCATTTCCTCTCTTTCATAAAAATTTTTTATTTTACTATTACTAATGCATTTTCAATAGCCGTACCCGACCATTTCAAACAGCATATTAATATCACAAAATTCTACTGTTTATCAGTCTTTAGGGGGATAAACAAAAGCAGGCACTAATTATCTTCTTTATAATATAAGTTATTGATTGCCTGTCTTATCTCGGTTTTCTTTATGCCTGTTTTCAGATACAAATAAATTTCTGTTAATATTCCGATTATTTCGGAGTTATCATTTCTGTATGTATGATTTTTTGCTCTGAGCATATCAGAAAGATTTTTCAGTTTTTCAGCAAGCAGGATAAGTCCTGATTTTTTACATTCCTCACTAATATCCTCAATCTGAGTATAGAAATCGAAGGTGTTTATTCCGCATTGTATCAGATCGCATAAAATACTTTTTAGACTTTGAAACAGATTGGCAAAAAAGTCGTATCTGTCATCACAGCCGAATATTTCGTCATCATCGGTATCGGTTTCCGGCGGAATGATTTTATCAAATATTGCGATCGGATATACGCAGCATTTTGAATTTTCAATATATGCATTTCCGAATATAACATACCTTTTTTCGGGATCTTTCAGCATTATACTTCCTGCCTTGATAAACTGTTCAAAAAACTCCTTATTTTCACTTCTGTATCTCGCTCTGATACTCATACGCTGTCCGTATTTATCCTCGACAAGTATATTATGAGTTTGTGTTATCTCATCGGATACCGAGCTTATACATTTTTCCGGCATTAGCATGACAAGCCTTTCATCGTCATTATCTGCCGTTGATAAAAATGTATCCTTTATAAGTTTCAGAAAATCCGTATAAATTCTTTCATATATTGCCTCCTGATTTAAGTTTGGTTTACAGATTTCCTCCGCCTTTGTATCATTTGAGGACGAAAGCTTTATACCTGAAAGCTTTGGTAATGTAAGCCGAAGTTCATATTTCATTATTATATCTACACCACCATATAGTCCCCAAGGTGCTTTTGACATCTGACGGCGATTATTTGTATCATAAAATGTCGGACGTATATCGGAATATGTAAAATAGCTGTTCGGTGAGTCGGGATCTTTATTTACAAAATAATATATTTCTCCCTCATAGCCTGCACTTGAGGAAAAGTGCCTTTGCGTCAGTGGGATTATTTCAAGTGTGTCTGTTATTGTGTATTTACTTTTAAATTCCCCCATAAGCTCCCTTAGCTTTTCCTCATCATTTTCGGATATAATGGATTTAAGTACAATTATAACATCCATTATATTTTCAAAAAGCCTATTGGAATCAAATTCCGGGGAATGTGCTATATATCCGTTAAGCCTGTTCCCTATCTCACGCAGGCTCTTTTCCGTATCTGCAAGGTGTGCATTGTGACACATAATAGCAACTGATTCAGCGGTTTCCGATGCATCATCGGGGGTTCGCACAAGCCCGTCAGACAGAATTTTTTCAAGAAATTTCAAAGCATAATCCGCACAATCATGTATCGCTCCTATATCAAGCTCCGCCTGCTTTTCCTCGAAAGGCAGAAGCTTATCCGCACTTACCACATTATGCTTTAGCTGCCATGTCAGGATTGCCGCCGCCTTATGCTTGCACAATTCCTTGCTGTGACAGGTACAGGCTGAATATTCAAGCGGAGAAATAAGCTTTACCGTTGTGTTATCCTCGGGTATCTCAACCGTGATTACCGACATTTCCTCGACCTTTGGCATAATACCTAACTTTATCTTATCAAGATATTCATTATAATATTTTTTCTTCATTGCCTTTTGCAGCTTTTCAATCGGAAATTCCCTCAATTCCCTATCAAGCTGCTCTGCCTTTTCTTTTACGGCTGATTGCTCCCTATTTTCCTCTGATTTATCCGTTTCATTCTCAGAAAGAAGCTCTTTTTTAAGCCATAAAATCGCTGTAATTATATGACGGCATATACTTCTTGACGGACAGGTACAAGTACTTTCGGCAAGCGGGTCAAGTATAACACACCGCACTCCGTCAATATCAACATAAGCCGAGCCGTCAATATATGATACTTTTATGTTTGCAGATTCTATATCCTTATAGGCTCTTTTGAGTATTCCCTTATTACTAAGACTTATCAGATATTCGTCATCAGCCGACATCAGATTTTTCTTTAATTTTTCCATTATTACTGCTCCTGAAAGGAAAGATACGCTGCAAATTTACAGCCGTTCGGTTTTACTCTTGTGTGGGGTGCAATTGCTTTCACCGCCCTAACCGATCATTTTTCCTATGTAATCTCCCAACTGCTCGGGGGTCATAGCACCTACAAACGCCCCCATATTCACAAGTGTTTGTGCAATGCTTTTGTCATATACGGGGTTCGCTTCCCTGTCAAGTGCAGTAAGAAATACCATCTTACTCCCCGACGCTATTATATCACCACAGGTTTTTATAAGCTGTCTCGGACTTCCTCCCTCATACAAATCTGTTACGGTTACATAAATCGTATTATGCGGATTAGTACAAAGTCTTTCACAATATGTTATAGCTTTTCCTATGTCCGTACCACCGCCAAGCTGCATACCGAGAAGTATCTCAACAGGATCGTCCGCATATTCGCTAAGATCTACTACCTGCGTATCAAAAATAATAAGCTTTGTATCAATCATCGGCAGCTTTGCAAATATTCCTGCCATAACTGCACTATATATCACACTGTCAAGCATTGATCCGCTTTCATCAACCGCAATTATTATCTTCCACTTAATGTAACGTCTTATGCGGCTGTTAAAATATACATTCTTCAAAACGATCTGCTTTTTCTCGGTATCATAATTTTTAAGATTCCGTTTTATTGTACGCTTTATATCAAGGTTTCTTACGGATTTTACATTAGACGGTAAATTCCTGTTAAGCTTTCCGAGAAGTGAGCGTTTTATTTCCGTTTGCAGCTTTTCCGTAAGCTCATCAACGACCTTTTTGATTATCCTCCTCGCCTCAGCTATAACATCATTTTTCATCAGATGCTTAAATTGCAGTATTGTTTTGAGAAGATCCATATTCGGCTCTATTTTTTGGAGTATTTTTTTGTCAAGCAAAAGCTCTGTCAGATTAAAATGTTCTATTGCCTGCTTTTCGAGTATTTCAACCGTTCTTTTCGGGAAAAGCTTCCTTACCTCATTTATCCAGTCTGCAACATACAGAGAAGATGCCCCCGAACCGCCGCTGCGGTCTTCTGTTCTCATAACATCGCTGCCGTATTCCATATTGTACAGAAAATCAAGGGTGTTTTCCATGCTATGGAACATCTGTACATCTTCGGCACTTCCCGAAAAATCAATATGCCCCTCCGCATTTTTTCCTAAAATAAGCCGCCATTTATTAAGACTTTCCACGCTTTCTGTACCTGTCACAGGCTCACCCCCGTTTCATTGCATATTTCCTTTTCAAGTTCAACTCCCATAGAATAAAACCGTGAATATATACTAAGCCCCTGCAAAATTCCGGCATGATCCGTACCGTATATCTCAGACGCTTTTTTCGCAATACTGTCCGTTTCGTATGGGGTAAAATAACCGAACGCAAGCCTCAGTTCGGGAAGTACCTCCATAAAATCCTCCATACTGAGTTTCCGTATAAGTTTATCTGTTATATTGATAAATTCATTTCCCACAAGCACAATATCACGGGCAGTACTAAAAAGTCCTCTCAGAAAAACTGCTCCCTGTTTCTGCATTTCTTTCGTTCCCATAAGATATCCGTTCAATGCAGAGCTTATATCATCCTTGTACTTTCCGTCACTGCCGTACAGAAGTCCCAGTACTGCACCGTATACGGCAGGCTGCGGATCATTCCGTTTTGTCATCCTCTTAAAGGAATCCATAAGAATAGTATACCTATCACTCAAAAACGTACTTGTTACAAGACTGTACAGTAGTCTGCAAATTTTGATACATTCATCAGCATAATCATCACTTACATTTATCATTGATGTCAACATTGTAACAGCTTTATCAAAACATTTTATAAGAAAAAACTCTTCATTACTGTTTTTTACACCGTAAAGCCTTTTTAATGAACGGAGCATATTGAAATAGTAGGTCGCCTTTCCTATCGAAAAGAAATCACCGTCATCAATAACTATATCCTGCATTTTACCGGTAAAGCTTTCCGTTATATCTATACCCATAAGAAATGATTCAACATACAGCTTTGCCGCATCAGACGCTTTCTGTTCGTTCAGTAGTTTTCGTGCCGCACAAACCGTACACGCTTCTTCAATGGTAGCACCATATACGCTTGAATCTATAAGTACGGCATCACTTTCCGCATTTCTTTTATATGACCATATCTCTCTTATCCTGCTGCGGTCGGTATTATTGATAATATCCGCACCCTTAATCCTTTTTGCAAAGCCCGTTTCAAGAAAACTCAGCCGATAGAATAATCTGCTTATTTGCATATGGCTCGGCTTTGAAAAAATATCAAGCTCCATTTTCTGCTCAATAACTGTATTAATTTTTAATCTGTATTTTTGTGATAATTCCTCAAAATCTTTTATTATCGGTACTTTTTCCGCCCTGTCGCTGAGTTTTCCTATACCGCTTCCTGTCGCTATTTTATTGAGTATTTCAAGCGGCAGTCTGCTTGATGCATTAAGCTCACCCTTTACAAAACAGCTTTGCACCGCATCATATAATTCAAAAAGACCTGCCGACTTCTTATCACGCACGGCGGCAAGACCTCTGTACATCGTCACTGCCGAAGATATATCCGACATTGTTATAAGCAGTTTTGATTTACTGCATTCCCTGCCGCATTTCAAAAGTGTGTCCATTATTACGTTATCGTATGTATTCTCAATACTTTCGTTTGCTTCGGTTTTATTTTTTATTTCCGTCCATACCGCATTATAAAATCCGGGGTTTTGCATACCCGAGGCATATCCGTTGAGTGCATCGGCAGATTCATATGAATAGCACATAGGATAAACATCCTGTATTTTATCACTGAAATTATGAAGTTTTACTTTAATCGGTTTTTCTCTGCCCCGGACAAGATTATATAAACCGTAGGAATGGAATCCGCCTGTCACAACAAGCACTCTGCTGTGTGTTTTCATGGCATTTTTGATACATTCCGACATATGACTTTCACGCACAATACAGCCGTCCGACAGCATATCTTCCTTTGGAGTATTCTCTCTCAACAAATAACAATATGTGTACATTCTTGCTATAAATTCCTCTGTACTTATATAAAGTGCATCGGTTTCAAAAAAGCTTTCCCAAAATTCCTCAAAGCTTCTCATTCCTGTTTTTTCGCATAATGCGGCAAAATACTTACCCTCGGACAAATAGTAATCATCACTGTAGCCCGGAACCTCACTTTTGCGGCGAAGTCCCTTACCCTCTGCGGTATTAATGAGTATCTCACCATACGGCAAATCAATAAAGGCACAATCTGTATTATTTTTTCTCGCATAAACAAGTGCATTATATTCCGGTGAGGTACTCAGAAAAGGATAATAGCATTTATAATCATCGGCATCTTCACTTATATGCTTTTCGCTGTCCTTGTAGTAATAATAAAAAGCCACAGGCGGTACCGTTCCCTCGTCCGTAAGCACGGAAATCAGCTTATTCGCATTCTGCGGTCCCTCAACAAGTATGCAGTCGGGCTTATATTCCTCCATTACATTTTGGAGATGGTAGGAGCAGGCAGGACTGTGGTGCCGCACGGGAAAGAACAAAACCGGCAAATTATAATCAAACGGGATTATTTTAAATATTTCCTTGCCTCGTAAAATTTCTTCCATAACCCACCGACCTTTTCCGACTTGAATTTTACAACCGTATTAAAATACGCCTTGAGTTTTTCAAGATCATCTTTTGTATCCTTACATACGGCATTGTTCAGATTCTTTGTCAGTTCTGCAATACTCATACCGTCTTCTTCATAATACCATGCGTTTGAAAGGGTCTGATAATAAACCGATACCGCCTCCGCCGTACTCATAACGGCGGCAGGCTTTTCTATTTTCATTCCCGAATCTGAAATGCCCTCTCTGAGTTCATGATATGTTGTGGCGAGAAGCTCGGCAACATCCGTATCAACAGGCATTTCAATCTTATCTGCTGCCGCACTTTGTTCAACCTCGTTAAGAATAATCTGCTTTTCAAGACGTACATCCTTTACCGGCTCTACGGTTTCAAAATTAAATCTCCTTTTCAAAGCACTCGACATTTCATTTACGCCCTTATCCCTTATATTTGCCGTGCCGATTATATTAAATCCCGGTTTTGCGAAAATAAGTCCGTCCTCCTCAAGCTCGGGTACATTCAATACCTTGTCGCTCATCACGGAAATAAGGCTGTCCTGAATTTCGGCAGGTGTTCTTGTTATCTCCTCAAAGCGTGTGATTATTCCCTTTGACATACCCACATACAGCGGTGACGGAACAAGAGCCTCCTTAACGGGTCCCTTTGCAAGCAGAAGTGCATAATTCCAACTGTATTTTATCATATCCTCTGTTGTTCCCGCCGTTCCCTGTACCGTATTTGTACTTATTCCGCTTATTGCTGCGGAAAGAAGCTCGGAGAGCATTGTCTTTGCCGTTCCGGGTTCGCCGACAAGCATAAGTCCTCTGCTGCCTGCAAGGGTGATTATACAGCGTTCTACAAGTGCGTCATTTCCAAAGAATTTTTTACGTATTTCAATTTTCCGACCGTTATAATTCAAGGGTTTCGATAAGCCTGTTATAAAAGCCCTCACCGCCTTTGGGGAAAGCTTCCAGTTTTCGGGTTTTCTTCCCGTATCAACTGCTGCAAGAGCATCAAGTTCTTCTTTATACCTCACTTCAACAGGCGGCCTGATATATTTTTGTTCCATCATTTTACTTCCTTCCGAGTTAAATAAACTATACAAGGTAATTATATATAATTATCATATTAATTTCAACGTTTTAACAAATTTTTTTTTAAAATCAAATAGTAAATTGTACATTTTATTGTATTATATTTATTTTATAAAATAGTATACAGGAAAATTACAGGAATTTTTTTTAAAAGTATTGACAAAGGCGGTAAGATGTATTAAACTAAATTATGGTTAGATAAATTAAACTTATCTGACTTATATTTTGGAACATAGGTTAGATTGATTTAACCATCAGTTCCGCAGTGTAAGGTGAGGAAAAATGAGTCTTGTAATTGTCGGAGGAAATGAATGTATGATAAGAGAATATGTGGAGCTTTGCAAGATGTATAATTGCAGTGCAAAAGTATATCCTAAAATGAGCAGAGGTTTGCAGAATTTAAGCAGTCCGGATTTGCTCGTACTTTTTACGGATACCGTTTCCCATAAAATGGTAAAATGTGCACTTGATAATGTAAAAAATCTTGATATACCGATAGCACGTTCGCACAAAAGTTCAAAATCCGCACTTAAAAATATTCTTGAAAAGTACCTGAGCAATAAGACCGTTTGTAAGGATTATTGATTTCATTCCGGGTTTATTGCTTCTTCGGACATGAAACGATATACGGAAAAATAAATTATGAACCGGCATTGCGGGCACGGCAATATTTAACGGAGGTGAGGTAATTGTCCGATGAATTATTTGTCAGATATTGTTCCCCTACTATTTTGAGAATGAAAACGGGTAATATGTTTACCTGTCGGTTTGAAAGTGAAAAATCGGAAAGGGATTATATCAAAAGCCTGAATCAGCGTCTTGTTTCAAAGGGAGTCAGAGTTATACCCCTGAGAAGGCATAACGGAAGCACTCTTATATATGTCTACAGACCCTCCCTTTTAAAAAAGGATCTTAAAAACAGCATGGCTCACAGCTTACTTGAACAATCAGGCTATTCCTGTGACAGTATAAATAAGTGTATTGTCAGGCTTATTCAAAGGCTTCGCGGGAATGATGATTTCCCGCATGAAATAGGTTTATTTCTGGGGTATCCGCCCGAGGATGTATACGGATTTATAAAAAACAAAGCAGGGTGCTGTAAATGTGTAGGCTGTTGGAAAGTATACGGCGATGAAGTCAAAGCAAGGCATACCTTTGACAAATACAAAAAATGCACCGAGCTTTGCTGTTCTCTTATAGAAAAGGGTTTTACAGCGGATATGCTTGCCGTGTCATACTGACATGGCTGACATAAAAATATACTATCGAAAGGATTGTTGTAAATGAGTAAAATTGCAGTTGTATATTGGAGCGGCACAGGCAACACCGAGTCTATGGCTCAGGCTGTTGTCAAGGGTGCAAAGGACAAGGGGGCGGAAGTAAATCTTTTTACCTCTGCCGAGTTTAATGCGGATATGCTTGATGAGTATGATGCCGTGGCTTTCGGTTGTCCGGCTATGGGTGCAGAGGAGCTTGAGGATTCCGAATTTCAGCCTATGTTTGATTCACTGACCGATAAGCTTTCCGGTAAAAAAATTGCCTTATTCGGTTCATACGGATGGGGTGACGGCGAATGGATGCGTATATGGGAGGAAAGCTGTAAAAATGCAGGTGCAGATCTTATCTCGGAAGGTCTTATTATAAATGAGGCTCCCGATGACGAGGGATTGACTAAATGTGAAGAACTTGGTGCTTCGCTTGTATAACAGCTGTATTGATGTCCCGGAGATAATTCTCGTTTTCTCCGGGATTATCTTTCTTAATATTAAAAAAATGCAACAGGAGTAATCTCAACCAAAGTAACGGAAAAGGTCGGGAATTGACTGCACTGCTGCAAATTGAACTATGTACTTTTTTATACTATATTTTACTGTAAAAAAGAATTTTGTTGTCTTTATAAAATTCCTGATATGACAAAAGCACTATGTAAAACTTCCCGTTTTGTCTATAACGAGCTTTATCACTTTCACTTCATTTATACCCGACTCCTGGAGCATTTCCGCTATTTTCCCGCTTATTATCTCACCCGGCATGATAAGCGGTATTCCCGGAGGACAAGGGCAGGCTGTGGTTGCCGCAATTCTTCCGACAGACTCTTCCGTACTTACGGTTTCCGAAACGGAAAGCATTGCTTCCCTTACCGACAATTTTCTTATCGGGGCTTCTGTAAAAACACCTTTTGAATTAATACACTTGCCCAAAGGAATTTCCTTTATCGCCCTTTCGAGCCTTTCAAAATCCTCATCGCTGTTAAATGGCGTACATATAAACACGGCATTTTCCCCGTCACAAAACTCACAGTCTATTCCGTGTCCTTCAAAATATTTTTCCTGTTCTTCTCCTGCAAGACCGACTGACGCGGTATTCAGCGTAATACGCAAAGGGTCACACAAACCTTTTGGTTGTCTTATTCCTCTGCTTTCCGCCAAATACTTCAACACCTTAACCTTTTTCTCACATTCGGCATATGCTTTTTTTCCCTCACCTGACATATAATCCACACATAAATCTATTGAACTCATTATAATATAAGAGGGACTTGTCGAACCGAAAAGTGCCATTGCATCCTTCGCATTTTCCGAAAGCTCCGGATTTGCAATATTGAGCAAAGCACCTCCCGTTAGAACGGGTAAAGTCTTGTGAAGTGAGCAGGCAGACATATCCGCACCGTTTGAAATAGGATGCATATTATCTTTCATAAACGCAAGGTGCGAACCGTGTGCATTGTCAACAAGCAGCATCACATCATGCTTGTGACATATTTCCGATATCGCCGGAATATCGCTTATTTCTCCGTAATAGCTCGGCGAGGTTATGTAGCAGGCTTTCATATCTCTGTCTGCACTGAGTATTTCCTCTACCTTTTTAGGAGAAATTCTGCCTGTAAAACCGTTTTCTCTGTCAGGCGATATCCATACAGGTTCTATTCCCAAAAGTGCAATGGCATTCACCGCACTTCTATGTGCATTTCTTGCACACAAGAGCTTTCCTCCCCTTTCGGAAGCAATCTTAAGCATTGCCTGTATCGCAAGAGAACATCCGCCCGCAGATATCAGGCTTCTTTCTGCACCGAAAAGCTCCGCTGCTCGTATTTCGGTTTTCAGAATAACATCATTTGCTTCATATAGTGCGTCTGTGTCGGGCAATTCGGTATAATCAAGAGAAATTATCCCTCCGTCAAAAAATCCCCCGCACTTATGCCCCGGTGTATGAAATGATGCCCTGTTCAGCTTATTATGTTCAATAAGCCTGTTATAAAGCGGTGTTTTTTCTGTCATTTCTATGCTTCCTTTCTGATGGTTTCCATAGATAATATTCTATCACCATAATCATAATCAGGCAAGATATTTTTATTTATGCAATACTTTGTATATATCATTTTATTACCGTTGCATTATGCAGCCGGCTAATGTATAATATTATTGCTGTTAAGATTTCAGATAAGTTCGGAATAGGAGAAAATGCTATGACATATAATGAAGCGGTGGAAAAAATCAATTCTCTTCTTGTCTTCGGCAGTAAGCCGGGACTTGAGCGTATACGGGAATTTGTTGAGAGAACAGGCTCTCCCGATAAAAAGCTTAAATTCGTCCATGTCGCAGGAACTAACGGAAAAGGAAGTACCTGCTCATTTATTTCCTCTGTGCTGACAAGCTCGGGGTATAAAACCGGATTGTTTATCTCTCCGTACGTTTTAGATTTCCGTGAAAGATTTATGATTGACGGAAAAATGATTCCCCCCAAGGTTCTTGCGGATATTGTATCGGAGCTTTTTCCCCTTGTTGAGCAAATGAAAACCGAGGGTAAGATTATTACCGAATTTGAATTTGTCCTTGCGGTCGCACTCGTTTGGTATGCCCGTGAAAACTGCGATATTGTTGTGCTTGAAACAGGACTCGGAGGACGGTTCGATGCAACGAATATTATAGAAACTCCCCTTGTTTCCGTAATAACATCAATTTCTCTTGACCACACAAAAATTCTCGGTGATACCTACGCAAAAATTGCCTTTGAAAAATGCGGAATTATAAAACCTGACGGAATAACCGTCGCATACAAACGTCAAAGGAAAGAGGCAATGGAAGTTATACGAAAAACAGCGGAAGAAAGAAATAATGTGCTTATAATTGCAGATTCCGATAATGCGGAAATAATCAAATCGGATATCGGGGGTACGGTATTTAATTATAATCTTGATAATCAACCACTTCAAATAAAAATACGTCTTTTGGGAGAACATCAGGTCAGAAATGCCGTTACCGCACTTTGCACAATAAGTCAACTGAGAAAGCAAGGATATTATATCCCCGACTCTGCTGTTATTAAAGGCTTTGAAAATGTAAGCTTTCCGGCACGAATGGAGCTTTTGGGGAACTGTCCGCTTATATTTCTTGACGGTGCCCATAATCCCGGAGGAGCAAAAGCTCTATCGGAGACTATCGACCGATACTTAAAGAATAAACGTAAAATCGGAATTGCAGGTATGCTTGCAGACAAGGACGTTGAAAGCTCAATGTCTGCTCTTTTGCCGAAGTTTGACGAAATTATTACAGTTGCTCCCGATAACCCGAGAAAAATGTCTCCGGAGGATTTAGCGGAGATAGTCAAAAAATATTGCCCTTGTGTTACTTCCGAAAATGACCTCGAAAAAGCTTACAGTATCGCCTTGTCAAGGGCAGGCAGGGATGATGCAATCATTATTTTCGGCTCACTTTATCTTGCATCGGATATGAGAAAAATAATTCTTTCAAATAAATAATCATATCCGAATATTCGCTTATTTCCGCATAAACGATGTGGTATACTGAACATTGGTCAAAATTAATAATGTAAGGAGGAAATTGATGACAATAACCACTACAAAATCATGGAAAAATTATATGAGTCTGTGCAGAACTCTTGAAAGGAATGATATCAGGTATAATCGTGAGGATGAAAAACTCTGTGTTATGTGCAGAGTCGGAGGAAATGAAATAGAGTTGAGCTTTCGTATTACAATAAATCCGTCAAAAATGCTCATTACCCTTTATTCGCCTCTGCCCATTGAGCTTTGCAATGAAAATGCCGCAGATATGGCTCTTGCCGTATGCATGATTAACAGCACTATTGAGGACGGTTTATTTTGTATGGACATTAAAAATAATCTTCTCTATTTTAAAATGACATCAAGCTTTTATGAAACGCAGATCAATGATACGATTTTTGAATATATGCTTTCGACCTCTGCTGATATTGTTGACGAATATTACCCTAAGTTGAAAATGCTCGCAAGGAATGATGAAATGTTTGCGGAAAACTGAATATTGATTTAAGATAAGCCGCCGCATCTGTACACTGTTACGCAGGTGCTGCGGCTCGTTTTTTATTTTTTTGGGAATTACACACATTCGTTAGGTAATAAACGGTTAAGATCCGGCATATAAATTACCAATTCAAAGGCGGTGGTTTATTTGTATATTATTTTCGGCAAAAAAACTATTGCCGCTGTGTTGTCAGCAGTCGTGCTGATGACAGCGGTGATTATTTCGGGAAGCGGGATTTATCACAATGCCTCATATGAGGCCGCTGCGGATGCTAATTGGGGACTGAGCTTTCAAACTGAGGGGGCAGCCCCTACAGGTAATGCTTCGGCGGCTCAGCTGAAGGAGTATAATGCCTATTACGTCGGCGATACGTCAAAGAAGAAGATTTATCTTACATTTGATGCGGGATATGAAAACGGGTACACCGAGCATATTCTTGATGTACTTAAAAAACATAATGCAAAGGCTGTATTCTTTCTGGTAGGCAATTTTATAGAAACATCCCCCGAGCTCGTTAAGCGTATGGTTGACGAGGGGCATACTGTCGGAAATCATACCTATTCACATCCCGATATGTCACGGATATCTGACAAGGCGGCATTTGAAAATGAACTGACTAAGCTTGAAAAATTATATCAGGAAACCACCGGCACAAAAATGAAAAAGCTCTATCGTCCGCCGCAGGGAAAATACAGCGAAAGCAATCTGAAAATGGCAAAGGAACTCGGATATACCACAGTATTCTGGAGTCTTGCATATGTCGACTGGTATAATGATAACCAACCGACAGAGGACGAAGCCATGAGTAAGCTTATCCCGAGAATACACAACGGTGCCATTGTTCTCCTTCACAGCACATCAAAAACCAATTCCGATATTCTCGATAAGATTCTCACAAAATGGGAAGATATGGGTTACAGCTTCGGAGATATTTCGGATATTACAAAATAACAGCGACGATTTATCGTCATATGGTTAATTTTCAAAGTAAACGCAACAAAATCAAAGAAAATGCAACAGGTTGCA
>X301_European_Hare__coassemble_874_pt1 | contig 53437 bp, 41 predicted proteins | sample X301_European_Hare__metabat2_low_PE_012 | metagenome-assembled genome bin X301_European_Hare
CGTAACACTATCAGGTATGGTTACGCTTGTGAGTCCGGTACAACCGGAAAATGCATATTCGTCTATGTACATAACACCTTTTCCTATTGTTACGCTTGTAAGTCCGGTACAACCGGAAAATGCCTCCGAATCTATCTCCGTAACACTGTCAGGTATGATGTAGGTACCTGTTTTAGTTCCGGGGTATTTTATTAAAAGTGATTTATTTTTGTTAAATAAAACTCCGTTTTCGGATGTATAGTATTCGTTATTCTTATCAACATTAATACTTGTCAGTCCTGTACAACCGGAAAACGCTTCATCGCCTATCTCAGTAACACTGTCAGGTATTGTTACGCTTGTCAGTCCTGTACAATCTTCAAATGCCCCATAACCTATTGATGTAACACTGTCAGGTATTGTTACGCTTGTAAGTTCGGTACAATCATAAAATGCAAATTCGTCTATCTCCGTAACAGGTTTTCCGTCGATTTCAGCCGGAATAACAACGTCGGAATCATAACCGTTATATCCTGTAATTGCAATATACTGATTCTTTTCGTCCGGTTCGGATGATATGTATATACCATCGCTCTCAACGCTTATCGAAACATTGAGTCCTGTATCGTCAATAGCTTTCTGAGCAATTGAAACCAATTTCAGACGCATATCACTGTCAAGATCCGAAATATCAGATACACCGGTTTCAAATATATAATTCATACCCTCGTCAATATATTTGATTATTATATTCGCCTGATCATCCGTGAGATCAACTTTTCGTATGAAATAGTTTTCGGCCTCGTTAAGTCTGTATTGAGGTACCTCGACTGTAAAACCGCTTTTGCTTTCTACGCCCTGTTCCAAATAATCGAGAACTCTCTGCTCCGCATCGTTCAGTGTTTGAATCCTCCGAATTTCATATTCAAAATCTTCCGCCGGAGTTGCCGCATTTACTGAAATCCCACTCTCTGCCACAGCCGGCAAAACCGTAACAGCACTGCCGCCGAGCATAAGAGCGGAAAGTGCAACACTCAACACTTTTTTTGCTCTCTTTTTCAATTTGCCCATAATTATTTACCTCATGTATATAATATTATTGTGTACGGAAAACGACAAAGGCTGCAATGCACTATATGCCTTCATATTTACCGTATATGCGTTTCACGTTAAATAATACGATATCATAATATTCCATATTTGTCAATATTATTTGTGGTCTGCAAACAAATTTTTTGAATGACTGAACAAATCGTGAACGCAAATTTGCGGGATTGACTGTACTCGAAATATATAATAAAATTCCAATAGGACATAATTACTGCTATATATCTGCATTTTACAGTTCTAATGCAGAAATTACACCGTTTGTCAGAGAGTTGTTAATAAAAATTTGACTTTTTCAAAAACCACTGCTGAAAGGCGGCAGGATATAAAATTTTTTATAAAAGTTCTGAGCCCGGAGGGAAAAAGTATGCGTATATATAAGTGAAAGCCGATAAAAAGACTTTGCAAAGCGTTATTTGGTTTTATTGATTGACCTTGATGTCGGATTTATTCTTTGGTATTGTATAATGCGGATCGAAATAAACAAAAGAATTTGTTTTACGGTGCAGACGGTAAAAGTGTGAATTGACAGTGGGGTTATTTTCGGGAGGCGATATGGTGGATGATAAAAAGCTTGCGGACAGGCTAAGAAAAGGCGATGAAAATGCTTTTGAAATGCTGATAGATAAGTATACTGCCTATGTGTCTGCAATAGTGTTCAATATAGCGGATGGTGTACTTGCAAAATCCGATATTGAGGAGATAGTTGCCGATGTGTTCGTTACACTGTGGAAAAATTCCGATATACTTAGAGGAGATAATCTTAAGGGTTACATAGGCTGTATTACGAAGTGCAGAACAAAGGACAAGCTCAGAAAATTGAAGCCTGTCGATATGGTCAGTATTGATGATATCGAGAAAGCGGACGATATTATGCTTGAGGATGATTGCGAAAAACAGGAGCTTTGCAGGATCCTGAGAGAAGAGGTTAATAAGCTAAGGGAGCCTGAGAGGGAAATTCTGATACGATATTATTATTTTTATCAGAAAGTATCGGAAATATCGGAAATTCTCGGAATAAAGGCGGAAACCGTCAAAACCAAGCTGGCACGTTCACGTCAAAGACTCAAGTCAGCACTTACAGAAAGGGGATTTTAGCATGAAATGGGATATTTCAACGGAGGATAATATTATGGATGAAATGATTGAGGGAGCAGATGATTTTAAGCTTGAAAATGTCGAGAGAAATGATTTGGTCGACAAGGAGATTATAAAGAAAATGGCATTTGAAAGGGCAGGAATATCAAAAACACATAAAAAACGAATAAAGAAAAGAACTGTGTTTACGCTGATTGCAGCCGCCGCAGCAGTTCTGGCATTAGGTACGGCAACTGTCGGTGCAAGCGGTTCGTTTGATTCGGTTTTCGGTGAATATTTTGCAGGAGAGAGTGTTGACGGTCTGTATGCCGGAGGAAATGCATCGGTTGATGTAAAAGGGGGACTTAAAGCAGAATTTCTCGGGGTAACGGGAGATAATACGAGTGCATATGCGGCAATATCTGTAAAAAAAGCTGACGGCAGCAGCTTTGCAGATAAAGACAAAGACGTGGTTATTTTATTTGGCGAGGACATTTCTGTGGATAAAAACGGAAAAGAATCTATGATTGATTGCTTTGATTATGATATAACGATGAAAAACCCGATTTTTGATTTTTCACACCATTCATTCAGCGGCGGTTACGATTGCAGCCTGAGTTCGGATGATACTATCAAGATATTGTTTTCAATATCAGGTTCCGATGTCAGTCCCAAAGGAAAGGAATTTGAGTTTTCTGCCGGTCCGGAGCTGTGTTTGTATCAGATAGATAAAAGGTTATGTGAAGCTGAATACGGAGAAGCGGAGAGTGATAAATTATACGATTCAATGAAAAAATATTTGCTGGAACTAAAGGATGGACAGGTTATTCTGAGATACTATGATGAGGTTCTGAATAAGTGGTTTTTGGTTATAGCAGATAAAACAGTCTATGATTTTGAACTGTCCGCCAATGTTAAAATGAATTATCACACAGAGTATAAGGAATTTGACATAACATCCGATAAAACCGCCGGTGATAAGCAACCAAAGCTTGTTATAAATGAGGTGACAGCAGGAGCATTTACTGTGTGTGTTAAGGGAGAAGCAAGCTCAATAACTGAGAAAGCCGCTTCCGATATAGCGGATGATATAAGTAAATCTTCCGTATATCTGACAATGAAGGACGGCTCAAGGGTTGAAATTGAATGTTGCAACTCAATGCAATTTGGTGTAGAGCAGCCCGGTGCGGGAATGGAAGGTACGGCTGAGTTTTCATGGACATTTAAATATCCTTCCACGCTCCGATATAAGAATGGGATTATTGATCCCGATGATATAGCATCCGTAACTGTCGGTGATATGACATTTAATGCAAAATAGAATACAGCGGCAAACAATGAATATAAAAAATCCCGTGCTTTGACAGGCTCGGGATTTTTTGTTATATATGCTTTTTCATATATGCGGTACCAACCGTATAAGCACAACCGGAGATTTTTGTTAATAATATCGCCGAGATTTTATTACGATTAGTATAAATATTACGAAATGTATAATATACAATATTTTTATGGACTAATAATCCGCATTTTGCTATAATAGAAACGGATGGTGATAAAATGGATTTTCAGCTCACAACGCTTTGTTATATTGAGCAGGACGGTAAATATCTTATGCTCCACAGGACGAAAAAGAAAAATGATATAAGCCGCGATTTATGGTTAGGCATAGGAGGTCATTTTGAACTTGGTGAAAGTCCTGAGGAATGTGTTTTGCGTGAGGTAAAGGAAGAAAGCGGACTTACATTGATAAATTACAGACTCAGAGGAATTGTTACATTTTCGGACGGTAATGTTTATGAGTATATGTTTCTTTTTGATGCCTCGGAGTATGAGGGAGAGCTTATTGAATGTGATGAGGGCGAGCTTGTATGGGTGGAAAAAGAAAAAGTGATAAACGAGCTTCCGATATGGGAGGGCGACTGGATTTTTCTGCATCTTATGGATGAGGACAGACCTTTCTTTTCACTTAAGCTTACATATGAGGGTAGAAAGCTTAAGACAGCAGTACTCAATAACAGTTTCTGTGATTTTTAAAGATTGTTTTTCTCCGCCGGCGTGACTATACGTCAATTTTTGATAATACGGGTATATTGACAAAATAAGGTTTTTGTTTTATAATCATGAGGATGGAGTAGATATGTTTATAATGGTGATTTTGTATAAATATTTCTAATAAAATTGAATATGTAAAATATCCTACGGAGGTATGTTTAAGATGAGTTTTACAATACTGGGAACGGGGAAGGCAGTTCCCGAATATGTTCTGACAAACGACGAGCTTTCGACAATGGTAGAAACGGATGATGAATGGATCCGTACAAGAACAGGTATCGAGGAACGTCACATATGTAAAAAGGAAACAATAACCGAGCTTTGCGTTGAGGCTGCAAACAATGCACTCGAAAATGCAGGAGTTAAGGCTGAGGAGCTTGATCTTATTATATGCTCCACAATGAGGGGAGAAAATATAACTCCGTCACAGGGATGTATGATACAAAAGGAGCTTGGGGCAACCTGTCCGGCGTTTGATGTCAATGCCGCCTGCTCGGGATTTATTTATTCTCTCGATATTGCCGCGGGATATTTTGAAAGAAAAAGAGTAAAAAAGGTTCTTATAGTTTCTATGGATAACCTTTCAAATATTACAAACTGGACAGACCGCTCTACCTGTGTGCTTTTCGGTGACGGAGGTGCGGCAGCGGTTCTGGGAGAAGGAAACGACCTTTTATCCATACATCTTACGGCGGTGGGAAATGATGCCGCAATAAGGATACCGCACGGAACAAATTCCTCACCGTTCTATGAGCATGAGGAGGAGAAAGCTGTTCTCTATATGGCGGGAAATGATGTATACAGATTTGCAACGGCTGCCATGACAAACGGTATAAAGAAGGCGGTTGAGGATGCAGGTCTTGAACAGAAGGATGTTGACTGTGTTATACCGCATCAGGCAAATATAAGAATAATTAACACAGCGGCTAAGAATCTTGATATCCCGAGGGAGCGTTTCTTCTGTAATGTTCAGCATTACGGAAATACATCTTCGGGAAGCGTTCCGATAGCTCTTGACGAGGCTAACCGCACAGGTGTGCTTAAAAAGGGAGATATCATAGCAATGTGTGCTTTCGGGGGCGGTCTTACGACAGGAAGCTGTGTTATCCGCTGGAATAAATAATAACAGGAGGTATGACGATGGGAAAAAACGTATTTGTCTTTTCCGGACAGGGTTCACAATACCCCGGAATGGGAAAATCAATGTATGATAATTCACCGGCTGCAAGGGCGGTGTTTGATATGGCCGAAAGGGTACGTCCGGGGACAATTAAGCAGTGCTTTGAGGGTACAAGCGAGGAGCTTGCTCTCACAATAAATACTCAACCCTGTGTGTTTGCGGCAGATTTGGCTGCGGCTGCGGCTGTTGCTGAAAAAGGTATAAAACCGGATTATGCAGCCGGATTTTCTCTCGGAGAGATTGCCGCTATAGCTTTCTCGGGAATGCTTTCTTATGAGGAAGCGTTTAAGCTTGTATGTAAGCGTGCGGAATATATGGACGAGGCTGCAAACAGCGATAAGGGAGCAATGGCGGCAGTACTTAAGCTTACTCCCGAAAAGGTTGAGGAAATATGCAAAGATTTTAAAAGAGCATATCCTGTTAATTACAACAGTCCGGCACAGACGGTTGTTGCAGCGGCAGAGGACGAAATCGAAGCACTTTGTGCAAGGGTTAAGGAAGAAAAGGGCAGAGCGGTAAGGCTTGCGGTAAGCGGAGCTTTTCATTCTCCGTTTATGGCGGCTGCTGCGAAGAAGCTTGCGGAGTATCTTGAGGGAGTTGAATTTTCTCAGCCTGAAATTCCGGTTTATTCAAATTATACCGCACAACCATATGAGGGTGACTATAAGGCACTTATATCCGCACAGGTACAGAATCCCGTTAAATGGCAGACTACGGTCGAGAATCTTATTGCACAGGGTGCGGACAGATTTATTGAGGTAGGAGTAGGCAAAACTCTTACAGGTCTTATAAAGAAAATCAATGCCGATGTTACGGCAGTAAATATAGAGAATAAGGAGGGACTCGACGCTCTTGATTGAGGGTCGGGGAAATGATATGTTTGAACTCACAGGAAAAACAGCAATAATAACCGGTGCATCAAGAGGCATAGGCAAGGCAATAGCACTTAAATTTGCAAGCCTTGGTGCAAATATAGCTTTTATGCACGTTGGTGACGGAGAAAAGGCAGCGGAAACAGAAGCTGAGCTTACGTCAATGGGCGTTAAGGCAAAAGGCTTTGAATGTGATGTTTCGGATTATGAGGCATCTCAGAAACTGGTTGATGAAATTATCGAGGAATTTGGAGAGGTTCATATACTTGTAAATAATGCCGGTATAGTGAGAGATAATCTTATTCTTTCAATGAAAGTGGAAGATTTCGATAAGGTAATAAGTGTAAACCTTAAGGGTACATTCAACATGACAAAAAGCATATATAAGCATTTTATGAGAAAAAGAAGAGGAAGAATAATCAATATATCTTCAATAATAGGTCTTGTAGGAAATGCGGGACAGGCTAATTATGCTTCGGCAAAAGCGGGAATAATAGGAATGACAAAGTCCGTTGCAAAGGAACTCGGTTCAAGAAATGTTACAGCCAATGCCATAGCTCCGGGATTTATTAAGACGGATATGACGGATAGTATGCCGGAAAAGGCAAGAGAAGCCGCACTTTCTTCTATTCCGATGAAGAGAATGGGTACGGTTGAGGATATAGCAAATACGGCGGCTTTCCTTGCATCCGATGAAGCATCTTATATTACCGGGGAAGTAATAAGGGTTGACGGCGGTATGGCAATATGATTTGATACGTCTGAATTTTGCGGAAAGGAAATACACAAATGAAAAGAGTGGTTATTACAGGAATCGGTGCAATAACTCCTGTCGGCAACACGGCTGAAGAAATGTGGACTTCAATGAAAAACGGCATCTGCGGCATTGACAGGATAACACGCTTTGATACAACCGATACCAAGGCAAAGGTTGCGGCTGAGGTCAAGGATTTTGACCCCACGGAATATATAGAAAAAAGAGATTGCCGGAAGATGGATTTGTTCTGTCAGTATGCGATGGCTGCGGCAACTCAGGCTGTAAAGGACAGTGATATTGAGGGCAAGATTGACCCGAAGCGTTTCGGTGTATATATCGGTTCGGGAGTCGGAGGAATTACTACATTCTACGAGCAGAGTGTTAATCTTTATACGGGAAAGAGTATCTCTCCGTTTTTTATTCCAATGATGATAGGAAATATTGCTGCCGGAAACGTTGCTATAAGATTCAAGGCAAAGGGTCCGTGTCTGCCGGTTGTTACAGCCTGTTCGACATCCACCCATGCGGTAGGTGAGGCGTTCCACGCAATTAAATACGGCATGGCTGATGCCATTATAGCAGGAGGTGCGGAGGCAACAATAACTCCGCTTGCTATAAAGGGATTTACAAGCTGTAAGGCACTTACACTTACGGATGACCCGACAAGAGCTTCAATTCCTTTCGATAAGGAAAGAGGCGGCTTTGTAATGGGAGAAGGCTCGGGTATTCTTATACTTGAGGAATATGAGCACGCAGCCGCAAGGGGAGCAAAGATTTATGCCGAGATCGTAGGATACGGAAATACCTGCGATGCACACCATATCACAGCACCCGATCCCGAGGGAGTGGGAGCTGCCGAATGTATAAGAATTGCTCTTGATGAGGCAGGCTATAAGGGCAGCGAGGAGCTTTATATAAATGCTCACGGAACATCAACATCTCTCAATGATTCGGGAGAAACAAAGGCATTCAAGGCGGTTCTCGGTGACAGAGCGTATAAGGCACATATAAGCTCTACAAAATCAATGACCGGACATATGCTCGGTGCGACAGGTGCGGTTGAAGCTATTGCGGCAGCACTTGCACTAAAGGACGGTATTGTACCGCCTACCGTAAATTATAAGGTTCCCGATCCGGAGTGTGACCTTGACTATACCCCAAATAAAGCGGTCGAGGCACCGCTTGAGATGGCTATATCCACGACATTTGGCTTTGGAGGACATAATGCCTGCATTGCTTTGAGAAAATGATACATAATAAAATTGAGGTGAATTTTAATGTACAGTGTTGAAGAAATAAAGGAGCTTCTTGAGGCTTTCGATTCTTCCAAGGCAACAGCTCTTGATATACAGATAGACGAAAATCAGTTTCTGAGTATACGTCAGAAAAGTGCAAAGCAGGAGATAGTACAGATGCAGGCTGCTCCGGCTGTTGTTGAGATTCAGCCCCCGACACCGGCAGAGGCGGATCAGACTGTGGCCGAAGAAAAGAGCGGGGACGGCACGCCGATAGAGTCACCGATGGTAGGTGTGTTCTATGCCGCACCATCCCCCGACAGTGAGCCGTATGTTTCGGTCGGAAGTACGGTCAACAAGGGTGATGTTGTCTGCATAATAGAGGCAATGAAGCTTATGAATGAGGTTACGTCCGAGAAAAGCGGCGTAATAACGGAGATATGTGTGGAAAACGGACAGGTAGTGGAATACGGTCAGCCGTTGTTCCTTATAAAATGATAAAGCAGGTGAAAATATGAACAAGGAAGAACTTATGCAGGTAATACCCCACAGAAATTCCATGCTGCTTATTGATGAGGCAACAAAAACAGGAGAAAATACGTGTGAGGGTAAGAAATATATAACCGGTAAGGAATGGTTTCTTGACGGGCATTTTCCGGGAAATCCCGTTGTTCCGGGTGTTATCCTCTGCGAAATGATGGCACAGGCAAGTGCTGTTATCGTGTCTGAGGTATCGGCTCAGAGTATTCCCTTTTTTGCCGGAATAGATAAGGCAAGGTTTAAGACGAAGGTACTTCCCGGGGATACATTGGAAATCAAATGTGAGCTTACCGGACAGAGAAGAAATTTTTATTTTATAAAGGGTAAGGGATATGTGAACGGTAAATTGGCTGTTGCCGCAGAGTTTTCTTTTGCACTTATTCCGAAGGAGCAAATCTGATTAACGGCGGCAAAACACTCACATATACAAAGAACTGTGTAAGAGGGAGGTCTGTGACAGAGGGCTTCCCCACTGTCGGTTTGAATATCCGACTGTATTGCTATGATATTTATTATGATATTTAGACTAAAGGGGGAGTATTCGGATTGTTTTCAAAGATATTGATTGCCAACAGAGGTGAAATAGCCGTAAGGATAATCCGTGCCTGTCGTGAGATGGGTATATCAACGGTTGCAATATATTCTCAGGCGGACAAGGATGCCCTGCACGTTACAATGGCAGATGAAAGCTACTGCATAGGAGGTCCTCAGGTTGCAAACAGTTACCTTAACATGGCCGCCATACTGGAGGTTGCCGTCGTTTCGGGTGCACAGGCTATACATCCCGGATATGGGTTGCTTTCCGAAAATGCAAAATTCGTGGCATTATGCAAAGAATGTAATATAGAATTTATAGGGCCGAGTGCGGAAATGATAGAAAGACTCGGCGATAAGGACGAGGCACGCAGAACAATGAAGGCTGCCGGAGTTCCTGTAACCCCCGGAAGTGATGTTATAGACAACATAGAGGAAGCACGTGCAAAGGCAAAGGAAATAGGTTTTCCGCTTCTTGTCAAGGCTCGTTCGGGAGGCGGCGGAAGAGGTATACGCAGGGTGGATTCCATAGAGGAATTTGACAATGCCTTTCTTTCGGCAAGGGCAGAGGCGAAAAGTGCTTTCGGCGATGATGCGGTATATATGGAAAAATATATTTTTCCCGTTAAGCATATAGAGATGCAGCTGCTTTCCGATAAATACGGTAATGTAGTATGTCTTGGCGAGAGAGAATGTTCGGTACAGAGAAAAAATCAGAAGCTTATTGAGGAAAGCCCCTCGGCGGCAATAACGCCGGATATACGTGCAAAAATGATGGAGGCTACTGTCAAGGCTGCTAAAGCTGTAAATTATGAAAATGCCGGAACAGTGGAATTTCTTTTGGATAAGGATAAAAACTTCTATTTTATGGAAATGAATACACGTTTGCAGGTTGAACATGCCGTAACGGAGATGGTAGTCGGTATAGATATAGTGCAGTGGCAGATAAGAATAGCATCAGGTGCAAAGCTTACCGTTACTCAGGACAGGGTATTCATGCACGGCAATGCAATAGAATGCAGAATTAATGCCGAGGATGCAGACCACGACTTTCGCCCGAGCTGCGGAACGATAGATTTTATCCACGTTCCGGGAGGACCGTGTGTACGCTTTGATACCGCTATTTATCAGGATTATACCGTTCCGCCGTATTATGATTCAATGATAGGCAAGCTTATTGTACAGGCACGGTCACGTGAGCTTGCGATAAGAAAGATGAAAATGGCTCTCAGTGAGCTTACAATTAACGGAATAAAGCATAACAGGGATCTCCATATAGATATACTTTCAGATCCCGCTTTTGTTTCGGGAGAATATACAACAGGCTTTATGGAAGAACGCCGTCAGCGTAAGGAAAAGGAAAATTCCTGACGGTAATTATGATAGAACATCGAGGGTGAAAGCCCCCGATATGTTCCGCATTGGCATTAGCCGATATCTGCGGGGATAGGTAGGGTGTAAATTGAATACGTCAGATTTATTTAATTTTTTGAAGCCGAAAAATGAACTTGAAAATCAGGGAAATGCTGTTGATAATCGCCCGTATATTCCCGATGAATTATGGGTGAAATGTCCTGTATGCAAAACTCCCGTGCTTTCTGCGGATCTGAATGAAAATTATAAGGTCTGCCCGAAATGCGGATATCATTTCCGCATAGCTGCAAGGCAGCGTATCGAGTGGACGGTGGACGAGGGAAGCTTTGAGGAATTTGATAAGGAAATGATTTCCGAAAATATAATAGATTTTCCCGATTACAGCCGTAAACTCAAAAATGCAAGGCTGAACAGCGGAGAGAATGAATCCGTTATAACAGGTCTTGCAAAGATAGGGGGATATCCTGTTGTTCTTGCCGTGATGAACTCACAGTTTATGATGGGTTCAATGGGAACTGTTACGGGGGAGAAAGTCACAAGAGCGTTTGAGTATGCTACAGAACACAGACTTCCTGTCGTTGTATTTACCGTATCGGGCGGAGCAAGGATGCAGGAGGGCATACTTTCCCTTATGCAGATGGCAAAGACAAGCGGTGCGGTTAAGCTTCATAGTGATGCCGGGCTTTTGTACATAACGGTTCTCACGGATCCCACAACCGGCGGTGTTACGGCAAGCTTTGCTATGGAGGGAGATATTATCCTCTCCGAGCCGCGAGCACTTATAGGTTTTGCCGGTCCGAGGGTAATAGAACAGACGATAAGACAAAAATTGCCGAAGGATTTTCAGACAGCTGAGTTTCTTCTTGAGAAAGGTTTTGTCGATGCGGTTGTGCCGAGGGCGGAAATGAAGGAAACATTGGCAAAGATACTAAGACTTCATTCAAATAAAATAAATACGGAGGAGGGCGAAAAGGATGAGTGCATTTGATAGTGTAACTGCTGCAAGAGCCAATAATCGCCCGACAGCCGTTGATTATATATCAAGAATATTCGGTGACAGCTTTATTGAGATGCACGGTGACAGACGCTTTGCGGACGATAAGGCAGTGATAGGCGGAATTGCGGAGCTTTGCGGAAAACCTGTTACGGTTATCGGTCTTGAAAAGGGACGTAATCTCAAGGAGCGTATGGAAAGAAATTTCGGTTCGGCTCACCCGGAGGGATACCGCAAGGCTCTCCGACTCATGAAGCAGGCTGAAAAATTCGGACGTCCGGTTGTATGCTTTGTTGATACATCGGGAGCATATTGCGGGATAGGTGCCGAAGAGAGAGGTCAGGGACAGGCTATAGCCGAAAACCTTATGGAAATGATGACGCTCAGAACTCCAATTTTATCCATATTCATAGGCGAGGGCGGAAGCGGAGGAGCTTTGGCACTTGCTGTTGCAGATGAGGTATGGATGCTTGAAAATGCCATATATTCGGTAATATCACCCGAAGGCTGTGCAAGCATACTCTGGAAAGATTCAAGCAAGACGGCGGAAGCATCAGAATGTCTTAAACTTACATCTCAGGATCTTTTCAAGCTCGGAGTTATTGAAAGAATAATACGTGAGCCTAAAACTGTTGACAGCATTATGTTTGACAGTCTGAAAAATCTTATATCTCAGACCTTTGACAAACTGGGAGCTTTGGACACTGAAGCCTTGCTGACCAAACGCTACAACCGTTTCAGAAAGTATTGACCGGCTGCCTTTATATCAACGGGACTTGTTAATATTGTTTTATTTCAGGAGAGCCTCAATATGGGCTCTCCCCAATAATATTCCGATGAAGTGTAAAATTTCGCAGGTTTGAAAATGTGTGGAATAATACACAGAAAATTATACACGTGGGGCTTAAAATGATAAGGCGGTTTCATGCATGGAAGTTTCATTTTCCCAAAACAAAGTACGAAAGAGCGGCTTTTGGGATTCTTTTGCTCTTTAACGGCATTGTAATGTTGATTTTGGGGATGGCGGTCGACCGCGGACGTGCAAATGCTAAGACTATAGATGATATATTATCCGTTGCCGATATGCATAAAAGTGCGGTGATCGGCGGAGAGATAACAAAGGATAATCTTATCGGTATGTTTGATACGGGAAATCTGCTTGCACAAAAGGAGTATTACTGTTTTGTCAAAACAGAAAATCAGGTTATTATTACCGTTAATATCCCAAATCAAGAGCAGATTGATACAATCAAAAGTATTCAGGATGGGAGTGACAAGACCTTGCCGTTAGAAACAATAGTGTCTGAAATGGGAAGTAAGCAAAAAGATATGGCAAGGATAGTTTTGGTAAATAGAATAGGGTGCAGTGAGGAAGAAGCTGAAACTGCAATGTCCGGTTATATTCTTAAAAATTCCAACGAAAAACCCAAGAATACCTTAAACAGATTTAAATTTATTGCATTCTCTTCGTTTGTTTGCTGCGTTTTGGTGTTTTTGCCTGATATTATAAATCTTATATCAAGAATAAGAACACGCTGAAAGCACTGCTGTTTTCGGAAAATAATGATGCCGTTACATTTCACGGGAGTCCTGGTGAGTAAAACAGACAATTCGATACAACAGTCGGCTCAAAGTATAATCCGAATATACCTTATACCGATACAGGGGCTTTTGGCAGTGAACCGGACGAATAATACAGAATGTTCGTAAGCTCCGGTTATAATCCGTCAAGTACTGAAGAAAGAAATCAGAATAACGGCAATGCCAAAAGATATCGACAGGAATGTGAAAGCAGAGAGATAAAAACCACTGATAAACGGAAAGGAAATTATAAAATGGCAGAACTTAATATTGTGCTTGTTGAGCCGGAAATACCTCAGAATACGGGTAATATTGCCCGTACCTGTGCGGCAACGGGTGCAAGACTGCATATAGTAAAGCCTATGGGTTTTACTCCGAAAGACAGTCAGCTAAAAAGAGCGGGACTTGACTATTGGAAATATCTCGACCTGACGTATTATGAAAATCTTGGCGATTTTTTTAAGCGTACCAAAGGGGGAAAGTATTATTATTTTTCCACTAAGGCACCGAGAAAATATACGGATATACAATATCCCGAAAACTGCTATCTTGTGTTCGGAAAGGAAAGCAAAGGTTTGCCGGAGATTTTACTTCATGATAATCCGAACACAACGGTACGTATACCGATGTCCGGTGAAATAAGAAGTCTTAATTTATCAAATTCGGCGGCAATAGCCGTATATGAAGTACTCAGACAGTGGAACTTTCCGGAACTGCAAAATTACGGCAGACTCAGGGAATTCGACTGGGATAATTATGATCCCGATTTACGTATTAGTTGAGGGAATAAAAGAATTTTGTTAAAAAAAGCAACAATTAGGTGTTGCATTAATTTACTAAATGGGAGAAAAGAATAATGATAACAGTAAGTAATGTAAGCGTGAATTTCAGCGGTACACCGCTGTTTTCGGATGTGAACCTTAAGCTGACCGATGATAACTGCTATGGTATTATCGGTGCAAACGGTGCGGGAAAATCTACTTTTCTTAAGGTACTTTCGGGTGAGCTTGAACCCACAAAGGGAGAGGTTATAATTCCTGAAAATACTCGTATGTCAGTATTAAAACAGGATCATTTTGCTTTCGATGATTATACGGTGCTTGATACCGTTATATACGGAAATAAAAAGCTTTATGATATAATGAAAGAAAAAGACGCAATATATATGAAGGAGGATTTTTCCGAGGAGGACGGAATACGTGCATCCGAGCTTGAAGCGGAATTTGCCGAGCTTAACGGCTGGGAAGCGGAAAGCGATGCATCAAAGCTGATACAGGGTCTTGGTCTGTCGGAGGAAATTCTGTATTCACATATGAGTACACTTACAGGCAACGAAAAGGTCAAGGTGCTTCTTGCACAGGCACTTTTCGGAAATCCTGAGATAATACTTCTTGATGAGCCGACAAATAACCTTGATATAAAGGCTATATCATGGCTTGAGGATTTTATACTTGATTATCAGGGTACGGTCATAGTTGTATCGCATGACAGACATTTTCTTAATACGGTATGTACCCATATGATAGATATTGACTACAATAAAATAAAGATGTATGTCGGTAACTATGAATTTTGGTATGAATCGAGCCAGCTTATACAGGCGATGATAAAGCAGCAGAATAAAAAGACAGAGGAGAAAATCAAGGAGCTGCAAACGTTCGTTCAGAGATTTTCGGCTAACAAATCCAAATCAAAGCAGGCGACTTCAAGGAGAAAGCTCCTCGATAAGCTTACCGTTGAAGAAATGCCCGCTTCATCACGCAGATATCCGTTTGTCGGCTTTACGGCGGACAGAGAGGTCGGAAAAGAAGTTCTTACTGTTGAGGGACTTTCAAAAACTGCTGATGACGGAGAGAAAATACTGAATAACGTATCATTCCGTGTTGAGAGGACGGATAAGGTAGCCTTCCTTTGTGATAATGAATTGGCAGTAACGGCATTGTTTGATATACTGATGGGTAAGACAGAGCCTGATGAGGGTACATATAAGTGGGGCATAAGTACCTCACAGTCATATTTTCCAAAGGATAACACGGAGTTCTTTGAGGGAAACGATATGACAATAATTGATTGGCTTCGTCAGTATGTCAGAGGAAATGATAATACCGATACATATCTGCGTGGTTTCCTCGGAAGAATGTTATTTTCGGGCGATGATGTGTTTAAACCTGTTAAGGTTTTGTCGGGCGGAGAAAAGGTACGCTGTATGCTTTCAAGGATGATGATGTTCGGGGCAAACTGTCTTGTGCTTGATCAGCCGACAAACCACCTCGATCTTGAATCCATTACGGCAGTCAATAAGGGACTCCAAAATTTCAAGGGAGTAGTGCTATTTACATCACATGACCATGAGTTTATATCCACCGTTGCAAACAGAATTATAGTTATAGAAAAAGACGGAATTAAGGATATAACAAGAAGCTATGATGAATATATTGCCGAAAGATACGGTGCGGATTGATTTTACAGGTGCAGGGGGTGCAATATGGGCAGAGCAGAGGAATTTCTCGACAGGTATAGGGCTCTTGAGGAGGCTCTTTGCAAAAAATATAATACGGATGAAAAAAGCGGAAGTCCCGTTATGCGTTTTATCAATGACAAGGAAAGCAAAGAGTACAGGGATAAGCTTGATCTTTGCCGTGAAATACGGAATTTCCTTTCACACCATTCCGAATTCGGAGGTGAGCGTATAGTAGAACCTTCACAGGTTATGATAGATTTTCTTGATGAGGTAACAGATTATATCCGTAAGCCGCCTCTTGCCATAACCCGTGCCACACTTTTTGATGATATACTTAAAACATCGCCTGCACAAAGAGTACAGTCGGTTATGAAAAAAATGCAAAGACTCGGATTTTCACACGTCCCCGTTATAGAGAACGGCAGCTTTGTCGGAGTATTCAGCATAAGCACAATCTTTACATATGCCCTCAGAAACGGAATGACTTCACTTAATGATGATATGACAATCTCGGATTTTGCCGAGCTTCTGCCGCCTGACAGGCACGAAACGGAAAGCTTTCGATTTGTCGGGAGGGAATCTACTCTGTTTGATGTGAGAAATGAATTTGATAAAAAATCCCGTCAGAGCAGACGACTTGCGGTTATTTTTATCACAGAGAACGGGACGCCTTCAGGCCGTATTCTCGGTATGCTTACGCCGTGGGATGTTATAAGCGGGTAAAATTCGATAACAGGAGGTATATCATAATGAGAATTTTTTCTATACACGGCTATAACGGCTCGGCACATAATTCAGCCTATAATGCACTTACAGACTGCGGATATGATGTTTATGCACCTCAGATTGATTATAATGCGAAATCACCGAGAGAAATTCTTTATTGGTTATTTGAAGAGTATGCCAAAAGCGAATGTAACGCTGTTGTCGGAACAAGTGTCGGAGGCTATTTTGCTGCACTGTTTTGTGCGGTAAGCGGGTGTCATACATTGCTTATAAATCCGTGTCTTATGCCGTTTGTTGTTTTGCCGGGACTCGGATATACAAATGCGGACGGTATTCTCGAATTTTCGCATATGTTCAGCACGCTTGCGAAGCTCTATAATAACAGGGTTTCAACAATCATAGGTTTGGACGATGAAATAATAAAGGAGCATACTTATACAAAAATATTGCTCGGGAACGAAAGATACTATGAAATAAAGGGCGGTAAGCACAGCGGAGCAACGCTGCCGCTAAGAGAAATTATTAAGCAGCACGGGGAAGAAATCTTCGGGGAAGAGGAATGAAATGGGCGAAAAGAAGAAGGTACTTGTTGCCATGAGCGGAGGAGTTGACAGCTCTGTTGCCGCTGCAATTTTAATGAAAGATTATGATGTTACGGGAGCAACATTAAGACTTTTTACAAATGAAGATATACAGCTTGACAGGAATAAAAGCTGCTGCTCACTTGATGATGTGGAAGATGCACGTTTTGTTGCGAATAAGCTCGGTTTCAATCACTATGTATATAATTTCGGGGATCGTTTTAAAGAATGTGTTATTGATAAATTCAACAATTCATATATGAACGGACTTACACCGAATCCGTGTATAGACTGCAACCGTTTTATCAAATTTGACGCACTTCTGAAAAGGGCGGAACTTCTTGAAAATGATTATATTGCAACAGGGCATTATGTACGCAGACGATTTGATGAATCAACGGGGAAATTTAAGCTGCTTAAAGGTCTTGATCCGTCAAAGGATCAGAGCTATGTACTGTATGGTATGACACAGTATCAGCTCTCGAAAACGCTTTTCCCGATAGGCGAGCTTACAAAGGAGCAGACAAGGGAAATTGCCCGACAATACGGACTTGCTAATGCGTCAAAGCCCGACAGTCAGGATATATGCTTTGTCCCTGACGGCGATTATGCTTCATTCATAGAAAAATATACGGGAAAAAATTTCCCCGTTGGTGATTTTGTCGATAAAAACGGCAATATTCTCGGGCGGCACAGGGGTATAATAAGATATACAATAGGACAGCGGAAAGGACTTGGAATTGCATTGGGTGTTCCGGCTTATGTTGTATCAAAAGATACTGAGAAAAATACGGTTACGTTAGGAAGTAATGAGGATCTGTTTACAGATACCGCATATGCGAGCGATGTGAATTGGATATCGGGAGCGGCACCGGATGTGCCAACAAAAATATGTGCTAAGATAAGGTATAACCACAAGGAACAGCCGGCAACATTATATCCGCTCGAAAACGGTGATATAAAAGTGGTGTTTGATTCCCCGCAAAGGGCAATAACCTGCGGACAGGCAATTGTCTGCTATGACGGGGACACGGTACTCGGAGGAGGAACCTGCAGTTCCGTAAACGAATACTGTAAAACTACTTGAAAACCGTTATCTGATAGTATATAATTAAGTGAGAGATATCGTATTGCTGCGGAGGACGGATATGAATTTAGACAGGAAAAATATAGAAAAAATACTGATGATAGGAATAGTTTTTATTCTGGTATATCTCGGTCTGCAAAATATGAATATAGTGGTTTCGTTTCTCGGATGGCTGGTTCAGGTTACACTTCCGTTCATTATAGCAATATGGTGTACATTGTTTTTGAATGTTCCGCTAAAGGCTATAGAAAAACGGCTTTTCAGACCGAAAAACGGAAAAACGGTGAAACCGATGCTTGAGAAAATGAGACGTCCGGTTGCTCTTATTTTGTCTGTTATTTTGTTTATTGTTATTATTGGTGCATTTTTGATTATAATAATACCGGAAATAGGAAGGAGTCTTAACAGCCTTGCGGCCGCCATACCCGGAGCTATCAACGATTTCAGGGATTGGATAACCAAGCTTGGAGAGGAAAATGAGGTCGTCGGAAATATTCTTTCAAATATAAAAATTAACTGGGATGATGTGACGAAATATATAACCAGCTTTTTGCAGAACGATGCGGCAGGTGTGGTCGGATATGCTATGGGTATGGTTTCTTCGGTTGTAGGCGTTGCGATAAATGTTTTTCTCGGAATAGTCCTTTCAATATATACGCTTATACAGAAAGAAAAACTTGCTTCAAGTGCAAAAAGGCTCGTATATTCTGTTCTTCCCCTCAAGGCGGCAGATTTTGTTGTAGAGGTGGCAACTCTTACGAATCGTTCTTTTTATAACAGTATCACAGGTCAGATGATGGAATGTGTTATTCTCGGCAGCCTTACGGCTTTCGGTATGACAATTTTTGGTTTTCCGTATGCTGCCCTTATCGGGGTTATGGTTGCCGTGCTTTCGTGGATACCCATGTTCGGTGTGGGCATAGGTGCAGCGATCGGAGCATTGTTTATACTCACGGTTGACCCGATGCAGGCAATATGGTTTGTCGTATTTATGATATGTTTGCAGCAGATAGAGGGTAACTTTATTTTCCCGAGGGTTGTGGGAAACAATATGGGGCTTCCGCCGATCCTGCTTGTATCTGCAATTGTACTTTTCAGTAATTTCTTTGGTATCATAGGTCTTCTTATAAGCGGTCCTACTACGTGTGTTATATATACGCTTATTAAAAGATATACCTCCACGAGGTTGAAAGAAAGGAAAATACCGCATGAGAAATATGCGACCAAGCCTGAAAAATTTATACCGAAAAGACGCAAAGTCTTGCCAAATAAAAATAAGTTCAGAATACCTATGAAAATAAAGAAAAAATAAAGCCTGAGTCGGCAAAAACATAATAACACGGAGGGATAGGCTTGCCTAAGTTTAAAAGAATTTGCGGCTTGATGCTCGCTATAACAACATTATTGGGAGGAAGTGCAATGTCTGTAGGTGCAATTGAAACGAAAGAAAACAAAAACGAAGCGGTGTATGCTCATAAGCTTGACAAGCAGGCTTATGACGGAAATGATTTGGGAGCAGTCTATAAAAAAACAGCAACTACCTTTAAGGTATGGGCTCCGACAGCGGAAAGAGTTGCCGTAAAGCTATATGCAACAGGCAGTTCCGAAGAGGACGGAGCACAGGAGATCTCCATGAACGTTATGAAAAAGGGTAAGAACGGTGTATGGAGCCTCACTCTTAAGGGAGATAAGAAAAATCTGTATTATACTTATCTTGTGACAAATGACGGAGTTACAACGGAGACAGCCGATGTATATTCTAAGGCTGTCGGTGTAAACGGTAACCGCAGCATGATTGTTGATCTTGATTCGACCGATCCGGAGGGATGGGATAAGGATAGCCATGTTTTGTGTGATGATCCGACAGATGCAATCGTGTGGGAGGTTCATGTACGTGATTTTTCAAAAAGTGAAATATCCGGCGTTTCTCTGAAATATAAGGGAAAATATCTTGCTTTTACCGAAAAGGGTACTACTGTTGGTGATAAGGGGGACGTTCCCACCTGTGTTGATTATCTGAAGAAATTGGGTGTAACACACGTTCAGCTTATGCCTGTGTATGATTATGCAACGGTTGACGAAACAAAGAGTGATTCGGAAGAATATAACTGGGGCTATGATCCGAAAAACTATAATGTTCCGGAAGGCTCATATTCTACAAATCCATATGACGGAAATGTACGTATTAAGGAATTTAAGCAAATGATTAAGGCTCTTCATGATGCGGATATAGGTGTAATTATGGATGTTGTGTATAATCACACCTATACGGCAAAGGGCAGTTGCTTTGAAAATACCGTTCCCGGCTATTACTACCGACTTAATGATGACGGAAGTTTTTCGGACGGCTCCGGCTGCGGAAATGAAACTGCAAGTGAGCATCTGATGTTTAGAAAATATATGATAGATTCCATTCTTTATTGGACAAATGAATATCATATAGATGGTTTCCGTTTTGATCTTATGGGTGTGCATGATGTCGAAACAATGAATCTTATCCGTGAGGCTTTGGATAAGAATGTAAAAAACGGAAAGAAGATAATGATGTATGGTGAGCCTTGGACGGCATCCACGCTTGCCACGAAGGAAAAAACAGCCGTTAAGGATAATGCGAAGCTTCTCAGTGACAGAATAGGGGTATTCAATGACGCTTACCGTGATGTGGTGAAAGGTCACGTATTCAATGTTCAGGAGCCGGGTTTTGTTCAGAACGGAAGCGGAACCGAAACTCTGAAAGGCTGTATTACGGCAAATACCATAGATGCAGCGGCTTTTCTTAAGCAGCCGTCGCAGTCCGTTATGTATGTGTCGGCACATGATAATTATACTCTTTATGATAAGTTAGTTGCTTCAACGAAAAATGACGAAAGCTTTGACGAAAGGGACGAGTCTTTAGTTGATATGAATAAACTTGCGGCTGCTTTGACGCTTACGTCACAGGGTACTGTATTCATGCAGGCGGGAGAAGAGTTCGCAAGGACAAAGCTGGGTGACGAAAACAGCTATATTTCTTCGGATAAGATAAATCAGCTTGACTGGAATAACCTCATAAAATTTGCGGATCTTGATTCTTATTATCAGGGACTTATTGAGATAAGAAGAAATTTTAAACCGTTCAGAGATGCAACAACCGATTCCGCAAAGAAGATTGCTTTTTCGGACAGCAGCAGTGGTGTTGTTGCATATACACTGGAAAATTCCTTAACTAAAGACAAAGAATGGAGCTATGTTGCCGTATTGTTTAATGCTACCGATGAAGAGGCGGAGGTTACGCTTAAACAGAGCGGAAATTCTGCACTGCCGAAAAAATGGGAAATAGTTGCAGACAAGGGTCAGGCGGGACTTGATGGAATAGGAGTAATTGACGGAAATAAAATAACCATCGAGCCGAAATCCGCTCTTATTCTTGCCGATAAGGAGAGTTTTGACAAGCTTGCTCTTAAATCCGATAAATGTGTAATTAATGTGGAATATAAGGATAGCAAAAGCGGTGATGTCATAAAAAAGCAGGTTCTCAAGGGAGCCGAGGGTGAAGGTTATACCGTTACAAGAAGTGAATTTTATGATGTTGAATATGATTACATAGGTGTTGACGGTGAGGAAATGGGGTATTTTACAAAGCAGCCCAAAACTGTCACCTATAATTATAATAAGTTTGGCGGCAATATAGTAAAGCTCACTGTTAATTATATGAAAGAGGGAAGTGAGTTACTCCAGGCCGGGGGTGTTGAAGCTGCTTTGAGCTATACTCAGAGCATCAGAGAGGGCAGTCAATATAATGCACCGATAAAGGTAATAGATGGCATGAAGCTCAAAGTGGACAGATTCCCTGCCAACTCGTTCGGAACGGCGGAGGATGATGATATCACTGTCACCTATTATTATGAGAATCTCGAAAGCGAGAATCTTGTAATACATTATTTTGATGATTCTGACAGAGACGGTGTGTGTGTATACGTATATGCGGAAACAGATGACGGTGAGGAGGCATATACAGACAAGGCACCGGGCAGCAAGATGAAGCCCGACAGTGAGCTTGGAAGCGGTTGGTACAGCATTACTATCAAGGACAAGGGGAATGTTGGAGGGCTGAAAGCGAAATTCAGTGATTCTAAGGGTAAGAATGCAGATCCGACAGTATATTCCGTTGGACGTGAGGTATGGATAGAGAACGGTAATGTTGAGCATAAGGGTGAGGTAAATGTAATTTATCTTGACGAAAACGGAAAATTACTTGCTTCTTCCGTGCTTAACGGCAGAGAGGGGAACGAATATCAGACCGAAAAGGAACAGTTTGAGAATATGAAGTTTATTGGTGTAACTTCAAATGCAGACGGTTCATATACTGATGTACCGATATATGTTATATACAGTTATGAAAAATTGAAGATAACCGAAAAGCCTGATGTTATGAAGGTAGTTATTGCGTTATGTTGTTCATTTACTCTTACCCTTGTGGCAGCAGGAGTACTTACAGCAGTTTACTTCAACAAAAAAAGGAAACTAAGAATAAAATAGCGGCGTGCGGCGTGCCCCCGGCGGCGTGCCGCCGCTGTCATGTTCGCGGGGTCGCTCACTGCGTTCGCTTTGTTTATAGTGGAGGTAAGTCTGTTTCCGCGATAGGTAGTTTGCCTGTCGGAATACGGTAGAAAGTGTCGAGAGCGGCTCTGCGAGCCGCTCCGCCGTAGGAAACTTATGTCGGGCAAACAGCAGTTTTAGGTCAAGCCTTTTTCAAAAGGCTTGCGGTTTCCAAAGGCAGAGCCTTTGGTCGCCGTCCGCAGACGGCGAAAACTCCAATCCTTCACGCCTGGGCAAGGGGTGAATTGAAAAACAGTCCGGTGGACTGTTTTTCAAGAGGGGACGCCCTGCGAGAGGGCGTCCCCTTTGTCATGTTCAAGGTTGGGAAACTTTTGAAAGACTTCTCTGTTTCTGCCACGGCATAAGTCGGTGTGTGAAAAATATATCGGGACCGTTTGCTCCCCACAAAAATAAATTACGGTCAAGTCCGCCAACTTCGGACGATATTTTTTTGTATACCCTTTCCGCTAATAGATAATGAGATATTACGGCAGGCATTTTATCACTCCTGTAATCATAAGATTGTGAGATTTGCGTAATTTGCCATCAGTTTTTTTGTGCCCGAATTATCAAAGGCTATTTCAAGAAGTGTATCGGATGCCATACTTTTTGTACTTACAATAAACCCGTCACCAAAGGTTTTATGTTTTACTCTCATTCCTACCGAGTAGATTTGAGAGTTTTTTTGTTTTGTCGGGACGGAGGATATCACTCTGCTGTGCATCATATCGTTTTTACGCTTCATACCTGATTGTATTCGACCGAAGCCGAGATCTTCGGGCTGCTTGTATTGCTGTTTTTCAATAAGTCCCGCAGGAAGCTCATCAAGAAAACGTGACGGCTTGTTTCTGGAGGTTCTTCCGAAAATGGTTCTTATATCGGAATTTATAAGATAAAGCTTCCTTTTGGCTCTTGTTATGCCGACATAGGCAAGACGTCTTTCCTCCTGCATATTTTCCTCAGACATGGTGGAAAGATAGCTTGGAAAAATATTTTCCTCCATTCCCGTAATGAATACAGTATCAAATTCAAGACCCTTTGCCGAATGAAGTGTCATAAGTACAACGCAGTCCTCATCATCGTCCGAATTGTAGTTGTCAATATCAGTAAGGAGTGCCACTTCCTCCAAAAAGCCCTGCAAAGTAGCATTATCGGGGTTTTCCTGCTCATATCGGACAATGCTCGACTTAAGCTCTCTGATATTTTCGACTGCCTCCTCGCCGTGATCGCTTTCTTTGAGAATAAACGGAATATAGTCAATTTTTTCTATAAGTTTACCATACATTTCCGAAATCGAATTTCCGCTTTCGAGATTGTCAGACATTTCCTCTATAAGGGAACAGAATTCCATGAGTTTTGAGCGGGATTTGACAAGAGCGTCAAACTGATCGCTCTGCTTCATTGTTTCAAACATACTCTGACCGAGCATATTTCCTATTTCTTCAATTCCGGAAACGGTTTTATTTCCTATCGCACGTTTGGGTACATTTATTATACGTCTGAGCCTGATATCATCATTATGATTGGATATTACGCTCAGATAGGCTATCATATCCCGTATCTCACGTCTTTCATAGAATCGTCTTCCGCCGATTATTCTATATGGTATCGCCGAGCGGACAAGTGCACGTTCGAGATTTTGGGATTGTGAATTCATCCTGTAAAGGATAGCATAGTCCTTATAACACTTTCCCTCGGAAATTCCGCTTTGGATGGTGTTGGCAATAAAATTACTTTCATCACGTTCATCAAGGGCACTGTAGTTAATTATTTTTTCGCCGGATTCGTTATCCGTCCAAAGAGTTTTATCCTTGCGGTCAATATTATTTTTAATTATGTGATTTGCCGTAGAAAGAATGTTCTGTGTAGAACGGTAATTTTGTTCAAGCTTTATTGTGTAGGCATTTTCAAAGGTATTTTCAAAATCAAGAATATTCCTTATGCTTGCCCCACGGAATTTATATATACTTTGGTCATCATCACCGACAACGCAAAGATTATTATGTACACTTGAAAGAAGTCGTATGAGTTCATACTGCATATGGTTTGTATCCTGATATTCGTCAACCATTATATATTTGAATTGATTGCCGTATTTTTCAAGTACCTCGGGAAAATCTCTTAAAAGTATAACGGTATTGAATATCATATCATCAAAATCCATAGCATCTGCTTTTATCAGCCTGCTTTGGTAGAGTTTATAAACCTTTGCTATTGAAGAAAGTCGCATATCACTTTCGGCATATTCGGAGTATTCATCTGGCTTCATAAGGTTATCCTTGGCATTGGATATTTCTGTCAGGATTTCCTTTGGAGTGAGCATTTTTTCATCCATATCAAGTGTCTTGAGACAATCCTTTATAAGACGTTTTTGGTCGTCTGTATCGTACACGGTAAAATGGGAGGTGTAGCCGAGATAATGGCTGCATTTCCGCAGTATTCTTCCACAGGCGGAATGAAAGGTTGACGCCCATATATCAAGACCTTTTTCCCCTACCTTGTTACATATACGTTCCTTAAGCTCGGAGGCTGCCTTATTTGTAAAGGTTATGGCGAGAATCCTCCACGGAGAGGGTGCGGATACGGAAAGCTTCTGTGCAAGCTCGTCCCTCAGAGTAGTTTTTTCCTTGGCGGTTCTGCGTATTTCTTCGATTTCATCATCACTGTATTCACCGTATATTTCATCTGTTTCATATGCCCTGCCCCAACGCAGTATATTTGCAATCCTGTTTACCAGCACAGTTGTCTTTCCGCTTCCTGCACCTGCAAGTATGAGCAGGGGGGAGGTTACTCTGTAAACTGCCTCTTGCTGCTTATCATTAAGCTGTGAAAACTCATTTTCTATTATTTCTCTTCTCAGAGCCGCAAGCTCCGAATAGACCGCTTCATTCATAAATCCATCTTCTCCTGTTTTTTGTAGCTTTTTCTGCTATACTATTTTACAACAAAATAATAATAATATCAAATGAATTTGCGAATTGAATTAACATAAATTTTTCCTTGTCATAATATAATTATAGGAATACGCATTTTATTGTGTATTTCTATAAAAAGTTTCGGTTTATTTTACCTTTTGAAGTAAAATTTCAGCCGATTGACTCCGACCATTGAAAGGGCGATACCTTTCTATTGTATAATAAGGAGGAATTTTATTATGAAAAGCATAAAGGGGATTGATGTTTCCTATGCTCAAGGGGATATTGATTTTGACAAATTAAAAAAGTCGCAGGTTGAGTTTGCTATTGTACGCAGCAGCTTCGGCTGGGAAAAGGGTCAGAAGGATGATAAATTCGACCGCAATATCAAGGGATTTCAGTCCAGAAATATTCCCTGCGGAGCTTACCATTATTCCTATGCGAAAAGCAAGGAGGATGCCGTTAAGGAGGCTGAATACTGTCTTGAGTGTATAAAGGGGAAAAAGCTTAAGCTGCCGGTATTTATTGACCTCGAGGATGATTCTGTGGCAGCTCAGGGCAGAAGAGTATGTACGGATATTGCCAAAACCTTTTGTGACCGCATGAAAAAAGCGGGTTATGAAGCGGGTATTTATATCAATCCGAACTGGCTTAATAATTATGTGTATAAGGATGAGCTTCTCGGCAAATATACAATATGGCTTGCTCAGTGGGGAAGTGCCAAGCCCGCATTTAAATGTTCGCTGTGGCAGTATAATGTCGGGGAAAACGGAAGTGTTGACGGAGTAAGCGGACGCTGCGATCTTAACATTATGTATGTTAAGGAGGATGTTAAGCCTGAGGAGGATAAAAAGCCTGAAGCGGACAAGAAGCCTGACAAGGACAGCGGGAAGGTGACTTTTAAAAAGGGTGACGAAATTGAGGTTATTGACCCGATTAATTATGATAACGGCAAAAAATTTATCGTATATCCGAATGAAAAATACACTGTTATCGAGGCTGTGGGTGACAGGATTGTAATTGGCATTAACGGACAGGTTACGTCAGCTATAAATGCAAAATACCTGCGTAAAGTAAGCAAGGGCGGCAAGTCAAAGACCTACACCTATACTATTCAGCCGGGGGATACTCTGACTTATATTGCCGGGAAATACGGGACTACCGTAGATAAGATCGTAAAGGAAAATAATATCAAGAATCCCGATCTGATTTACGGCGGTGACGAGCTTAAGATAACAATTGGCTAAAGGTGAGTATGACTGCGGCACCTGACAGTATTTAATAAAATTAAATTATCCATAGCAATGTTCTGTTATGAAATTGTGTTTTTATGCATCAATTCAAAGAAATTGCTATGGATTTTTTTGTATAAAAAATAACAGTAATCATAGAATATCTCATTTTACATTGACAGACTTATGGGCTATATGATAAAATTTGAATCATATTACACGAGGAGGCATCGGAATGGATTGGACAGAATGGTTCATTATATCCTATCTTATTGTTATCAATATTATATCCGTCATAGTAACAGTACATGATAAAAGGGCGGCAAAAAAGCATAAAAGAAGAATATCGGAAAAAACATTAATGATACTTGCGGCACTGAGCGGCTGTGTGTGTATGTATATTACCATGAGAATTATACATCATAAAACGAAGCACCCGAAATTTATGATTGGTATTCCGGTTATATTTGTAATTGAAACTATATGTTTATGGCTATTTTATCAATTCACGACAAATAATATACATTTCACGACATAATTGTAATTTTTTGAAAAATATATGATATTATATAGAATATAATCAGGATTTGATGTATAATTTGAATATGGAATTGAATTATATTTCAGACTGAAAATTACAGGGAGGATTGATAATATGAAATTTTCAAAAATGTTAAAAAGAACCGGTGCAGCAGCACTTGCCTTTGTCATTGCATCGTCGAGTGTGATGCTTACGGTTTCCGCTGCGGGACGAACACCTGACGGAATGATTAGTGGAATGTTTGACAGTAGCTATTACAATAATCATGGAATGAGCGAATCGCTTATTTCAACGACTAAAGATACCAAACTGGTTAAATATCTTAGAAACGCCTTGATGAATTTGGAGGAGAACATTGATCTGTCGGAATTTAAGATCAATTGGGATGAGTGGGTAAATGTATCGAATATTATTCTGGATGTGTACCCTGAGCTTTTTTTCATTAGTGGTACTTGGACTAGTTGGCGTGATAATAGTGGTTTAGTCACTTATGTTTCTCCGGAATATCTGTATGTAGACGCAAACGGAAAACCTGATAAACAGAAGATAAATTCAATGTTGAAGGAATTTTATGCAGAAGCAGATTACTATCTTGAAATGGTGAATGATAAATCTGTATACAAGGATGATCTTTCAAAAGCTATGTTGCTGCATGACGAAATAGTATTGGATATGCGTTATGATCTTTCAAACCGTTCAAATTATACCTTTGCAATAGATAAGTATGGCGTTTGTGAAAATTATGCAGAATTGTATGCCTATCTTCTCGGACAACTTGGAATAAAAACTGAAATTGTTGATTCAGTATTAATAGGTGATGCGGGTCATGAATGGATGAAGATATGTCTTGATGGAAAATGGTATAATATTGATCCTACATGGGATGATCCTACATGGAATTCATTGGATGAACCGGGAAAAGTACCACACAAGTATTTTCTTCTTAGTGATTCACAGATCTCACAAATTGATGATTCAGGTGTCCATAGTGGCTATCTGAAGCTTCATGCTTCAAATGATAAGAAATATGATAATTATAAAATCCATAACTATAACTCGAAGCTTTGTAAAGTAAGTGCAAATGATAAAATAGTTTATGCAGTTGATAATGACAATAAAAAAATAGTCAAATACAATTATGAAACTGATAAGGAAACCACTATAATTAATCTGAGCGGTTATAAATGGAGTGCAGGTTCAAACCAAACATTTGTACAAAGTATGACAAGTCTGGAAGCATACGGCGGATGTTTGTTTTATAATACACCCAAAGGAATATATCGTTACAACCTTACAACCGGAAAATCGGATCTGTTATATGTTCCCAGAGATTCTTCCAATCAATTTTTTGGTTTAAGGATTAAAGACGATAATTTATATACTATTACTGGTAAATATTCTCGGTATGATGTGAATATGGGCTATTGTTGTAAGGTTTCCGAGCTTGTAAATGAAGCAAAATCAGTTAAGCTCGACAAGACATCTGTAACAATGAATGTTGGTGACAGCATAGTACTTACGGCTACAGTTGAGCCGGAGGGTGCATACGGTTTTAGAAATTGGACAACGAGTTCTGAAAGTATCGCAGATATAGATATTGTTGATGGCGTAGTATACATAAGAGCAAAGAAAGCAGGAACGGCGACTATCACCGTTGAGATACCGAATGGTAACAAGGCAACCTGTAAAATAACTGTACAACAGCCGGCTACAGGTATTACATTAAATAAAACAAGTGCAAGTCTTTATAAAGGTGAAACAGTAACTCTCAACGCTACTGTAAATCCGAGTGATACCACAGATAAGAAGATAACATGGAAAAGCTCCAATACAAACGTTGCGGCTGTATCATCGAGCGGAGTAGTTACGGCTAAAGGAGCAGGAACCGCTGTAATTACGGCTCAGACTTCAAACGGCAAAAAAGCAACTTGTACTGTAACAGTTAAGAATAGTGTGGAAGTAACAGGTGTGACACTCAGCAAGACAAGTGTTAGTCTGTATAAAGGTGATACGGCAACTCTCAGTGCTACCGTAAATCCGAGTAATGCCACAAACAAAAAAGTTACATGGACGACAAGTAACAGTAATGTTGCGACTGTATCTAACGGAAAGATAACAGCAAAGGGTATAGGCACAGCGACAATAACCGCACAGACGGCAAACGGCAAAAAAGCCACCTGTATTGTTACGGTAAAAAATAAGACAGTAGACCCGACAAGTGTCGGACTCAGCAAGACAAGCATAAGTCTGTATAAAGGTGAAACGGCAACTCTCAGTGCTACCGTAAATCCGAGTAATGCCACAAATAAGAAAGTTACATGGACGACAAGCAACAGTAATGTTGCGACTGTATCTAACGGTAAGATAACTGCAAAGGGTGCAGGCACAGCCACAATAACCGCACAGACGTCAAACGGCAAAAAAGCCACCTGTATTGTTACGGTAAAAAATAAGACGGTAGACCCGACAAGCGTTAAGCTCAGTAAGACAAGTGTGAGCCTTGAAAAGGGCAAGACTACAACTCTCAGTGCTACCGTAAATCCGAGTAATGCCACAAATAAGAAAGTTACATGGACGACAAGCAACAGTAAGGTTGCAACTGTATCCGGCGGTAAGATAACGGCAAAGGGAGTCGGCACAGCCACAATAACCGCAAAAACGGTAAACGGCAAAAAGGCAACGTGTAAGGTTACCGTAAAGAACTCGAAGACGGTTAATCCGACAAGCATTAAGCTCAGTAAGACAAGCGTGAGCCTTACAAAGGGCAAGACTACAACGCTTAAAGCGACAGTAAATCCGAGTAATGCCACAAACAAAAAAGTTACATGGACGACAAGCAACAGTAAGGTTGCAACTGTATCCGGCGGTAAGATAACGGCAAAGGGAGTCGGCACAGCCACAATAACCGCAAAAACGGCAAACGGAAAAAAGGCAACGTGTAAGGTAACTGTAAAAAACCCGAAGACGGTAAATCCGACAAGCATTAAGCTCAGTAAGACAAGCGTAAGCCTTACAAAGGGCAAAACTACAACACTTAAAGCAACCGTAAATCCGAGTAATGCCACAAACAAAAAAGTGACATGGACGACAAGCAACAGCAAGGTTGCGACTGTATCCGGCGGTAAGATAACGGCAAAGGGAGTCGGCACAGCCACAATAACCGCAAAAACGGCAAACGGCAAAAAGGCAACGTGTAAGGTTATGGTAAAAAATAATACGGTAAAAGGTAATACAGTAAATCCGACGAGTATTTGGCTTAGTGATACATTCTTAACTCTTACGGAGGGACAGTCTGCAACCGTAACCACAACCATATTTCCGAGTAATGCCACAAATAAGAAAGTGACATGGACAACAAGCAACAGTAAGGTTGCGACTGTATCTAACGGAAGGATAACCGCAAAGGGTGTCGGTACAGCAACGATAACCGCCAAAACATCGAACGGTAAAACGGATGATTGCCTGGTTATCGTCAATAGTCGATATGGTATAAGAGTGGGCAGTGTTACTATTTCTGTTTCGGGTAATGCTACAAGTAATATCTCGCTCACGCTGTCCGAAGGTGAATATATGGACATAGTTGTAAAAGGAAACAATAATCTCAAATGGACAACTACCAACAGCAAGGTAGCAGTCGTAACCGACGGAAAGGTGGTTGCAAAGGGCAGCGGAAAGGCTACACTTAAGGCTAAAACTTCAAGCGGTTCGGTAATTGTTTGTAATGTGACGGTAAGATAAAATTAATTATATTCGGTCTGTTAGGATAAAATAAAAGCTGTCTGCCTGATTAGGCGGGCAGCTTTTTTGGTGTGGTTTGCCCGAAACGGGCAGTAACCCGGCGGTGGAAGTACGCTGCACGCAGGGAGTGTCAGCTAAAGTAACTTCCCCATTGCTTATACAACGCTTAATTCCATAGAAACATGGAATTGTCTGTCATCACATTCAACATTCAGTTGTCCTTCATATTGATTAAGTGCCTTTTCAACGGAATAAAGACCAAAGCCGTGCATTGTCTTGTCCGCTTTACTTGTCTTGGGAATATGCCCCTTTATTTCTACCTTTTTTGACACGGGATTTATGATGTCAACAAACACAAACCCGCTGTTGCAGGCACATTTTACAGTTATTATTCTTTCTTCTGCGGAGTCGAGCTTTGTGCAGGCTTCGATTGCGTTATCAATGGTATTTCCGAAAATAATACACAGGTCTGCCGGTTTTATCATATTTGCCGGCAATGCCCCCTCAAACCTTATTTCCGCATTCGTTTCGTCAGCTTTTCTCTGCTTATCGGCAAGGAGTGCGTCAACTATTCCGTTTCCGGTATCATATTTTATCAGGTCGGTTTCAAAAACAGGATTATTTTTCTTCAGCATTTCAAGTGCCTCATCATTTTTTCCCTCGGATATCAAGGCACTCACACCTATACACATATTTTTATAATCATGTCGGAATCTTCTCAGCTCAAAATTATATTTTGAAAGCGTCATATAATGTTCGGACTGTATCTCTATCTGCTTTTCCAAATTATCCGCTACACTTCTGATATGCTTGTTTGAAACGGAATATGAAAGCAATAACAGGACTATAACGAGTATAAGGATAATAAGAAAAATAAACGATATTTTCACAATGTTTTCCAAAGCTGTTTTTTTATTGAAAGATGATGTATAATACGGAAGAAAATATACAACAATCGAGGTCACAAAAGCTATACATATCGTAAGCAGCACAATCAATCTTTTTATAGCCTTAGATGTGCAGTTAAGGATGCGGATTATCTTTGTACTAACACCTGTACAGGAAATTAAAATGCAGCAAATCATCAAGATAATATTTTCTATCAATTCAATATAATCACGCATGGAATGATTATATGTTCCCATACCAAAAGACCACAAAAATGTCACTACAAACATATTGAACGAAAAAATAAAAAGTTGTACAGCTACTATTGTCTTGATATGTATATTTCTCAAGCATAATCTTGCAAACAAAACATTTGCCGCCAAAAACATGAATATTCTGTAAGGAGATAAATAACTGATTATTACTGTAAATATATTACCGAGTGACATTATATAATCCCGGCAGCAGACGATGACTAAAGACAATATGTAAAATGAAAATGATACAGCGATTATTTTAGGTTTACCTTTGGCTCCTAAAAGCTTAGTTGATAAGATAAGAATTGATACATAGTATGTTATACTATCGATTATAAAAATAATGTTTTGAATAATAATTCTCGCCCCCGGATAAAACAACTTCCCTATGACTTATACAATGCTTAATTCCATAGAAACATGGAATTGCCTGTCATCACATTCAACATTCAGTTGTCCTTCATATTGATTCAGTGCCTTTTCAACGGAATACAGACCAAAGCCGTGCATTGTCTTGTCCGCTTTACTTGTCTTGGGAATATGCCCCTTTATTTCTACCTTTTTTGACACGGGATTTATGATGTCAACAAACACAAACCCGCTGTTGCAGGCACATTTTACAGTTATTATTCTTTCTTCTGCGGAGTCGAGCTTTGTGCAGGCTTCGATTGCGTTATCAATGGTATTTCCGAAAATAATACACAGGTCTGCCGGTTTTATCATATTTGCCGGCAATGCCCCCTCAAACCTTATTTCCGCATTCGTTTCGTCAGCTTTTCTCTGCTTATCGGCAAGGAGTGCGTCAACTATTCCGTTTCCGGTATCATATTTTATCAGGTCGGTTTCAAAAACAGGATTATTTTTCTTCAGCATTTCAAGTGCCTCATCATTTTTTCCCTCGGATATCAAGGCACTCACACCTATACACATATTTTTATAATCATGTCGGAATCTTCTCAGCTCAAAATTATATTTTGAAAGCGTCATATAATGTTCGGACTGTATCTCTATCTGCTTTTCCAAATTATCCGCTACACTTCTGATATGCTTGTTTGAAACGGAATATGAAAGCAATAACAGGACTATAACGAGTATAAGGATAATAAGAAAAATAAACGATATTTTCACAATGTTTTCCAAAGCTGTTTTTTTATTGAAAGATGATGTATAATACGGAAGAAAATATACAATCGTCGACGCCACAAAGGCTATACATAACGTAAGCAGAACAATCAGTCTTTTTATAGCTTTAGATGTGCAGTTAATGATACGGATTACCTTTGTACTGATACCTGTGCAGGAAATTAAAATGCAGCAAAGCATAGAAATAATATATTCAATCAATTCAATATAATCACGCACAGAATAATTATATGCTCCCATACCAAAAGACCACAAAAACGTTACTACCAACATATTGATCGAAAAAATAAAAAGTTGTACAGCTACTATTGTCTTGATATGTATATTTCTCAAACATAATCTTGCGAGTAAAACATTTACTGTCAAGGGCATGAATATACCGAAATATGATATGATGTTATATATTACTGCGACTATATTACCAAGAAACATTATATAATTCCGGCAGCAGACAACGACTAAGGAAAATACGTAAAATAAAAATGATACCACTACCATCTTAGGTTTACTTTTGGCTCCCAAAAGCCTAATTGCTAAGATAAGAATTGATATATAATATATCATGTTTTCGATTATCAAAATAATGCTTTGAATAATAACTCCCCCTGACATAAAATAATATTTAAGATATAAATATGCCGTTGACAGCCATTTTTATACCGTAAAGTCCATACCCTATGTAAAATAACTTTCCCATGGTTTATATTGAACTCAACAAATATAAAACCAACGGAAAGGGATGAAAAATATGTTAGGATTTTGGTGTGAGTGGTTTAGAGTTTTTTTTAGATAACGAATGATAACACTTCGTTTCAAAATTGCTTGTCGGCACACAACAGAAGTTTTATGAGGAAATCCGTCTTTTCCTTATCCCAGTTTTTGATAATTTCAAAAACCTCCGAGTTGACCGACATATCCGGCAAAACAACGTTATCCGAAATGAGCAGTGCAATATCCGTTGATAAAACTTCGGATATTTCATCAAGTCTGGAAAGGGAGATTTTCGCGATTCCACGCTCCACCTGGCTTATATAGCTTTCGGATACACCCAACATCTCCGAAAGGGCTGCCTGTGTCAGTCCTTTCTTTTTTCTGTATAAACTTATTCTTCTGCCGATTGCTTTATAATCTATCATCATTACCACCGGGTTAAGTATAACAGTTATTGGTACAGTTTATAAGAAATCTATAAGTTAAGAATTAACCTATAAATGCGGGTTTATTCAATAATGAAATACATTTACCCTATAAATCCGGATGTTTTACATCCGGGGGATTGACAGCACGTTATACCAATGATAAAATCTGATATGGTACTTTAAAGTACAATAAAAAATTGAAGTATGAAGTTGGTATTTTATATGCTGAAGATAGCCGTATGTGATGATGAACAGAGCTTTATAAATATAATGGTAAAGTTGATAAAAAAGACATTTTCCGATAATATTGAGATACTTGATACATATACAAGCCCTATCGTTCTGTTAAATTCGGGAAAAAGCTACGATTTGCTTTTTCTCGATATTGATATGCCGGGATTAAACGGAATAAAGCTTGCAAGGCACTACGATAAAAGCAATACCTCTATTATTTTTGTAACCAATAAGGAAGCTCTCGTTTTTGAAGCATATAATTCAACCGACTCCGTTGGTTTTATAAGAAAAGGCAGACTTACGGAGGATTTTGAAAGCGTTATAAAAAGATTTAACAGAAACAATCAGCTTATGCACTTTCTTACCGTAACAATAAACTCGCAGATTTATAAAATCAGACTTTCGGACATAATCTATATCGAAAAAATGGTAAACAGTATTATTATACATACAACAGATAAAACCTATACCCAAAGGAACACCCTCGCTGAAATGGAAGAAAAACTGCACAGCCACGGATTTATTCGTGTTCATGCCGGATATATTGTAAATCTTGACCATATATTGCGGATCTCTTCAAATGAGATTACATTATCACATTCCGAACTCGTTCCGGTTAGCAGGAACAGACTGAAATATGTAAAAACCGAATTTCTCAAAAGGAGTGCGGTGCTGAATGAATAATATATTTCAAGAAATATTTGCACTGTTCGTTAATTGTGCATTTCCGGTCGTACTCACAATGCTTTGCGGCTGCTTTTTATCACGCAAATACAGCAAGGCTAAAACTCTTGCATTTATAATTCCGGCATCCGCACTGATGCTTTTGGCTGATTATTTTATCGGGAACTCGATAATTGTGATATTGGACTGTGTTCTGCTATGGCGTGCAGGGTTAAGGGCAATTGCATTTTCGGTTATATCGGTTTTATATTGTTTATTTGTATTTAAAAACAGAATATCACAAAAAATCGGGATCCCCTTGCTGATAAATTTAATTTTCCTTATATCCTCGGTACTGTTTTATTTATTTGCGGTATTTGTTATATTTTCGGATCCTGACGATCTTTTTCGGAAGAATCCGGAATATATAACAATATTTGATTTATCCGCTTATTTTACGGCAGGATTTTTAATTTATATATTTGCCCGAAAAAAATCCTGTAAAAAAATCCGTAAGGACATTATAACACACACTGTCGTATTTTGTATATCATTCATAGTAATAATATTTCTTTTCGGAACGGCGTCAAATTTCTTCGTTGAATATTGGGTCAGATATTATATTGAAGCTATAATATTTGCTATAATCATCGTTAATATATCGGTTATATTGCTGATTGAGAAAATCCGCAAAAGCCATGTTTTAGAAATACAAAATGAAGTTATGCAAAGCGAACAGGAGATGTATAAAGCTCAAATTGAACAGTCAAATCAATATATCAGAGAGATTGCAAAAATCAAGCATGATATGAAAAACCGGGTATTATGTATATCCGAGCTTATTGAAAGCGGAAATGTAAATGAAGCCGAAAAGCTGTGTGACAGTTTAAAGAACGAGCTTGAGAAAACATCATATATATTCGGCACATCGAACCCATACCTAAATTCAATACTTAATGTTATGTACAAAAAATCCAAAGAAAACGATATTGACATAAAAACCGTAATTAAGAGCAGCATTGAGAATATAGACGGCACGGATTTAATTTCGCTGCTGGGCAATTTATGCGATAATGCAATAGAGGCATTGCAGAAAATAGGGTATAACAGGCAGCTTAGCATATCTGTTACTGAAAAAGGAGGATATTATATTTTTACTGTTAAAAATCGGATAGAGCAATCTGTTTTAAAAAATAACGCCGAGCTGCACAGTTCAAAATCGGATAATATATATCACGGCTATGGCTTAAAAAGCGTTGAGAGCATTGCTAAAAAATATGACGGTATTCTTGATATAAGTGAGGACGAAGATATGTTTATTGTCAGCGTTATGCTCAGACCGCAAAATAAACAGCAAATATAACAATAATTTTAAACATAGCGGACACGGCGGAAAAATACACAGATTGGCGATGTTGATACTCAGGCACCAAATGACACGGAATAGGTACCAAAAACAACAGAAGGATTTTAATTTCCGGGAAATGTTATTATACTGTGAATATAAAATATTTTAATCTATCGGAGGATGTAAATATGGATATTACAGTAAATGACCTTTCAAAAACATACACCGGTGGTGCAGCTCCTGTCATGGCAATTAAAAACTGCTCGTTTAAAATAAAAAGCGGGGAACAAATTGCCGTTACCGGTGCAAGCGGCTCCGGAAAATCTACACTTCTTCATCTGATTGCGGGTCTTGAACGTGCCGACAGCGGAAGTATAAAATATGACAATACGGATATTACCGAAATGTCTCAGAATAAGCTTGACGATTTCCGCCTGAAAAATATCGGCATAGTTTTTCAATCATTCAACCTTTTGCCGGAGTTTACAGCCTATGAGAATATTATACTGCCGCTGATGCTCCAAAGTAAAAAAATTGATAAAACGCGTATATATAGGCTTACGGAATATCTTGATCTTGATTCAAGATGCGAACACCTTCCCTCAAAGCTTTCGGGAGGTCAACAGCAAAGGGTGGCTATTGCCCGAGCTTTGGTCAATGAACCGACGGTTCTGCTGTGTGATGAGCCTACGGGAAATCTCGATAAGAAAAGTTCCAAGGCGGTTATCGACCTCCTCTTCAATATTTCAAACAAATTGAACGTAACTCTTATAGTAGTAACACATGACGAAAGCATAGCAAAACGCTTTGACAGAATCATTACAATAAGCGACGGTGTTTTAGGGGGTGACATACAATGAAAGGCTCCCTCTTTATTATCGGTAAATATATACGTTCGCATAAGGGAAGATTTATCAGCCTTGTCATATGCATATCACTCTTTATAACTGCCGTTATTACGGTTATGTGGTATAATGACAGCTTCAAATACAGCGAGAATGAGAAATATAAACAAAAAAACGGAGCATACGCACTAATAGACTATTATGTGAACGAAGATATCGTTTCAGAAAATAAAAAAGAGCTTACCAATGAAAATGCGGGTCTGCTCAAAGGCTATTGGAGTTTAAACTCTGACGATCAGAATATTACAATAGGCTATGCGGACAAAAATGCGGCAGGTCTTATACCTATAACAATGCGGCAGGGCAGACTTCCGCAAAATCAGGACGAGGCTGCAATCGAAAAACTGACATATGATCTCCTCGGACTTAAGGCGGATATCGGCGACAGAGTAAGCTTTGAAATTAAAGACAGCAGCGGAAATACAATAACAAAAGAATTTATACTGACAGGTATAACGGACAACTTCTTCAGGAGCTTAAGAGAAAAATACAACGGCTCCCAAAAAATCAGCATACCGACAATACTTATCGGGGATGAGAATATTGCACCTATGTATATACATATTGTCGCCGGGGAAGATACGTTTCTTACCCGTAATCTCGAATCTGAAAGCACCTACTCTTCTTGGGCGGACAGTCAGCAAATGCAGACAAAAATCAGGGTAAATAATATTATATTCATACCTCTTACACTCTTTTTTGTAATTACTTCGGTAGTCGGTATTTTTTCTGTTTCCTCGTATTTTTTCAAGGATATTGAAAAACATCTGAGGCTTCTGCGGTGTATCGGATTTTCCAAGAAAAAAGCCAAAAAAATGATATTTATATACATTCTTATCTTCTGGCTCCTGTCTCTTATAATTTCCATACTGATATCGGCACTGATACTTTTTATACTCCATTGGATTTCGTCATATTCGTCCCGTATACTCCTGATTTCTGCCGGAACAGTTCCCTTTTTGTGTGCGGCAACGGCAAGTGCGTTGATAATTGCGGTTTCGTTTGCTGTTCAACTTGGAAAATTCTATAAGAAATCTCCTGTCAGGGAAGAAATATATACTACCAAAAAATCAAGGAAATCACGTACCGAGCTGAAGAAATGCTGCCGCAACGCATACGGCAGAAAAAACCGTATTGAAAGGATTACCTGTATTACAATGATTTTCCTTTGCGTGGGAATGTCGGTATTCGGCTCCTTTCTTCCGCTCTTCAATGCCAGAGGAACAACCTGGGCGGATCCCGATTTTTTCACCGATGACAGGGATTATTCCCTGCATATGACAGGGGGCGGCGGCAACTCCGACAGCTTTTATATACAATTCCCGTCAGGCTCCGGAATTAACAGAAAAGCCGCGGACAAGTTGCTTTCCGACAGCAGTATAGAGGTGGAGGAGGCTTCGGTTTATAATTTATGCCATCCTTTTTTCCTTACCTCTTCAAAAACACCTGAAAACAGATATATAGAGCAACACTTTATTGATGCTGCCGAAAAAAAAATTGACCCTTTGTTCAGAAATAAAAAAACTTCGGAAATGATAAAGCTTGCGGGCGGCAATGCCGAGAAGGATTGTATTATAGATTTGCCTGTTCGGTGGCTGTCGAAGAAATGCGTCGAAAAAAATATAAATATTACAAGCGGAAGCTTTGATATGGATGAATTTAGTTCGGGAAAGGGCATAATTGCCCCCGACAGTCTTTGTTCTGTGGGCGATGTATTTACGATGATAATACCAATTCCCGACAAAAACGCGACCGAAGAAAATATTTATGAGCATATAAGCTTTGAGTGTACGCAGATAGAGGTAACGTCAACATATGATGCGGTAAAGGCGGATATGAATGATCTTGTTGTTTCACTTGATTACTTATTTTCTGTGTATCCTGACCTTAATTATGAAGAACTGGTACTGAAAAATACCGATAAATCGAATATTGAAAAAACAACGGAAATTGAGGATCAGCTTGAGTTTATCCTGAGCCTTTCAGGCGATGATGTAGAATTATATAATTACAGTGAAATGGCAAAGGAATTTTACGATGATGTCAATGCACAGACCGTCCAGCTTATACTGAGTATTTTTGTGTTTGTCATTATGATTATTACAGCTGTTGTTTTCTCAAATTATATTCAGGTTCGCTCAAATATTATGAGCTATGCAGTCATGCGTGCAATCGGTGCAAGGGTGGGGGTAATACGCAGGCTCATATTATCCGAAGCAGACCGTATTCTTATAATCGGAACAATAACGGGAACGGCGGCAGGCTGGGGCATTTCTTTATTTTTTGCATATATTGCATGGAACATAAAGACATGGGATATATTTTTATTTTATGTCATGCCCGTATTTATTCTTACGGTTGTGTTGCTGTATATCGGCAGTCATGTTGCGGTAAAGTGTGCTGTGCGTTCTCTTATAAGTGAAAGTATAATCGAAAGACTGAATACGGTTGAATGAATATGCGGCTGTTGCACGGCGTTTGTTTTAACGCCGGTGCGACAGCCGCATATTTGGGATGTGTTATTCGGACTCTTCAACAAGTGCCCTGTAGCCGAGAATGAACGCTGCCGCTTCAAAAATGAACGAAAACTGCCATAAACTCGAAGCTTTGATGTCTGCACTTCTCATTCCCAAAAGTCCGGAAATTATACTGAAACCGTTCGTATCATCCGCTAAAAACATTATACCTGTAAGTATTGCAAGAATTATACCTATTCCGCCGAATATCAGTGCCGTTATGAGAAGCGGTTTATTCTTCAACATAATATCCCTCCGTTTTTATATTTTCTGCTTATCCGGAAATTTGTTTACATGGACTCCGGAGCCGTAATCTTAAACATTTTCAGTACATTGGATATAACCGTTCGTGTCGCAATGCAGAGTGCAAGGCGGGCTTGGGTGAGTGATTCGTCATCGTTTTTTACGTGGCAGGAATTATAGAATTTATGGAACAGTGCCGCAGCATCATATACGTAACGTGTTATCTGTGACGGGTCATAGTCCTTTGCTGCCGATATAATCTCGTCACTGTAGGCGGCAAGCTTGTTTATAAGCTCTATTTCCTCGGGGGCGGTAAGCTTTGCATAATTCTCCGCCGTACATTCCCTCGCCTTTATTCCGTCCTCATCAAGCTTTTTAAGAATACTGCATATTCTTGCGTGTGCATACTGAACATAATAAACAGGATTTTGCGAGGACTGCTCAACCGCAAGATCAAGGTCAAATTCAAAATGACTGTTTGCCTCTCTGAGATTAAAGAAAAAACGTGCAGCGTCTATCGGAATTTCGTCAAGAAGTGTCACAAGGGTTATAGCCTTTCCGCTTCTTTTGGAAATTTTTATGGTTTCTCCGTTGCTGACAAGACGCACCATCTGCATAAGGACAACATCAAGCTTGGATGCATCCACGCCGAGTGCCGTCAGAGCCGCCTTAAGCCTCGGAACATATCCGTGATGATCGGCACCGAGGATATCTATTGCTTTATCATAACCTCTCGTAACAAGCTTATCATAGTGATATGCGATATCGGGAACAACATATGTAGGAATACCGTTCGAGCGTACAAGAACAAAATCCTTATCCGCACCGAATTGTGAGGCTCTGAACCATATAGCTCCGTCCTGCTCATAGGTATGCCCCTTTTCTTTGAGGAGCTTTATTATATTATCTACCGCTCCGCTGTTATGAAGTGTGCTTTCTTTGAACCAGCGGTCATATTTTATGCGGTATTTCAGAAGATCCCTTTCAAGTCCCTCAATATTTTTCGGGAGTGCAAAATCCACAAGTGCCTTTCTTCTTACATCTGATTCCGCATCGACATATTTGTCGCCGTTTAGCTCTGCGAATGCCTTTGCATGGTCGATAATATCCTGCCCGTGGTATGCGTCCTCGGGAAGCTCATAGCCCTCCTTATAAAGCTGCATATAACGGATTTCAAGTGAGGTCGCGAATTTTTCTATTTGATTTCCCGCATCGTTTACATAAAATTCTCTTGAAACATTATAGCCTGCCGCATCAAGGACACTCGAAAGGGAATCGCCGATAGCTCCGCCTCTTGCATTGCCGACGTGCATCGGACCTGTGGGGTTTGCGGAAACAAATTCGACAAGAATTTTTTTCCCCTTTCCGTAATCGGATCTTCCGTAATTTTCGCCCTCGTTCTTTATTTCGTCAAGAACCTGTGCATAAAATGATTTATCATAAAAGAAATTGATAAATCCCGGTCCCGCTATCTCGTATTTTGAAAGATTTGTACCACTCAGATCTATGTTTTGGGTAATTGCCTCCGCAATTATTCTCGGCGAACGATGGAATGTTTTTGCCGATACCATAGCGGCATTTGTTGCAAGATCACCGTGACGGCGGTCAGACGGTGATTCTATAATAAATGACGGTACTTCCGCTTCCGGCAGTGTTCCCTCCGTCATTGCTTTTTTAAAGGCATCCGTTATAGCCTTATTCAGATTGCTGATTGTTATTGATGCTGTGGACATTACCTTTTGCCTCCTTGATTTTAAGTGTAAGCTCATTCAGGCTTGCAAGCTCCGATTCAATGTCTATTGAATATCTTACCGTAAGTTCTCCGCCGTTATCGTCAAGCCTGATATCAACATCCTCGGTATATACACCGAGTGTAAGACTTCCGAAAGGCGTATTATATTCGCATTTGTGCCTTTCTCCCTTTTCAAGAAAAAGCTGATGATTTTCTTCCCCTCCCTTGATAACGGTTACGGTATTATCCGGACCGATTTTCACGGTTGTCCGATAATGCTTCAGCGGGGTATCGGGATTATATTCCTTGTAGCTTATATAGCGTACTCCGTTTTTAAGAACGTAGGAAGCGGAGGTTTCAAGTTCGATTTTATCCGTATTTCCGTCAACATTCTGTCTTCCGCATACGGAAAGAATATATTTTTCTTCCATTATGTCTTTTTCCTTTCTTAATAATTTATTGCCAAGCCACCTGTTCGATATTTATATGCTTAACCTCATCTTCAACACTTTTCCCGAGGAAAATTTCCGCTGTTTGCCTGAAGCTTTCAACTGTGTCACTTACATAATAGGAACAGCTTCCTTTTGTATTTTCTGTGTTAAGCAGATTATGTGTTCTGAGAATATCCGCAGCGAAAACGGCGGTTTCACGTCCGGAATCTATAAGTCTTACATTATCGCCGAGATAATCTGAAATTGCCTTTGCTATAATGGGAAAATGTGTGCAGCCGAGTATCAGGGTATCTATACCGTCTTTTTTCATATTGCAAAGGTAACGTTCAACGGCAAGGCGTACTATATCATCATCCGGAGAGATGAATCCTGTTTCCACAAGGGATACAAAAAGAGGACAATCCTGTTGGAACACAGTGATATTGCTGTTCTGACGCAGTATTTCCTTTCTGTAGGAGCCGCTGTTTATCGTAGCGGAGGTTCCGATAATTCCGATTTTCCCGTTTACGGTGGCATTGACTGCGGCAGTTGCAGTGGGTACAACAACACCTGTAAACGGAACCGGAAGTTCGGTGTAAAGCTCCGTTGCAACCGAGCTTACCGTGCCGCAGGCGGCTATAATGACCTTGACGCCCTTTGAAAGAAGAAATTCGGCATCCTGCTTTGCATATCTGCGTATGGTTTTCTGACTTCTGTTGCCATAGGGGACCCTTGCGGTATCTCCGAAATATATTATGTTTTCCTGTGGCAGTACCTTGATAAGTTCCTTGACGGCTGTAAGACCGCCGAGTCCCGAATCAAATACACCGATAGACTTTTCAGACATTTTTTTCCGTCCTCTCAAAAGCAAATTCGATAAGCCTCTCTATAAGATCGCTGTCCTCAATTCCCGAGGCAGCCATCAGCTTGGGGTACATACTGATTGAGGTAAAGCCGGGAAGTGTGTTTATTTCGTTCAGAAGAACCCTTCCGTCATCCGTTACGAAGAAATCAACTCTTGAAAGTCCCGTACATCCGAGTATGCGGTATGCCTTTACGGCTGTCTGCCGAACCTTTTCGGCAAGCTCTTCGCTTATCTGTGCCGGGATAAAAAGCTTTGATTCCGAATTATTATATTTTGCGTCATAATCGTAAAATTCGGCAGCGGGTGCAATTTGCCCCGGAACGGATGCAAACGGCTCGTCGTTTCCGAGAACGGCACATTCCACTTCCTTACCGATTATATTTTCCTCGATAAGTATTCTTCCGTCCTCCTTTGCCGCCTTTATAACGGCAGTGTGCAGTTGTTCTCTGTTTGCGGCTTTGCTTACTCCGACAGAGGAACCGGCGTTTGCCGGCTTTACAAAAACCGGATATTCAAGCTTTTTTTCAACTTCGGAAATATATTTATCGGGGTTTTTGAAATAGTCGGAAGAATAGAACCATGTAAATTGGGCCTGCTCTATTCCGGCATAGCCGAACATTATGTTCGTAACTATCTTATCCATACAATCGGCAGATGCAAGAACACCGCAGCCGACATAAGGTATTTCGGCAAGCTCTAAAAGTCCCTGAATTGTTCCGTCCTCGCCGTTTTTTCCGTGAAGTACGGGAAATACACAATCAAGCTTTATTACCTTGCAGCCACTGTCATCCGTAACAACAATTCCCTTGACCGACGGGTCGGGAGAAATGAAAGCGGTTTTATTTCCCGGTTCGTATTCCCAGGAGCCGTTCGCAATTTTTTCGGTATCCCCGTTATACATAAGCCATCTTCCGTCTTTTGTTATGCCTATGGTTGTGACATCATACCTGTCCGCAGGTATTTTGCTTATAACATAGGATGCCGATATTCTCGAAACCTCATGCTCTGAGGATTTACCGCCGAAAATGACTGCTATACTTTTTTTCTGCACATTAACCACTCTCCATGTAATATCAGGGATCCCTTCCCTGCATGAATATATTATACTTCTACAATCTATTATATTAACATATATTCCTCTTTCGTGCAATTCCAAATTTAAAATATTTACATTATCAAGTTGAGAACTTGCAGCTTCTTTTCCTAAGCTTTTGTGCAAAGTGCCAAATATTTTACTTGATTTTTGATAAATTGGAAAAAGACTTGATTTTTCTATTGGAAAATGTTATTATCTATTATGGATTTGTTACAAGTTTGAAATAATTTGCTGTGGCAAATCGAATTAATGGTTAAAAAACTGTAATAATAATAGATTTGTTTTTTGAAAGGAGCCTATTTGAAATGGCGAAAATTATGAAAAAGGTTGTTGCCTGTGTATTAACCGTCAGTATGGCATCGGCAATGATGGTGTCGGGAGCAATGACAGCTTCCGCCGAGTCAAGCACCGGTGTAGGACTTTCGGCTCATGCACTGACTGCGTACCGTGAGGGCTGGAGATATGTATGGGGCGGAACATCCTATGGTGCTGTTGACTGTTCCGGTCTTATATGGACATATAACGGAGTGGGCGGAATAAGAACTGATATGCTTGCGGCTTCGTCCTCATGGGGATATGTAAGTAACGGTGTTCCCAATATCCATGGTCTTGGACTTCATATGCCGGGTCATGTCGGAGTATATATCGGTTCCGGCATGGCTGTCGATGCAAGAGACGAATATTCTGGTGTTGTATACCATAATGTATACAACAAAAATTGGGTGGAATGGTTCAAGGTTGCCGGAGTATCCTATCCGGAAAACGGTTGGGTGCTTCTTGACGGAGATTCGTTCTACTACGAAAACGGGGAATACATAACGAATACAACAAGGACGCTTGACGGGGTTACATACAGCTTTGACGGTGCAGGTGTGTCGGATATGGCACCGCCGTCAGAGGCATATCAGGCAACGGATTATTCGTATGCTTCCGCCGAACCTGCACCGGAGCCGGAGCCTGAACCCGAGCCGGAGCCTGAACCGGAACCGGAACCCGAGCCATCCTATGAGCCTGAACCGGAGCCGTCCTATGAACCGGAGCCGTCCTATGAACCGGAGCCTGAACCCGAATCGGAACCGGAGCCGGAGTCTGAACCCGAGCCGGAACCCGAACCCGAATCAAGTGTTGAATCCGAGGAATCGCAGGAATCAGAGGAGGAGTCGGAATCCGAGCCTGAGGAGGAGCCTGTGGAAGAGGAAGTTAAGATAATAGCTTCATACGGTGACGAGGATGAGGGAAAAAGCAAGGCTGTATACAATATACAGACAAAACTTTATGAACTCGGATATCTGAGCGAAAAGGCGTCCGGCTATTTCGGAAGTGATACGGTAGATGCGGTTATGCTTTTCCAAAATTATAATGACCTTGAAGTGACGGGTATAGTTGATGAGAAAACATATTCAAAGCTTAAGGACGGAAAGGCAAAGACGAACTTTACCACGCTTGAACCCGATACATATGATGACGGCGAGAATATGTCCGTAAGCACACTTCAGACGAGACTTACGGAGCTTAAGTATTATTTTGATGACATAACGGGCTATTACGGAGAGCTTACAAAGAATTCCGTTGAGCAGTTCCAGAATGATAACGGTCTGAAAGTTACCGGTATTGCGGATGCTAAGACCCTTAAGAAGCTTTACAACAGAAATGCCAAGGTAAATCCGAATGCCGATAACCTTATCCTCGGACAGAGCGGTGCTTTGGTTGTCAAGATGCAGAAAAGACTTTCCGAGCTGAGATACCTTACGGGTGTAGTCAGTGAGGAATTTTCCGAGGATGTTCTGAAAGCAGTAAACCTCTTCCAGAAAACAGCCGGTTTTGAGGAGTCTGAAATCGTAACTCCCGAGCAGCTTGAGGCTCTCTATGCGGAAGATGCTCCAAAATCACCTGATTATGATGTACTTCAGTACGGTTTCAGCGGTGATGATGTAGCTCAGCTTCAGTCGCACCTTGCAATACTTAAATATTATGACGGTAAGGTTTCCGGAACATTTACGGAAGACGTGAGAGAAGCTGTAAAGCAGTTCCAGAGTGATTATAAGCTTGAGGTGACAGGCATTGCGGATGCTGAAACACAGGAAATGCTCAAGACGGAATCTCAGCGTGAAAGCTCAAAGGTCGGCGACAGTCTTATACTCAAGACTGCAACCGTATCCGACAATGCTCTTGCAAGTCTTGCGGAAACAAAGACACAGGTACATACTCCCGGAGATGTGGTGATTACCTCCTCCGATAACGGTGAGATGATGAGAATACTTGTTATTCTCGGTGCGGTTGTGTTATTTACGATATTCCTCTCGGCAGTGTTCATTATTGAACTTAAGAGAAAGAAAAAGAATTCGGTATCCGAAATTGATCCGAATGAATTTTACAGAAGAAGATTATGATGATTAATAATAACGGGGAAGATTTACGGGTCTTCTCCGTTATTTTTGTGTATGAAACAGGATTTTTTATATAAGCGAATATTGGTTTATATTCGACATGAAAAAATGGTAAAATGAAATTGCCGGGATTTAATGATATAAAAAATATATAATAAATTGTTTTTAACAAATTTTATAAAAAAACGTCTTAAAAGACTTGAAATTTGGATAAAATTAAGCTATTATATAAATAATAAACAGTATTTGGTAAAAAGGGGTTGTTATATTATGCAGCTTGTAAATGACGCAAGCAATGAACGCTCGGAGCTTGATTTATTTCATAGTGGTGAGAATTACCACGCCTACAATTATCTGGGAGCGCATAAGACAACTATCGACGGTAGGGAAGGCGTTATATTCCGAACATGGGCGCCTAATGCAAAAACCGTATCGGTTGTCGGTTCTTTTAACGGTTGGGATCGTAATCAGCACAGAATGAACAGGATATCGGATGGCGGTGTGTGGGAGTGCTTTATCCCCGAAATCGTTGAACCCTATGCTATATACAAATACAGCATAGAAACATTTGATGATGTTTGTATGATGAAATCGGATCCGTATGCCCATCATTATGAAACACGTCCTAATAATGCTTCGGTATTTTTCGATATAGACGGATTTGAATGGCATGACGGAGATTGGGAAAAGACCAAGCATGAACATGAATCCTACAGCAGCCCGATGAATATATATGAGGTTCATGCAGGTTCATGGAGAAAATATAAGGACGGAAATTATTTTTCCTACAGTAAGCTTGCAGATGAGCTTATTCCGTATGTTAAGGAAATGGGTTATACCCATATAGAGCTTATGCCGCTGACGGAATATCCGTTTGATGCATCGTGGGGATATCAGGTGACAGGATATTTTGCCGTAACCTCAAGATATGGCGGACCGTTTGATTTTATGGAGTTTGTTGATAAATGCCATGCGGCAGGTATATATGTGATTATGGACTGGGTTCCCGCACATTTCCCGAGGGATGCATTCGGACTTGCACGCTTTGACGGTACTCCGTGCTATGAATATGCAGATCCGAGAAAGGGTGAACATAAGGACTGGGGTACTCTCGTGTTTGACTACGGCAGAAATGAGGTTGTGAGCTTCCTTGTTTCAAGTGCTATATTCTGGATGGATTATTACCACATAGACGGACTTCGTGTTGATGCTGTTGCCTCGATGCTTTATCTTGACTACAGCAGAAGGGACGGCGAATGGGTTCCGAATAAATTCGGCGGAAAAGAAAACCTTGAAGCGGTTGCTTTCCTGCAAAGGCTTAATGAGGCTGCTTTCAAATATTATCCCGAGGTGCTGATGATAGCCGAGGAATCGACATCATGGCCTATGGTTTCAAGACCTACATATTCGGGGGGACTCGGTTTTAACTATAAGTGGAATATGGGCTGGATGAATGATATGCTTCATTACATTTCACTCGATCCGCTCTATCGTCCGTTTAACCATGATAACCTTACTTTCTCGTTCTTCTATGCATTTTCCGAGAACTTCATACTTCCGATTTCACATGATGAGGTTGTTTACGGAAAGGCTTCGCTTATAAATAAGATGCCGGGTTCTTATGAGCAGAAGTTTGCAGGGGACAGAACCTTTGTTGCGTATATGATGGCACACCCCGGTAAGAAGCTTACATTCATGGGTACGGAATTCGGACAATTCAAGGAATGGGACTATGCAACAGAGCTTGATTGGCTTCTTCTTCAATACCCGGCTCATAATGACCTTAAAAATTTCTTTAAGCAGGTAAATAAATTCTATCTCGAAAATTCACCGTTCTGGGAAGTTGATTATTCGTGGGACGGCTTTTCCTGGATATCCAACGATGACTATACACAAAGCGTAATAAGCTTCAGAAGAATTAATAAAAAAGGTAATGAAATTATTGTTGTTTGTAATTTCCAGCCTGTTCTCCGTGAGAATTACCGTATAGGTGTGCCGATTGACGGTACGTATTCGGAGGTATTTAATACAGAGGCAAAGGAATTCGGCGGCTGCGGTATTACCAATGGTTCATCTATAGTATCGGATGAAATAGGTATGCATGGCTTTGAGCAGTCAATATCGCTGACACTGCCGCCTATGTCCGTTCTTTATCTGAAATGCGTACGTAAAAAGCCGAAAAGAAAGCCCAAGACCGCTGCGGACAGCAAGTCAAAGGAAACAAAGAAGACCGCTGCGGGCAGCAAGTCAAAGGAAACAAAAAAGACTTCCGCCGGGGCAAAGGCGGAAAAGGCGACAAAGCCTAAGACAAGAGCCAAAAAAACGACTAAAACAGAGTCGTGATACATAAGTTTCATAAAATAAAACAATGAGGAGGAATACGAAATGTATCCAAAACAGGAAGTAGTTGCCATGCTGCTTGCAGGCGGACAGGGCAGCCGACTCGGGGTGCTGACGCAAAAGCTTGCAAAGCCGGCAGTGCCGTTCGGAGGAAAATACCGTATAATTGATTTTCCGCTTTCAAACTGTGTAAACTCAGGCATAGATGCTGTCGGAGTTCTTACACAGTACCAGCCGCTCGTGCTTAATGAGTATATCGGAAACGGTCAGCCTTGGGATCTTGACAGCAATAACAGCGGTGTAAGCGTTCTTTCACCGTATCAGCAGGTCAAGGGAGCTGATTGGTATTCGGGTACCGCTAATGCTATTTATCAGAATATCAATTACATAGACAGGTATAACCCTGATTATGTGGTTATTCTTTCGGGCGACCATATCTATAAGATGGATTATTCAAAGATGATAGCTGCTCATAAGGCCAATAATGCCGATTGTACCATTGCAGTTATAGATGTACCGCTTGCAGAGGCTTCCCGCTTCGGTATTATGAATACAAATCCGGACGGCTCTATATATGAGTTTGAAGAAAAGCCTGCTAAACCGAAAAGCACAAATGCTTCAATGGGTATTTATGTATTCAGTTACGATAAACTGCGTAAGTATCTGATTGAGGATGAGGAGGACGAAAGCTCCGAGCATGATTTCGGTAAGGATGTGCTTCCGAAAATGCTTAATGACGGACTGAGGATGTTTGCTTATCAGTTCCAGGGCTATTGGAAGGATGTCGGAACGATAGACAGTCTTTGGGAATCAAATATGGATCTTCTTGACCCGAATGTACCGCTTGATCTTACGGATGAGTCATGGAAGATATATTCAAGAAATCCTGTCGTTCCTCCGCAGTATATAGCAGAAAGTGCAACCGTGCAGAATTCACTCATCGCAGACGGCTGCTCAATCAGCGGTTCGGTTGATTTCTCTGTTCTTTTCTCGAATGTTGTTGTGAAGAAGGGTGCGGTTGTTCAGGATTCGATAATAATGCCCGGCTCGGTTATTGAGGAGGGTGCTGTAGTCCAGTATGCTATTGTGTCGGAAAATACCGTCATAGGAAAAAATGCAGTTATAGGTGCACGTCCGGAAACAATAGAGGACAAGGAACAATGGGGCATCACGGTTATAGGTGATAATCTGAAAATAGGCAGCGGTGCAAAAATAGCACCTAAGACAATGGTTTCAAAAGATGTAGAGGGGGTTGAGGAATAATGCGTGGAAACAATATTATGGGAATTATCTTCGCCAATCTGCATGAGGATCTTGTCAGTGCTCTTACGGATGTAAGAATTATGGGTGCGGTTCCTTTCGGCGGTAAATATCGTCTTATAGATTTCCCGCTTTCCAATATGGTTAATTCGGGTATCAACAAGGTAGGCGTTCTTACAAAAAGCAACTATCAGTCCATTATGGACCATCTCGGAACGGGTAAGGCTTGGGATCTTTCGAGAAAACAGGGAGGTCTTTTCATACTTCCTCCTTTTACCAATGCGAATGATTACTCCAACCGTATAACTACTCTTAACAGTATTCTTCCGTTCCTTCAGAATTCCACACAGGAATATGTTGTTATATCAGACTGTGACACTGTATGCAATATAGATTTTCAGGATGTATGCAGAAAGCACCTTGAAAATAATGCGGATATCACCCTTGTTTATAAGAGAGATGTTCTGCCCGAAAAGCTTCATGCTCCGGCTGTTCTTTCGTTTGATACGAGTGGAAAGGTTATTGATGTTCTTATTACGAACAATGTTGAGGGACCGTGCAGCTTCTATATGAATATGATGTTCATAAAGAGAGAGCTTCTTATAGAGCTTGTCAATAAATGCGTAAGCAAGAATACTCTCAATTTCAAGAGAGATATACTTCAGGTCGAATATAAAAATCTGAGCGTTTACGGATATGAATTCAAGGGCTTCTCGAAGATAATCACATCCATGAATGATTACTTCAATGCAAATATGGCTCTTATGGAACCCGAGGTAAGGGCGGATCTGTTTAACAGCGACAACCCGATTTATACAAAGGTAAGAGATGATATGCCGACAAAATACGGTCTTGGCTCAAAGGTTAAGAATTCTCTTATTGCCAACGGCTGTACTATTGAGGGCGAGGTTGAAAACAGTATCCTGTTCAAGGGTGTACATATCGGAAAGGGTACGAAGGTTTCAAACTGTGTAATTATGCAGGATACAAAGGTCGGTGCAAACAGCAGCCTGAGTTATATTATAGTGGATAAGGATGTTACTATCGGAGATGAAAAGACTCTTATGGGCACGCTTTCATATCCTCCCTACTACAGCAAGGGAAGTGTTGTTTGAGCTGATCTGATATATTAATCGGAGGTGCGTTAGTAATATGAAGGTTTTGTTTGTTGCAAGTGAGGCACAGCCGTTTGCAGCCTCGGGTGGACTTGCGGATGTTGCGGGTTCACTGCCGCACGCACTGCGACAAAGGCTTATAGGCTGTAGGATCGTTATGCCGCTGTATGATGAAATCCCACAGAGTCTTAAGGATCAGATGCGTTTTATTACAAGCTTTTCCGTGCCGGTTTCATGGAGAAGGCAGTATTGCGGCGTATTTGAAATGAGATATAACGGTGTGATATATTATTTTATTGATAATCAGTATTATTTTCAGCGTCAGGGTCTTTACGGACATTATGATGATGCGGAGAGATTTGCATATTTTTCAAGAGCCGTTCTTGAGATGCTTCCGTATATTGATTTCAAGCCCGATATAATCCATTGTAATGACTGGCAGACTGCACTTGTTCCTACATATTATAATCTGTTCTATGCACAGAACGATTGGTATAGCGGAATAAAAACCATTTTTACAATACACAATATCCAATATCAGGGCAAATACGGTACGGAATTGTATGAGGAGGTTGTAGGAATACCTCCGCATGGCAGATCGATACTTGATTGTGACGGATGCATAAATTACATGAAGGGTGCCATAGAAACGGCGAATCGTGTAACGACTGTAAGTCCGAGTTATGCGTGGGAGATACGTGACCCATGGTTTGCACACGGACTTGACAGTATTCTCAATGCGAGGGCTTGGAAGCTGAGAGGTATCCTCAACGGAATTGATACAACATCATACAATCCTGCAACGGATATACAGCTTTATGCACATTATAGTGCTGATGATCTTTCGGGAAAGGCTGTGAACAAGCAAAAGCTTCAGGAAAGACTGGGACTTGAGCAAAATCCCGATATTCCCATAATTGCCATGGTAACGAGGCTTGTTTCGCACAAGGGACTTGATCTTGTCAAGTATGCACTTGATCAGCTTATGCGTGAGGAGTACGTACAGTTTGTAATGCTCGGTTCGGGCGATTGGGAGTATGAGAGCTTTTTCCGTTCGATGCAGGACAGATATAAAGGCAGGCTTTGTGCTTGTCACGGATTTATTCCCGAGTTATCGAGGAAGATATATGCGGGTGCGGATATATTCCTTATGCCGTCAAAGGCTGAGCCGTGCGGACTTTCGCAGATGATTGCACTAAGGTACGGTACGATTCCGGTTGTTCGTGAGGTAGGCGGTTTGCGTGATTCCATACAGGACAGCGGAACAGGCGGAGGAAACGGATTTACGTTTGCTAATTATGATGCCATGGATATGCTCGGATGCATCAGGAGGGCGATTGCCGGCTACTGGCAGCGTGACGGTTGGGAGATACTTGTCAAGCGTGCCATGAACTGTGACAACAGTTGGGCAAAATCCGCCACCGAATACATCAATCTCTATCGGGAAGTAATGAATGAATAGCAGGCGGCGTGCCGCCGCGGTCATGTTCGCGGGTTCGCTCACTTTCGTTCGCTTTGATTGTTTTGATGGTAAGTCTGTTTCCGCGATAATTAGTTTGCCTGACGGAATGCGGCAGAAAGTGTCGAGAGCGGCTCTTACGTGCCGCTCCGCCATAAGAAAGTTATGGCGGGCAGAACATCAGTTTTAGGTCAAGCCTTTTTCAAAAGGCTTGCGGGCGGCGTGCCGCCGCTGTCATGTTCGCGTTTTCGCTCACTGCGTTCGCTTTGTTT
>X301_European_Hare__coassemble_880_pt1 | contig 51058 bp, 53 predicted proteins | sample X301_European_Hare__metabat2_low_PE_012 | metagenome-assembled genome bin X301_European_Hare
TTTATTATACTACTCTTGTCAAGCGTTAAGTTATTTTTATGGGTTGCTATAATTCCACAATATTATTTTTACTTGCTCCATCTGCAAAAGAATGCACAAGCAAATCGGTATTACCGCCCTTTCGCATACTACCAACTAAAATGACTATTCTACTCATTTTTTCACCCCTAACATAATTTCTTCTCTATTGGCGGTTATATTTTACTCCTGCATAAATCAGCAAAGCCAATCCCACAGCAAATCCCAATGCGAAAGCGATAAAACTTATTGCTGAGTCTGTGATACCAATTATTATAGCGGTCACCAAAAGACCAATTTCAATAAATATAACACCCCTGCCTGATATTTTACAAAATACCTTTTTATCACTTGGAGACACTTTGTCATAATGATAACTATGAAGCAAAGTGATTTTTTCCTTTTTCCACAGCAAACAACCAAGATATATAAAAAACAAGTGCTAATAAACCTATTCCAATCGCAACACCCATCGTTACCGTCATAACAATCCCCTCCAAATTCCCGATTTGCCGTCCTCATTATCTCTCCGATAAACGGGATTTTATCTCTTGATATATTTTTCTTTTAGATAATTTATAAAATCAATTATTTTTTTATCTGATTTGCACTTCATTAAAGGTAATACAAAATTAAATACTTTTGAAATTTCTTCTACCCAGAAAGCATTTTTGTCTTCAGATGATAAAGTTTGATATGAAGAAAAGTTAAAAGGCATTGTAATTACCGAATAACCATCGGAACTTTTCTCGCTTACTTCAATCTCCTTTGTATTTTCGTCACACCGAACATTTAATTGTTTTATAAAATCGTTATCACAATATCTAACAACATCGTAATATTCAAGATATAAAAAATCTGATTCTTTTCGTATCAATACTGTGCGTTCCTTTGTTTTTTCTAAATCTCCTAAAAAAGCAGAAAATATATTTATTGCTCTTAATCTCATATTATTGACCTCAAAAAACCTTATTTGTTTATCTGTCATTTCTAAAAATGGGCGACCCCGAAAGGGAATCGCCCATTCACACTTTGAAATTTTGCGATTTTTTTGCCTCTGCACATTTTCCTACATCGATTGGTGTAAGGTGTAAGGTTTTTCGCTTCCTCTGTGTCCGAAAACCCTTGATTTTACGGGCTTTTTCGCATTTCGGTCAATCTAAGGGTTTCATTGTCGGGAAGCTGATAAGATAAATCATAAACCGTGATTCCGAAAATCTTCCGTTAGATAAACCGTTGCATCCCGTGATATAAAGGGTGTATCATTCGATGTAGATTTTTATGTAAACACTTGATTTCAACACGGGAGTTACAAAGTCGGAATTACTTCATCAGTTTTTCGAGCTGCTCATCGTCTACATAAATAGAGATCTCTCCGCACTTCGGGCATACTGCCGCTTTTGGATAGACGGCTTTACCGGTTAAACCTTTCTTGCGGATTACGTTGCCGTTACCACCAGTGAACTTGAAGTCTTCCTCCATTTCCCTTCCGCAACGAATACACTTTCTCATCTTTGCCACATCCTTGTAATTGCTTTCTAATCAACACGGGCATTTAAGGCACTTTTACTCGCCCAACGGGTTTCATTGTAGGGAACTTTATAAATACCGTTTTTCACTTGTATGCCGCCATTTTCTGCTGTCTCCATCTTTGTATTATACGAATTTATCCGAATTTCTGAAGAATTGTTTTTATTTTCGTTCTGCGTCCGACACACTATCGAGATGGAACAGGATCGATTCAGCACAATTAATTCAAACTACTATAAAAAATAACAACCGTCTAATATTTTTAAATAGCGAATATCGTATCGCTTCTTGAATAATAAGTAGTCATCACTTCCCAACGATAATATAACCTTGGCGTCCACAATTTTTCCTGAGAAGTCTACATATTGCGAATAATATCTATTTGTCTTTTTGTCATACACATCAGAGGTTGATAAAACAGTCCACCCATAATCTTTTAAGTTGTGATTATTTGACATTCTGGTCGTGAAGTACCCTCTTAACAAGTCAGGCTCCCTATATCTTACAAAAGGTTCCTCACCTTCTTTAATTGTAAACATAGTTTCGAAACGAACAATATAAAATAAATTCGCAGCCTCAGGCGGAATATCTTTGCCCTTCCAGAATTTTGGCGTTTTTCCAGAAAAGTTCATATCCGTCTGACAGAACATGGGCAAGGCCTTAGAAATATATTCATCTGCATTCTTTGAGCCGAACTTTTTTTCCAGCTCTATACTTGCATACTGTGCGTACCCATGGCCTCTATAATCCACTTTGAGTGCTTCTGCACAATTCGTTACCTCTGCCACGTTGTCGCAGCTAACTATATCATCATATATTTTTTTATAAAACCCAGGCTCACCATAACCAAATGACATTATTCTAGTTACACAATCAACTTGATCCACATATTCTAATTGATTCATTGCAACAGCTATAGAAAATCTTTTTTCCTCTCCTGTTGGTAGCTTCAAAAGGATTACATCTCTCTTGTCACCAATCCTTACTATCTCACCATCACAATCCGCAAAGTGAACCTTTGCACCTTGTACCAAAAATGCCCTTCTGTTTTTTTCCCCAACATAACAATTATCAATATATGTTAATAGAGATTTAATTAGAATAATATAATCTTGGTAATTCTCCTTTACCTCTTCAAAACATCTTTTTATCCATGCTACAGATGTTCCATTTTTAGAAAACATATCATTGATGACACTACATATTTTAAAAATTCCACCAGTTGTAAAAAAATGTACTACTTCATCAGGTTTCCGCAAAAAAACCTTTTGCCTTAATACAGCAATCTTCATGTGGAGAATAAGATGTTCAATGATATTACAATATACCAATCGTTCCTTTTTTTGCCACTCAAAAGGTTGCTCTCTTGCTTTCGCCGGATTTCCTAAATCACCACCCTTATCCTCATCCATATGGTGGCAAAATAAACCTTCCCCGCTGCGACCTACTTTTCTATTCTTGGTTTTACATTCAGGAGTTAAGAAATAGTCATATAAAGCACCTCCATATTTATCACGCAAGTATTGTTGCAACTCATCATAAGGCATTTGTAACTCTTTATATATTTCTTCTCTTTTCATTTATTGACACCTCATGCAAAATCATAAATTATGTTTCATATTAAGTAGACCTATTCTTTTCAATATGTTACAATAATCCTCCTTGTAATTGCTCTCTAATCAACACGGGCATTTTAGGCACTTTTACTCACCCAACGGTTTCATTGTAGGGAACAAAAGCACATCCCTGATTGCCGGGGAATCCGTAAGAAGCATACACATTCTGTCTATACCGAAACCTATACCGCCTGTGGGTGGCATACCTATTTCAAGAGCATTGAGGAAATCCTCGTCCGTGCGGTTGGCTTCTTCGTCACCCTGTGCAAGAAGTTCTTCTTGTGCCTTGAAGCGTTCACGCTGGTCTATCGGGTCGTTAAGCTCACTGTACGCATTAGCCATTTCCCAACCGTTCATGAAGAACTCAAATCTCTCAACATAATCGGGATTATCGGGCTTTCTCTTTGTAAGCGGAGAAATTTCTACCGGGTGATCCATAAGGAAAGTAGGCTGTATAAGATGCTCCTCTACATACGCTTCAAAGAACAGATTGAGAATATCTCCCTTTTTATGGTGCTGCTGATATTCTATTCCCTTTTCATCCGCTATAGCACGAGCCTGTTCAAGGGTTTCAATTTCATTGAAATCAATTCCGGCATATTTCTTTACGGCATCTACCATTGTAATTCTTTCAAACGGTTTGCCGAGATCTATTTCTATACCGTTATATATAATCTTTGTTGTTCCGAGAACCTCCTGTGCAACATAACGATAGAGATTTTCCGTAAGATCCATCATGCCGTGATAATCGGTATATGCCTGATAGAGTTCCATAAGGGTAAATTCGGGATTATGTCTTGTATCAAGACCCTCATTTCTGAATACCCTGCCTATTTCATATACTCTTTCAAGACCGCCGACAATAAGTCTTTTCAGATACAGCTCAAGGGAAATACGGAGTTTAAGATCCTCATCAAGTGCATTGAAATGCGTTTCAAACGGACGTGCCGCCGCTCCGCCTGCATTTGATACGAGCATGGGAGTTTCAACCTCCATAAAGCCCTGGGAATCAAGGTACTTTCTTATTGCACTGATTATCTTCGAGCGTTTTATGAATGTATCCTTTACTTCCTCGTTCATTATGAGATCAACATACCTCTGACGATAACGCATATCGGTATTTGTAAGACCGTGGTACTTTTCAGGCAATATCTGTAAGCTTTTTGAAAGAAGCTTTATTTCCGAAGCATGAACGGATATTTCCCCGGTTTTAGTTTTGAAAACCTCTCCCTTAAGTCCCACGATATCGCCTATATCCATTTTCTTGAAAAGCTTATACTCGTCTTCGCCTATCGCATCCCTTGCAACATAGGACTGAATAGTACCCGTAAGATCCTGAATATGACAAAACGATGCCTTACCCATTACCCTCTTGGACATTATTCTTCCGGCGACAGATACGCTCTTGCCCTCAAGCTCCTCAAAATTATTCTTTATATCACTGCTATGGTGTGATGCATCATATTTGGTTTCAATAAAAGGATCTCTGCCCGCTTCCTTAAGCTCGGCAAGCTTATCACGTCTTACCTTAAGCAGGCTGTTTATATCCTGTGTTGAATTATTACTCTGCTGTGTCTTTTCAGCCATTTTATTCTTTCCTTTCACTCAGTCAATTCGACTTACAATGTTATTTCAAGTATTACAAATTCATTCTCTCCGCCGGGAGTTTCAACCTTAACAGTTTCACCAACTGTTTTTTCAAGCAGTGCCTTTCCGACAGGTGATTCATCAGATATCTTTCCGTTAAACGGATCAGCCTCGCTTGAGCCGACTATCTGATATAAAACATCTTCATCAAAATCACGGTCATGTACCTTGACGGTTGAACCTATATGAACCTTTTCTGTGGAAAACTCACTTTCGTCTATAACTTCAACATTACGAAGTATCGTTTCAAGTTCTTTAATTCTTGCTTCAAGCTTAGCCTGGTCATTTTTCGCTTCATCATATTCACTGTTCTCGGAAAGGTCGCCCTGTGCCCTTGCAGTCTGGAGGTTTTCTGCAATTTCCTTACGTTTTACTGTTTTAAGCTCATTAAGCTCCGCCTCATATCTCTTTTTGCCCTCTGCCGTAAGTTTGATTTTAACCTGTTTCTCATCCATTTATAACGACCACCTTTTTTAGATTTTGTAAAATACCATACCTAATATTATAGTGATTATACCTTTTGATGTCAAGCCAAAAACTGCATTTTTTGCCTTTTCACAGGCGGTTATCCTTTCGATATTTTTTCAAATACACTGCATGGATATAAAAAAGCCTTCCAAAGATATCATTCCTCAGAAGGCTCTATTTCATGGTAATGTGTCCATAATTTATATTAACATTATTTTTTATATTGTATTCATTTGAAAGTCCGAGAATATAGTCTGTACTAACACTGTAGAGCTTTGACAATTCAATAAGCATATCAACCGGCAGTGTACGCTTTCCGTTTTCGTACAGACTGTATTGCTGCTGTGTTATTTTAAGATAATCTGCAACCTGCTTTTGCGTCAGATCCCTGTCCTCTCTTATGTCCCTCAAGCGTTTTATAAATATAGTAATCACCCCTGATATAATTTTACATACATTTATACTAATGTGTTGACTTTACATCTATTTAGATGTATAATATTTTTGATACATTCATATGAATGTATACAATGATATTATACGGAGGTAATGAAGATGTTAAAAAAAGAAAATGCAAAATATCGCAGGAAAATTTTAGCCTGCACTCTTGCAGTTTCAACCATCACCGGCAGCATTATTATGACATCAGGCAGCAGTTATGCATCTGCCGTAACGAGTATTGAAGAAATCAAAAACAATCAGGTGGGCGTCTGCGGAGTTTTCACAGATAACTGGGGAGCTGATTCGGATATTCCCATGAATGATGACGACGGCGACGGTATATGGGAGGCAAAGATTGAATTTGATGTCAAAGAAGAGTACATTACAGATTGGAGCTGCGACGGCGAACCGACAAAAGAGGGAAGCGGCATACAATTTAAAATCCGTCTGAATAACGATTGGTCGGACTGTTGGGGAAACTATGACAACAAGAACGGTGCATGGAACAGCCAGTACAACTATGGTATTCCCGCTTCTGAGGTTAATGTAGGCGACCACGTTTCCTTCACAGCATATCTTGACACAAACAGGAACGACCCTCTTGCAATCGCAGCAGGCGAAGTTGGGGCGGATGATCCTGCTGAGTTCATCTTTCTTGCAGGTGGCGTAAAAGATCTTGAAGTAACTCACCCTCAAACGGGCTATGTGTATGAAAAAAATGAAGATGGTTTGACTTTGACAGGCTATGTAGGCTCTGATACAGTTATAAATATACCTTCAGAAATTGATGGCGAACCTGTAACGGAATTATACAGAACATTTTGTTCGGATTATGGAGGTATTGACAGCGAAAATATTACAGAGATAAACATTCCGAAAGGCATAAAAAGAATTACAAGTGCTTTTATAAACTGTAAAAGTCTCACAGATATAACCATACCGGAGGGTGTAACATCTATAAATGTTTTAGCCTTTGCCGGTTGTTCAGGTTTGACAAGCATAGATTTGCCTGATAGTATTGAAAGTACAGATGGTGATTCATACTATGGTTGTACAGGATTGAAAAAAATTAATGTTTCAGATAGCAATAAAAACTACTCATCACAAGATGGAGTATTGTTTAACAAAGATAAAACAGAACTGATTTCATATCCGGGCGGAAAGAGCGGAAAGTATGTAATTCCCGACACCGTCAAAGTGATCTATTTTAATACTTTTATGAAAATCAGTGCGTTTTCGGGTTGTATCGGATTGAGCGATTTAACCATACCTGACAGCATTACATTGATACGTGAACAAACATTCAGCGGCTGCACAGAGCTTAAAAACATAATATTTCCGGACAGCATGGAATATATAGAGCCATATGCACTTGAAGACACAGCATGGTTTGATTCACAGCCAAACGGATTGATATATGCCGGAAATATTGCATATAAATACAAAGGTGTTATGCCAAACGATACAAGCATTACACTGAAACCGGGTACCCTAAGTATCTCGGATTATGCATTTTGGTCTCCCGCCAGAATATCGGAACCCGAACCAACCGAGGGTGACTGCAGCGGTCTTGTAAGTATCTCTATTCCTGTTGGTGTCAAATCAATAGGTGCTCATGCCTTTAGCGGATGTATCAATTTAAAAAGTATCACTATACCGGACAGTGTTAAGCAAATTGGAGAAAATGCAATCGGATATGATTATAACGACTTGGGAAATCCTCCATACGAAAATCGGTATGATGATATAACAATTCATGGCTACATCGGCTCAGCGGCAGAAACATACGCACAAGAAAACGGTATAACCTTTGTTGCATTAGACAGCGAGATTGTTACCGATACGCCCACTAAATTAATTGATGACGAAAGCAAAATTACTGTTGAGGGTTTAATACCCTACGGAACTGCACTTAAGGTAAATCCCCTCACTGTAGATAAGACAAAAGACCCCGATGTTATCGCTTCTTACGACATCAGCCTTATAAACGGCGAAAATGCAGCTATTCAGCCTGACGGAAAAATAGAAATTTCCATTCCCTGCGATACAGAGGACTGCAAAGTAATGTGGGTCAAGGACGACGGTACAAAAACAGATATGAACGCAGAGTACATAAACGGTTACTATGTATTTACAACCGACCACCTGTCGGTGTATCAGATCGTAAAAAATACAGGCAAATCAAGTGAGGTATCAGATGATAAAACGGAAGTTTCAAATGATAAACCTGCAACGGATACTGAAATAAGCAGCGGAAATAATGATGTATCGACCGGTACAGACAATCCGACCGATAATCTTCCTCAGACAGGAGAAACGGGAATATTATTTATCCCCATGGTTTTGGTTTTCTGTGCATCAATAGTTATTATATCGGTTTTCCGTAAACGTAAACATCAGTAAATATACAAAATAATACCTTAAACACCGTCAGATATCCTCCGGACAAATTACGGAGGATATCTGATTTTTATTTGTAAATTCGGGTTATGTAAAAAACATCAGCCGTACTGTACCTAATCACACAGTACGGCTGACCGCTGTTTTTATATTTATTCCTTAACCGTTATCGTATATGTTTCCGATTGAGTTCTTCCGTAACTGTCCTTAACCACAACCATCAGATTGTAGGTACCCGATACATCAAACTGTATCGCAGTGTCCTTTACTGTAGGGGGTACATGAAGATCATACCATGCCGTATCATTTATTTCTTTATAATAGAAATAATATGTGTAATCTCCCGAACCGCCGGTTGCTCCGCCACTGATCTCAACCTTCTGTCCGACATCCGCAATAGCGGAATACTCAACAGCCTTGCCATTAATCGTTACGGTTGAATCATACCTGAGATTTACGGCAACATTCATCTTAATGGAAGCAGTCGCCGTATGACCTGCGGAATCCTTGGCAGTAACCTTTATCGTATATGTTCCGATCGCAGTCGATTTGAATACCGCCGTATCTTTACCGATGACAGTAAGCTCGGGTATATCCTCAAAGGTATATGTGGAGTTGGACACACCGTTTGCTGACGCTGCGGTAATTGTCACGGTTTCACCAGGACACAGTCCCGTTTTTGCGGCTGTAAGCGTAACTGTATATTCAATAGCCTTAAATGTTGCCTCAGCCGTTGCAGTATATCCTCCGGCATCGGTTGCGGTTACAACAACCGTATAACTTCCTGCCTTTGACGGAGTTACCGTTGCAGAGCTTGCAGTACCGGATATTGTTCCTCCGTTCTTGTATTTATACTTATAGGTAACACCTCCGAATCCTTCCGATGCCGATGCACTCAAAGTAACGGAACTGCCGGCATAGACCGTTGTCGGACTTGCAGAAAGCTTAGCAGTCAGCGGTTTTGCAACCTTTATCTTTATCGTTTTGGATATGGTGATTTTTGCATTGTTATTATCCGTTACCTTTACGGTTACAGTGTAGCCGCTTGTATTTTTGTTTGCCGCTGTAAAAGTCGCCCGGTTTCCGCTTTTCTCTATTGTAATACCGCTGCTCGTACAAGTGAAGTCATACGAAAGCGATGATCCGCCGGTTGCCTGTGCCGTTATTACCGCCCTATCACCGACAAGTATCATTTCTTTATCCGCTGTAACAGTCAACTCAAGCTTCTCCGTAACCGTAAAGCTTGCTGTCGCCGCAGCGGTATGATTTGCGGTATCAGTTACGGTTACCGTCACCGTATATTTTCCTGCCTTGTCAGGATATATTGTCATTGATGAGGATGTTCCGGGTAATACTGTTCCGTCCGAATATGCATATTGATACTTGTATGTCGAGAAGCCCCCGGTAACGGTGGTTTTAAGAGTAACCGAGGAATTGACCTCGACAGTCGTTGGAGAAGCCGCAAGACGCACCGTAAGCTTATCCTTAACGGTTATCGCAGTGCTTGACACGGAACTCTTGTTGCCGTTTTTATCCGCCGCATATACCTTGAATGTATATGTTCCGGCAGCAGTCGGAGTAAATTTTGCCGTATTTCCCGTTTGGGTAAATTCCGCTCCGTTTGCTTCGGTAAAAGTATACGTAAGCGGCGAAAAGCCTCCCGAAGCATCCGCCGTAATTACTGCGGATTCACCAATAACTATCTTGTTCTTTGAAACGCTGAGACTTACCTTAACCGCATTGGCTGCTTCAATTTTTGCTGTGGCACTTGCAGTACTGCCCTCCGCATCCGTAACGGTTACTTCAAGGGTATGTGTTCCGACACTGCTCGGATAATATGTCTTTGTCGCTTGAGTCGATGTTGACGAATTATTATCAAATTTATAGGTATATTTATACGGCGTTGCACCGCCGCTCGCCTTTACCGTAAATGTCACGCCGTTTCCGGTAATAACCTCGCTGACGGATGCACTTACGGATGCCTTGAGTTTATCCGCCTCGCTAATAACTTTTATTGTTTTAATACTGCTGATTTTCGCTGTATTTCCCTTGCGGTCGGTCACCCTCAGTCCCATCGTATAGGTTCCCGAAGCCGAGGGTGTGAATATCATTTTATTACCGTTTACGGCAAACTCTCCTCCATTTTTGCAGTCCGTGTCATTACACAGGAATGTATAGGTAACAGGCTGATATCCTCCTCTTGAGCCTGCGGTAAATTCCATTGATTCACCAAGTTCCATCTGATTTTCATCATTGTTGCTCAAGGAAAGATAATTGAGAGGCTCAACAGCAGTTACACTTGCCTGAGCATTTGCCGTATATCCGTTTTCATCCGTGACGGTAACCTTAACCGTAAAATCTCCCGGTCTGTTGAGATTTACGGCTATATGGTTCTGACTTCCCATATCGGTTTCCACGCCGTCACAAACAAACTTATAGGTTTTGTTTTCGGTTCCTCCCTGTGCTGTCGCCGTGAAATATACAGTTTCCGTACTGCCGCTGTCATACTCAATCTCTTCGCCGTCATCACAGGAAAGTGTAACCGTAAGCTTCGGATTGACCTTTATAATTTTTGTTGCCGTTGCGGTCTTTCCGCCATCAGTAACCTTGACCGTTATTGTATAGCTTCCGGCTGTGTCAGGTCTGAATGTAACCTTACTGCCGCTCGGCGTAAGCCCCGATGCTCCGCTGAACGAATACTGTGCCGCTGATGATGCTCCTACTGCTGTAGCTGTCAGAACGGCAGCATCTCCGACATTTATGGTTTCCTTTGATGATGTAAGCACGGCACTAAGGGAATCCGAAACAGTAAATTGAGCTTCCGCCTTAGCGGTATGTTTGCCGGCATCGGTCGCCGTAACAATAACCTTATAATTTCCTGCCTGCGATCTTGAGGTCGTTGCGGTTTTTCCCGTACCGGATATTTTTGTACCGTCTTCATAGGCATAGCTGTAGCTCACAGCACCCGAACCGCCGGTCGTTTCCGCCGTAAGCGTTACATTCTGATTTACGGACACAAGCATCGGTTCAGCCTTGAGTTTCACGTAAAGCGGCTGTCCTACACGTATAACAGCCTTTGCCGTTCCGGTATTATTACATCCGTCGTTTGCCGTAACAGTGACAGTGTACTCACCTGCTACATCTGAATAGAATTTCCCGACTTCAAACTTATCGGTCGCATATCGCGGTTCAAATTTTCCGTTTTCATCGTCACAGCTGAAATGATAATAAATATTTCCATATCCGCCCGTTGCAGAAGCCGTCAACACCGATGTTTCATTAACCGCAACATAATAATTATCGGCAGTTACCGATACCTTGATAGGATCTACCACCTCAAAGCTAATCTCTGCGGTACGCGTACTTTGATAGGCATCCGTAACGGTTGCAACAACGGTATAGCTTCCCTTTTTATCGGGTGTCAGAGTCAGGGTATCAGAATTTCCGGGTATTGTTTCCCCGTTTTTATAGGCATATTTATAGCTTAAGGGTGCTGCACCGCCCACAACAGACGAGGTAATCGTGACGGAGCTGCCGAGTGCAACATAATCCTTGCTCGCTTTCAGCGTAAGCGTACCCATAGATAAAGCACAATCATATGTAAGCGGTTCACTGACCGCATTTCTGCCGTCAGCACCTGCGGCGGTAACCGTAATGGTATTTGTACCGGCTTCATATGGAGTAAAAGTGAAAGTATCCCCGCTGAATGTCGCATTACGGTTTTCATATCTTTTCCCGTTTATCGTATAGCTAAGACTATAGGTATACGGTTCAACGCCGTTTTTAACACTTATTTTGCCTGTCACAGGCTGATACAGATATCCGGATTTTGCGGATAGTGTAATACTTGTTTCCATAAGTGCTTCGCCCTCAGCCGCAGGCACATTTACGGTAACTTTTTCCTCATAGCTTGTGCCGCCGTCGGCGTGCAGAAGCATCATTGTAATTATTGCGGTTCCCGTTGCCAGTCCCTTTATCATGCCCATACCGTAGCCTTCATCCTTTGCTACCGTATTAGCACTGCTCCTACAACTGTACGGTCGGATATATACAAAATTATTATATGTCTTATTCTTAACTCTGAACAAAAGACTTTTCGTTTCATCTTTCGGAATAGTAACACAGCCGTTCTCGATATCCGTTTTATCCGCAACAGCCGTAAGATCGTTAAGCGTGATGTATGCCGCCCTTGTTTCTACCGTGTCCTTGCTGACATCTCCGAGCTTTCTTACCTCATCGGAGGTCATGGAAGACCCGCCGCTGCTTTTTTCCGAAAATCTCACGCATACATATTTTGTGCTTGTTACTCCGTTTATATTGACAACACCAACGCCGACTTTCATGGCGGAGTTCCTTGATAATGCAGCCGAATTGGCAGTATCGTTGTAAAGCTGAGTTACAATACTCGAAGCGGTCAATCTTGTTGTTCTGAGTACCATCTCATAACAATAACTGCCCGACCCTGAAGAATTATCATATGATTTATTCTCAAGATTCCTCTTTGAAGTGTCAATAGTAAGCTCGGCAGCTCTGACCATAGTTTCATCGAGCATATTACTGTTCATTTCCAAGGACGGCAGACCTGCCGATGCTCTCTTTTCATTAAGCTTGTCAAATATATCCGCCGCAAGGGAATTTTCGTTTACGACATCCGTAATTTTTATTTTGAATACATCCGCACTGCCGACAGCATCTGCCGCTGTCGGCGGGAAAGCGTACATTGATATGAGAAGTGCAAATGACAATATAAGGCTTATCACACGAGCAGAAAATTTAAGTCTCATTTACATCATCCCTTTCGTTAGCGTATTATTTAACCGTAATCTTATAGGATTTGGAAACAGTTTTCCCTGTAGAATCCTTCACTGTTATTTTTACATTATAGGTACCCTTTGACTTAAAAGTAACCGAAACACTTTTTGATGTGCTGAAATTCTTTGCTGTTGTCCATTTTGATGCAGACGTCTTTTTGTAGTAATACGCATACTTATAGGGAGAAGTGCCTCCGCTTGCCGCACCCCTGAGCGTCAGCTTTGAGCCGGCTTTTACACTTTTCGCACTTACCGTTGAACTGTTTGCAAGAGCTTTTACCACCTTAACGGTAAAGGTCTTTGCTTTTACTGTTCCTGCACTATCTTTGACATTTACCTTTACACTGTAGGTTCCTGTTTTGTTCGGGGTGAATATTGCACTCTTCGATGTGCTGTAATTTTTAAGTGTTTTCCATTTCGAGGAAGATGGTGCCTTGTAGTAATATGCATATTTATAGGATTTCGTACCCTCACTCGCCGAGCCTGTAATTTTTATCTTCGTACCTATCGTTACACTTTTGGAGCTTATTTTGGAATTGTTTACAAGAGTCTTTGCCGTAGACTTTATTGTGAAGGTTTTCGATTTTACCGTACCTGCATTGTCTTTTACATTAATCTTGACACTGTAGTTTCCTGTTTTATTCGGAACAAATGAAGCTTTTTTTGATGTACTGTAATTCTTTATGGTTTTCCAAGACGAGGTCGAGGGTGCCTTGTAATAAAAAGCATACTTATACGAGCCTGTTCCGCCGCTTGCCGAAGCTGTAAGAGTAATCTTTGCTCCGAGCTTAACGTTTGAAGAACTGATTTTGGAGCTGTTCACAAGTGCACTGACAGAACACTTTAATGTAAAGGTTTTGGATTTAACCGTGCCGGCACTATCCTTGACATCGATCCTTATACTATAGGTACCCGCCTTATTCGGAGTAAATGTCGCCGTTTTTGAGGTACTGTAATTTTTGATTGTTTTGCAGCCCGATGATGATGTCTTATAGTAGAATGCATACTTATACGAACCCGTACCCTGACTTGCCGCAGCCGTAAGACTTACTCTACTACCGACTTTTACACTTGAAGCACTGATCTTTGAATTATTTATAAGGGGTTTTGCCGTACTTTTCAGCGTAAATGTTTTCGCAACAACGGTGGACGCACTATCCTTGACCTCAATCTTGATACCGTAAGTGCCGACCTTATTTGGTGTCAATGTTGCGGTCTTGACTTCACTAAAGGTTTTTAATGTTTTCCATGCCGTTGTTGAAGGCTCTTTGTAATAGAATGAGTATTTATAAGAACCCGTACCCTGACTTGCCGCACCTGTAAGCGTTATCTTTGTTCCGACTTTTACCTCTGCGGCACTTATCTTTGAATTGTTTACAAGGGGCTTTGCCTTACTCTTTAGTGTAAATGTTTTGGATACTGTTGTAGCTGCACTATCCTTGACATCGATCTTTATACTGTAACTGCCGATCTTATCGGTGGTAAATACTGCGGTATTTGTTGCACTGAAACTCTTTAGTGTTTTCCAGGAAGTTGATGAGGGTTCCTTATAATAGAATGCATATTTATAAGAACCCGTTCCCTCACTTGCAGCTCCCGTAAGCGTTACCTTTGTTCCGACATTCACCTCTGTGGCACTTATCTTTGAATTGTTTAAGAGAAGCTTTGCCATACTCTTTAATGTGAATGTCTTAGATACTGTTGCAGAAGAACTGTCCTTGACATCAATTTTTATACTGTAACTGCCGATCTTGTCGGGGGTAAATGACGCAGTATTTGTTGTGCTGAATCCCTTTATGGTCTTCCACGTTGATGATGACGGCTCTTTATAATAGAAAGCATAGGTGTATGAGCCTGTTCCCTCGCTTGCTGCACCTGTAAGCGTTACTTTTGTTCCGACCTTCACCTCTGCGGCACTGATCTTTGAGTTGTTTACAAGAGCCTTTGCTGTACTTTTCAGTGTAAATGTCTTAGATACTGTTGCAGAAGAACTATCCTTGACATCGATCTTTATACTGTAGCTGCCGATCTTATCGGGGGTAAATGCTGCGGTATTTGTTGTGCTGAATCCCTTTATAGTCTTCCACGTTGATGATATCGGCTCTTTATAATAGAAAGCATAGGTGTATGAGCCTGTTCCCTCGCTTGCTGCACCTGTAAGCGTTACTTTTGTTCCGACCTTCACCTCTGCGGCACTGATCTTTGAGTTGTTTACAAGAGCCTTTGCTGTACTTTTCAGTGTAAATGTCTTAGATACCGTTGCAACAGAACTGTCCTTGACATCAATCTTTATACTGTAGCTGCCGATCTTGTCGGGGGTAAATGCTGCGGTATTTGTGGTACTGAATCCCTTTATGGTCTTCCACGTTGATGATGACGGCTCTTTATAATAGAAAGCATAGGTGTATGAGCCTGTTCCCTCGCTTGCTGCACCTGTAAGCGTTACTTTTGTTCCGACCTTCACCTCTGCGGCACTGATCTTTGAGTTGTTTACAAGAGCCTTTGCTGTACTTTTCAGTGTAAATGTCTTTTGTACAACCTTACCTGCACCGTCCTTAACATCAATTCTTATACTGTAGCTGCCGACTTTATTCGGAGTAAACTTCGTTGATGTTGTTGTACTGAAAGCTTTGATGGTAACCCATGATGACGAGGAGGGTTCTTTATAGTAATACGCATATTGGTATGAACCGGATCCGCCGCTTGCAGCTGCCGTAAGGGTAACGGACGTTCCTTTCTGTACACTTGTCGCACTTATCTTTGAATTATTAACAAGAGTTTTTGCCGTGGAGGTAACTGTGAATGTTTTAGATTTGACTGTTCCCGCCTTATCCTTGACATCTATCTTTACTCCATAATTTCCCGCCTTATCCGGGGTGAATGACGCACTTGTCGCAGAACCGTATGCCGTGCCTATGGTTATCCAGTTTGAAGCTGAGGGTTCCTTATAATAAAATGCATACTTATAAGAACCCGCTCCGCCGGATGCCGCTCCTTTAAGTGTTACCTTTGTTCCTGCCGTAACACTTGACGGACTTACAGTCGAATTATTCACCAAAGCCGCATCATTAACGGTAAGAACCTTTGTATCAGATGCTGTAGCTCCTTCTTTATCCGTTATTTTAACACGGAATTCATATGAACCGGAAATATCAGGCTTATATGTGCAAGAGCTTGATGAGCTTTTGGCACTTATTGTTGCATATGATGAAGAACCGGGCTTTTTGACTGCTATTTCGTAGGTATACGGAGAGGTACCGCCGGAAGCAGTACCGCTTATGCTTACGGTATTACCCACAGTAATAGAGGATAAACTTAATTTTGCCGTACATTTCAGTGCCTCCCCGACACTGATTTTTACATCAGACACCGCAGTTTTTCCCGCATTGTCCTTTGCGGTTACTCTGACAGTGTAGTTTCCTGTTTTAGTCGGCTTGAATGCAGCCTTATTTGCCGTTCCCTCAGCTTGCAGTACAGTATACGATGAGGTTCCTGTTACGGCATAATCAAACTTGTATTTTATAGGCGTACTTCCGTTTGTGGGGGTCGCAAGTATCGAGATACTTTCGCCGAGTGTCATAGTAGCTTTGCTTGCACTTACGGTTATTGAAAAAGCATTTTCGTTCTTGACAATATTAAACTTAACCGTTTCACTTTTACCTGCATATGCTCCTATTCCATTGACTACAACAGATGCAGTTCCCACATTTATGTTATTACTGTATGTTAATGTATAATCCGTTCCGACCTTAAGGATTGCACCGCCCGGTGTTTTAACCGTTACTTCGGGAGTTATTGCTCTTCCGGTATATATCTGATTGGGTATCGGCGTTACAACAAAGTTGCTCGTTGTTCCGGGTACAACAGTATATACGGCACTTGCAGAAATTGACGGAGCTGACGAAAAATGCATTCCTATCGTAGCCTGTCCTTGCTTAAGGGCAACAATATTGTTCGGATTAACCGTCTTTATGATTGCCGAATTTGTTGTTGTAAGATAGGTGTCTCCCGTCACATAAGCCGTTGAGCTTGTGCCGGTTCCGTTTGAAACCAAAAATTTGACAGACAGCTCACTGCCGCTTTCTATGCTGCTTCCGGTGGCAGGACTCAATGTCAGATCGGAAAGATATGCCGTGCTGCATTTTGTTTTCTGGTTCATTTTGACATTCGATTGTGTAAGTACCGAGTCATCAACTTTATTCGGAGTTTTTGATGACGTAAGCAAAACAAGATAATTGATGCTGCCCTTGCCTGTTACATATCCTATACCTATTGACTTGAGCGATGAAGTCATTACGGTTTTGTTGCTTTCGGATACAACGGAAGATTTACTGATAGCTTTGCCGTATGCATTCGTAAAATACTCAACAGCATAACTTCCGCCGATAACACTTGTTCCATCAAGATTAGAATTTCCTACATAAACGGAAAGCTCGGCCGAACGCTTCATGGCAAGCTCCATGAGATCGGTATCCATAACAAGCGATGATAACTTATTTTGCTCTCGCAGTTCATTTACGTAACCGAGCCATTTGGCTGCCTCCTTATATTTTCTTGTGACACTGTCAATCGAAATATCAACGGTCGACGCAGCCTGCACCGTAAGAGGTGCAAAAACAAAGACCGGCAAAAGAATAAACACTGCCAGCAACGAGCTTAAAAAACGTACTGATTTTCTGTCAGACATTACATATACACCCTTCCAATTCTGTTTATATCTTGATTGTACAATAAAAAGAAAAATTTTACAATAATTTTATCGGAGTTTTTTCCTGACCGTTTTTACAAAAAAACTCACAAACTTTTATGCATTGTGCCGCATAAATACCTTAGCCGTCTCAAAATCGCTCGGATATGTAAGTTTTATGTTTGTTTCTGCACCTTCAATTATATAAACCTTCCTGCCGTTCATATAAAAAAGCTTACAGGCATCCGTTATTTTTTCTCTCTCCTGCGGTGAAACAGAATTGAGCATTTTCATAAAGCTTCCGAGTCTGAAGGTTTGCGGAGTCTGCACCCTGAACATATTTTCTCTGAGAGGAAAATCGGATACGGTTTTTGCATCTGTTGATAAAACGATAGTATCGGTCGCAGGCAGTGCGGCTGTACATATTTCACAATACTCCATTGCCGCTATACTGTCATCTATCATTTTCCGATTCACAAACGGCCGCACGGCATCATGAGTGAGCAGAATTTCATCTTCCCCTGCCCCCAGAATTTCCTCGGCGTATTTTATTATATTCGTTATTGTACCGTTTCTATCACTTCCGCCCTTTGTCAGATGAATACCGGCGTCAAAATATTTATCCGCAAGCTCTTTCATGTAGTCATACCAATCCGGGTTTATTCCTACGATAATATCACTTATATCCTCGTGCATTGCAAATCTTCTTATTGTATGTATTATCACAGGCTCTCCGCACAGATCCAGAAACTGCTTCGGCATATCGCCCCCCATTCTTGAACCTACTCCTCCGGCGACTATTCCGACAAGTGCCATTTTTATCCTCTCCCATTCGTTTTATTTTCATAGCATCCGGGAATATTATAACATTGCAGGGGTTAAAATGTCCATTTATTTTTTATAGTATAATTGACAAAATTCCGATTATGTTATATTCTATATGATAACGGATACGGATACTGCGGACTTCCCGTTCATGTGCAGTATCGGTTTAATGTCCGGATATTAAATATATAAACCAATAAAAACGGAAGGTGTATGTATGAAAATCAAAAGAATATCCGCTTTTGCCGCAGCTGTTATTTTCTCAGCAATGATTGTTTCCGGATGCAGCAATAGTACGGATAATGAACAATCATCAGATAAACCCTCTGCCGAAAGTTCCGTAAGCTCTGCGGTTTCCGATGAGGAAAGCAGTGCGGATGAAGAAATATCCGAGGAACAATCGGATAATGAAGAATCTCCGGTTTCCTCCTCTTCTTCACAAGAAAGCTCCGAGTCTGCCAAAAGTGCGATAACTCCCGCCGTATGGGAAGCAACAGACAGCAAAGGAAACAGTGTATATATGATGGGTACGATCCATGTTGCGGATAAGGATGCGTCTGTATTGCCCGATTATTTTGAAAACGCCTATGCAAAATGCGATGCCCTTGCAGTCGAATGTGATACAAGCTCTATGGATATGGATATATCGGCATACGCAAAGCTTCTGTATGCGGACGGAACCACCATAAAGGATCACGTTCCTGAGGAGCAATACAATACAGTCGTAAAGGAGCTTACGGATGCCGGAGAATATATGTCTGTGTTTGATTATATGAAGCCGGTTATGTGGAGCAATTATGTAGAGCTTGCCGCTGCATCAAAAGCAGGTCTTTCAACGAACTACGGAATTGATTATAATATGCTTGACAGAGCCAAGCAAGAAGGAAAGGAAATTCTGGAATTGGAATCTGTTGAATTTCAGATGAACATGATGGCGGATCTTTCTGATGATATTCAGACCCTGCTTTTTAAGGAAATTGCCACGGAGGGAATTGTAGATGATTATTCAAAGGAACTCGCAGAGCTTTATGAACAATGGAAAAAGGGTGAGGAGATGACAGACGACGACGAAGTCACAGACGAAAGCTCTGTTGACGAAAAGGATTTGGAGTTGGCAGAAGAATATAACAAAATTCTTGTTGATGACAGAAATATCGGTATGGCTGAAAAAATCAAATCATATATAGATGACGGAAAAAAGGTTATGGTTTTAGCAGGTTCGGCACATTTTTACGGTGAGGGAGGAATAATCAAGCTTCTGGAAAACGACGGTTATACCGTACGCAGGCTTACCTCGGAGGATGCCGGGGATTTTGCTCAGTCGGAGCAGTCCTCGGAGAGCGAAGAAACTCAGGCTGAATCATCCGCCGAAGTTCAAACCGATCCCGGCGTACCGAGAGCAGCATGATTATAATTTTTTTATAATAAATATATGTACAAAAATTTGTTTGTATAAAAGAATTGAGTACTTGTAGTCCCTCCAAATTTATGCTAAAATAAATCCGGAGGGACTTTATGAAAAGAAAAAAATCACTATCTGTATTTGTGGCATTGATTGTTCTTGTTCCGGCTTGCTTAGGCGTATTTTTATTCGGTCATTCAGATGATAGTACAGAAAACGGCGGTCAATCTCATACCGTAAAATTTATAAGTCACTACATAGATGTCGGACAGGGCGACAGTGAATTTATTGAATTTCCTGACGGAAAGACCATGCTGATTGATGCCGGAACCGACAAATACGGGGAAACCGTTACGGATTACATAAAAAATCTCGGTTATTCAAAAATTGATTATCTTGTCGGCACGCATCCGCACGCAGATCATATCGGCGGAATGGCTGATGTTGTCAATGCCTTTGATATTGGCAGTATTTATATGCCGAATGCTTCGACAAATACAAAAACCTTTGAAAACCTTCTTGAAACCATACAGGACAAGGGTATGACAATAAATACGGCAAAGGCAGGGATGAATATTGTATTCTCCGAGGCGGAAGAATACAGTGCGGATATTCTTGCACCAATAAAGGATGAATATGACGATCTGAATAATTATTCCGTTGTCATAAAGATAACCTACGGTGACAGTGAATTTCTTTATATGGGTGATGCTGAAAAAGAGGTTGAGGGGGAGCTGCTTGAGAGCGGCACAGATGTTAAAGCGGATGTCATAAAGGCAGGTCATCATGGAAGCAATACATCATCATCTTCCGATTTTGTCAAAGCTGTCGGTGCCGATTATGTAATATTCTCTGCGGGAAAGGACAACGACTACGGACATCCGCACCCTCAGATTATAAAACGCTGGGAAAATGTCGGTGCAGAGATATACAGGACTGATGAAGACGGCACGGTAGTTATAAGCTCTGACGGAAGAAGTATTACGGCGGATGCCGCTTAATGGAGGAAACAAAAATTGAAGGTTATAATAGATCGTTTTGAAGGTAACTGGGCTGTTGTTGAGATCGAAAAGGATAAGTTTTTAAGGATGCCCGACATCCTCATACCGGACGGCAAGGAGGGCGATGCCGTGCTTATAACGGCGGGAAAGACCTCACCGTTTCGTGTTGCAAGTCAGGATGATAAGTATATTTATGTTCTGACTCCCGACGGCAAATACTCTATGCCTAAGGCATTAAGTGACGGAGCAAAACCGGGCGACAGTCTTTGTGTTGAAGTTGATTCCGTTTTCACGGAAATACGGCAAAACAAGATAAACGGTGTTATGAAATTGCTTTTTAAATAACAAATTAACCGGGCGGCGTGGCTGTCCGGTTTTTTCATTGCACACAAAAAACCCGCCGTACTTTTTTCGGGGTATGGCGGGGGATTTTTGTTAATAATCCGGCTATTCGCCTGTGCTGTGTTACTGCCTTGCAGAGTACACATACGGTGCTTGCCCCCTGTATATAAGTGTGTCCTTTAGGGATGGGTAAGAGTGACTTTGATATAAACTATCCGAAGTATGGAGAAAAATTCGACAGAATATCAAAAACTATCCTGCATAACTTATAAGCGTAATACAAAACTATGACAAAAACATAATTTGTCGGTAATAATAGAATTGTGAGTATTTTGCTTTTTGCAGTTTTGCATAACCGCAAGGGGAGGATAATCCCAACAAGGACAGAAAATATTAATCCCGCTACCCAAATCAATGTCGGCAGAACAGAACTTTGACCGGACAACTCAATCATCCTCTCCGCAAAGAAACTGAGTCCCACAAAAAGTAAGATAATCGAAGTTGAAATTGAAAGGATCTTAAGATAAGTTTTCAATTGAATACCTCTCTTCCAAGCAATTAAGGATAACCCCGCAAAGAGGCGATTCCTGCTCTGCGGGTCATCTGATATGCAATATGATTACGGTATCAGCACATAGTAAGTAGCAGGTGCATGACCATCTCCGACAAGATCCATGGGATCCGAAGGCAAGTTGCTGATTAAAACCGTCAAGTCGCCTACGAAAGCAAGACTAACGACTGAATACTTGCTGTTCCAAAGTTCCTCAATTAACGTCATTGCGTTTTCCTGCTCAGCCTTACTTCCGGCTAACATTTCTGCTGTGAGCCGGAATATGAATGCGGTCGAAGGATACAGCTCATAATCGTCATCGCTGAACCAATAAATATTTGAAATTGTGAAAATTGACATTAATAGCCATTCCATTCTTGTCAATAATTTCTGTTAAAATGAGACTCATATCATACTGTTATAACGTTTGTATAAGCGAAATTAGCAGTCTTGTCTCCCCCATTCGGTATTAAATTCATGTTCTATCAATCCTGCTTTGTCTCCATTTACGCAGATTTTCCTTTGCACTTCTTCCAAACAGGAAAAGCAACGGTATCTGCAAGCTCGGTTTTACCTCTTCCGGTTGTTGAATAGTCTCACCGGTCGTTAGACGTTTGAAATCGAAGCAGCACATCTGCATTGTCTGCATCAACTATGATTATCTCGCCGTCACTATCAAGAACATAAGCCAAAACAGGAGACTCCTCATAATCATTCAACGAATAAATCACAAGTTCATAGCTGTTTATAACATAATTTTTCGATAAATTTTCAATAGATACAGATGGAGTGAGAGAGATAGAGCTTAGTACAGAATTCGGAAGAACACTTGAACTGATAGCTCTCGCTTCACCGGAATCATTATCTGCATTGACCGTTACAGTTCTTCCATAAACAGGTATTCCGTTGTATATTTGTCCGAATGAATATGCACATATGTATTCATCATGATTAACAGCACTAAAAGAGAGTTCAGAAGCCGGATCCGTCAAACCAATCAGACTTTTAACCGAATAAATAGAAGAAATTGCCGTACCAATAGAATTAACATTTATTTCGCTATATTTTCCACTAATAAATTCAACTTGTGTTTCATCATCATTATACTCAATTTCTAAATCGTATTCTGCATTTTCATTCAAAGCAATAAGATCGTCTTCTGTATTGTCATGAATTTCTGATTGCTCCTTCTGAATAAACCTTGCAACTACAGTTGTCGAGTTGTCGGGTGTCGTAAATGTTGTCTTGCTGCTTTTATTATCTTCAAATTCTCCCCCATTCGCAGATTCCCAATTTACAAAAATCCAACCATCATCAGGAGTAGCCTCAATATCAATTTTGCTATCAGCCTTATAATTGCCGCTTACACCTTTTACCGTTCCTCCATAGGAAGAGAGTATATCTATGCAGTATCCGCCGTCCGAAGGTGCAGTTCCCACCATTGCTTTAATTGTTAATTTGCTTTCATCAACCGTAATCGTCTTATCCACGGTAATGTTGACAGTATTCGTACCACTTTCCGCCGCAAATACCCCGGCAGGCACAATGGCACACACCATTACTACACACAAGAACAGACCCAAAACCTTAGTGACCTTTTTTCTGAACTTTACTATAAAGAATATGACGGCAACAAATAGCACCATAAGCACTATCCACAGCACCATATTAGAGTTATCGCCGGTTTGTTGACTGTTCGCATTTCCGTTGCCGTTGTTTCCGGTGCCGGGGTTTCCGGTCGAGGGATTATCGTTAGGATTACCAATGAGGTCTTCGCTCGATTCATCTGTAGAAACTTCTGAAGCCTCTTTTATGGCAACTACCTCTTTTGAGTAAGTTTCTCCTGCTGCAATATTAACATTAGAAATAGATACATCACTTGATTTTATGGTAATACCTTCCGGCAATTTCAGCACAACATTTACATTATCAACGTCATATGTGTTAGTGTTTTTAACATCTACGGTCACCTTAATATCCTCGCCGGCAGAGTAGACGTTCTTATCTGTCACAAGCGTGGCTTCAATGCCACTTTGGCTATCTGTTTCTTCTGCACTTGCCACAACTGTCATTGCCGTAAACATACATATGGTCATGACAATTGCAAGAAGTACACTTAGCGTTTTCTTCATAATCAACTCTCCTGACAAAATATGTAGTAGTTATTATAGTCCCTCTCCAAGGACTACAATAGAACATTTGCAGGTTACCAAAATAAAATCTCTAACGATTTTTCGGTTAAAACATACCACCTGCTAAACAGTTACTATGAATGTAGTATATCACACGTTTAAGTTATTTTCAATAACGACCTGAATTATTTTTATTTGACATCCCGGAAATCTTGGAACACAGAAAACCCCGCCGTACCTTTTTCGGGGTATGGCGGAGTCTGCTTACTTCGTTTATACTAAAGTAAATTTAATCAAGCAACATATACTCGGATTATAATTAAAATTTCATCGGGCAGTTTCTTTTCCCGCATTTATCTGCGGCTTCACATCTCATTAATTATCACCATTAAAATCCAATCATTTATTGAATACAAAAGACATTTTTCCCTTCTATATTTTTCTGTATAATTTTAGTTTCCGAAGAAATACAAAACGCAGGTCTTACAGAAATTTTATTAACTCCTTCCATCCCATTTATACCACCCGTTCCGATACTTCCAACAGGTCCTATAGCCATCAAATCGTTCCCTCCTTGAAGTGCCGGAGTTCTGAGTATCCAGGAATCACATTCTCCGTTTTCATGCAATGCAACACGATTTTTTATATCCTTAAAATATGCTATTTTATCCCCTTCATCTAAGTATGTATAGTGCATTTTATCATTAATTTCACTTGCAGATAAAAGAAACACTTTTCTTGAAATTATTTCAGTTTCCTTATCATGTGTATCTATTGCATTTTTTGTTGTAATTTTAATGTTACTATTAAGAATTAATTTCCTTACTTTTTCCGAGAAATTCAAATAATATACATTATTTAAATATTTGTCAATATTGCTGTCTTTATAATAAGAACCATATTCACCCGGATAATTATATTCCATCAAACTATCAAAAAGATACTCTCTTAATAATAAACAATAACCATTATAATCAGAACTCAAAACAAGAAAAGGTACAAAATCACCGTTTTCTTCAATATACACATGATATCCGAAGGATTTATCATTATCATAAGAAATGTCACCGACGCAAATTGGAGATTTTATTTCGTCGCGGATTGTTTGATCACTTGTACTCTTACTGCAAGAGGTAAGGCAAAGGATACAAAACGCAAGGAAAGCGGATAAAAATGATTTCATGAATAACACCTCTAATTCACATCTTCTACTTTTTGTATTTTCTACTATTATAGTATCATATCTTAGAAATTGTCAATACTATTTCATGTTTTTTGCAAGGCAAAAGTCAAGAGAATTTGTTGAGAACAAAACTTGACAAGAAGTTTTATCAAAAGACCATTTAAAGCGTTTTTATTTCATACCGGGTTTAGTTCTCCAATGTTGGTGGGCGGATTTTGAAATAATTTTAATATTTGTAACAGACAAAAAATTCCCCGCCGTACCTTTTTCGGGGTATGGCGGGAACTGTTTTACATTAACATCCATTCATTGTTTTATTTTTTATACTTCCTTTTTATTACAATACCTGACAATACAATCAGCGACAATGATAGTGTTACAAAAAGCAGCAGTGTGATGTTGTTACTATCACCCGTCTGTGGTGGTGTTTTACCTGTATTATCATAATCCGTACCACCTATTAAAGAATCAGACTCATCCTTGCTTGATTCTTCGCTTGGAGTATTGCTTGGCTCAACGCTCGGTTCTTCACTTGGTTCCTCGCTTAGTTCCTCACTCGATTCCTTGCTTGGCTCTTCACTCGGCTCCTCGCTTGGTTTATTACTCGGTTCGTCACTTAACTCCGGTTCATCATCTGTACCTACATCTACTACGGTTATTTTTGCACAGTATGTATTTTCGATATCAGATGTAACCATCACATAGGCAAGTCCAATTGATTTTGCAATAATCTCCCCATCAGCAATCTCAACTATAGAATCATCTGAGCTTTCACATGAAACCACTGAATCAACAGGTATTTTTTCTGTATCACCAATTTCCATAGTTATATCATCCGGAGCGACAACACTGATAACTCCCGTTTCAGTAACGACTTTCCCATTTTCAAGTGTCATTGAATACGTTACATCATAACTACCGATATCAAGATTATCTCTGACAGGAATCTTAACTGTTGCTCCATCCTCACTTACATCAATTTCAGCAGTGTATTCATTGGTAAGCACCTCGGAACTTACATCTAACTTAACCGTTGTTTCTTCAGGATAAAGGTTGGATATTGCTAATGTAAGATTTTGATTTTTTTGTTCACTGAACACTGTCTTAGAAGATACATCATTGAATTGGCACTCTCCGGGATCTCCGAGTAAGCCTTGCTCAAAAGCATCATCAATAGTTAATTCATCCAGTTCATGATCAAGGTCAGGCTTTGTAATAAGGCTGGTTATATCATCAACATTAATTTCATCACCATATCCACCAATCAAACCACCACTAAATTTCAAATTGTTCCACTCATTTAATGTCTCAGTTAGTGTTCCATAGATATCTTCTCCGCTTTTCTCATCTTTGTCATTGTTTAAGTTATACTTTATATCGTTTTCTATTACACCATTTTTATTGAAGTCAATAGCTTGACCGGCAATATCGGCGTCTTTTTCTTCCTCAGAGTTCCACCATAAAAACTTATTTACTACAGGAATTCTAATTGTTAGTCCTTTTCCGGCTGTTGCACCTTCCGGATCAATACCACGAGATTCATCAACATGATCTTCATCAATTTGGGGAAGTTTAAAATCCTGATAATCGACTACAAAATCTCCTAATACTGTTTTCAACCCGCTAAACTGATAATTGTAATTCATAATGCTAAGGTGATTCGGTTTATGATTATCATGATTATTCGTAACTTTGGCTGTAGAATCATCAAAATATAATCCACCGTGTGATAGTCCCAATGTATGTCCTAATTCGTGCATAATTGTCCCTGCCAAAGCAGTATCCCAATTCTTTATACTTGACTTTCCCGTCAAATATGAAGCATACATGCCTCCGGAAGCTACAATAAAAAACTGAGCGGGGATATTCTCAGCAATGCCAGAGCTTGTATTTCCATTTCCGTCTTCTGCATCATATTGGTTTACAAATAAACAATATTTAAATGTAGTCCATCTTGCTTTTGTAAAATTATCAATTGCTATTTTATTCCAGTTTTCAAAATTACTTCCAAGATAGAAGATATCCTGATATGTAAGTGCACTTGCACCAGAAAGGTCCCCCCAAGTTTCTCCGGTATCATAGTTCATTATAGAATTTGGACCGGCATCTATATGAACTTTTATTCCATGGCTATTGAACTGATCGTAAACTTTCTTTAAAGCTAATGCTGAAGGTGCAGTATTCTTCTGATTCCTTTTCTCATGAATCCACAAAAAATCAAAATCGTCCCCTTCATATTCCATCCAATCAGCCTCTATAAATATATCCGGAACATTTGGATCGGCACCCATAGCCGATAAATTGAGATCAATCACTCCATCGTGATTGGTATCTACACCATTAATTTCCCAATCATCAGGCAATCCATCTCCGTCCGAATCAATTGAATTTTCATAAATCCATTCAGAATACTCTTGCATTAACTCGTAATAGTTTTCTGTGTTTATGTCAATAAACCTTCCACCAGTCATCGTATAAAGATAATTATAGTCTTCTTCATATTCATTCTGACTCACTACAGTAACTTTAATATTACAACTACGGAATTCTTCTGTCCAAGCGTTCATACTATAATGATTATTATTGTGGTTATCTTTCGTATCTTCATAATCCTTATAACTGGCATCACTCAGCAAAAAGACAAATTTGCTTGAATCTTCTCTTGGAAAATTAAACTTCTTTTTTTCAAAATCATACATCTTTTCAAAAGCATCAATGGGAGTTTCAGGTTTATCGCCACCACCGTCAACACTAATCGAATTAAACACATCAATTATTTTGTCTACATCACTTGTCCATTTAGAACCATCTATATCATGATAGATTGTTGAGCTTGCTCCATCCTCCCAAATATCACGATACTCTATCACGGACATATTAAGCGAGACACCCTTTGAATCCAACGAATTAACAAAATTCGTAAGGTTATCCTTTACTGACGCAATGTAATCTCCCATAGATCCAGTGGAATCAATGACAAATACTATATCAGCACTCCCTGCAATTTTCTTGTCTTCCGATTCACCTAAATCATCATCTGGCATTGCCATTACATTATTATTAAACGGCAAAACAACCAGGGTGACAGCAAGTATGAGTACAAGCAGTAAATTCAATGTTTTCTTCATAATCAACTCTCCTCGTATAGTATGTAGTAGTTATTACAGTCCCTCTCCAAGGACTACAATGAGCATTTGCAAGTTACCAAAATAAAATCTCTAACGATTTTTTGGTATAAAACATACCACCTCCTAAACAATCAGTATGAATGTATTATAACACAACTATAAGTTGTTGTCAATAACAACCTAAATTATTTTTATTTGACATCCTAAAGGTGTTATTATCTATATTAAGGGGGAACAAATATGGTACAAAACCTTAAATTATTAAGAACAAAAAATAAACTCAGCCAACAACAATTAGCTGATATAATAGGCGTAACGCAGCAGTCGATAAATAAATATGAAAACCATAAAATAGAGCCGGATATACAAACCCTGATAAAATTAGCGGAATATTTCAATACCTCTGTGGATTATCTTGTGGGACATACGGACATAGATCATGTGATAGAGTCTATAGTCCGGTATGACCTTAATCAGGACGAGGCGATACTGATTGATAAGTACCGCAAGTTGTCAAAAAAACAGAAAAATGTTGTTTCAATCCTTACGGACAGCTACTTTGACTGAGCCTTTTCATAGCGGCGGTTCGTTGGAATGTAAAAAAATCCCCGAAACCTGCCTCCTGCTTCGGGGATTTAATTATATGCCCTGATTAATCATCATAGTCCGAATCATGCTCAAGTATCTTTCCGGATACAGCATCGATCTTATACTCATATTCGGTTCTTCCGCTTACAAATTCTATCTCATACTCGTATCTGCCGTCATCCCTGTCAAGCTCGGATTTAGTAAACCTTACATCAGATTCCGACAATCCCGCATGGGACAAAGCAACCTGCTTTGCCTCGTCAATACCGATATAATCACTGTTGCCGGTATTTCCGCTCGGTTTTGAGGTCTGCGGTGTTCTTATGGTTTCAATGTCCTTTTCGATTATATTACCGTTGGCGGCATTGATTTCATAATCATACTTCTTGTCAGATGTGCGGAATTCAATATCATACTTTGGCGTGCGGTCGTCACTGTCAAGGCTTGTTTTTGTAAATGCAGCATCCGAAGCCGATACATTCGCATCACTCAGTGCTATCTGCTTTGCTTTATCAAGACCTATATAACTGCTACTGCCTGTATTTCCGCTCGGTTTTGAAGTCTGCGGTGTTCTTATGGTTTCAATGTCCTTTTCGATTATATTACCGTTGGCGGCATTGATTTCATAATCATACTTCTTGTCAGATGTGCGGAATTCAATATCATACTTTGGCGTGCGGTCGTCACTGTCAAGGCTTGTTTTTGTAAATGCAGCATCCGAAGCCGATACATTCGCATCACTCAGTGCTATCTGCTTTGCTTTATCAAGACCTATATAACTGCTACTGCCTGTATTTCCGCTCGGTTTTGAAGTCTGCGGTGTTCTTATGGTTTCAATGTCCTTTTCGATTATATTACCGTTGGCGGCATTGATTTCATAATCATACTTCTTGTCAGATGTGCGGAATTCAATATCATACTTTGGCGTGCGGTCGTCACTGTCAAGGCTTGTTTTTGTAAATGCAGCATCCGAAGCCGATACATTCGCATCACTCAGTGCTATCTGCTTTGCTTTATCAAGACCTATATAACTGCTACTGCCTGTATTTCCGCTCGGTTTTGAAGTCTGCGGTGTTCTTATGGTTTCAATGTCCTTTTCGATTATATTACCGTTGGCGGCATTGATTTCATAATCATACTTCTTGTCAGATGTGCGGAATTCAATATCATACTTTGGCGTGCGGTCGTCACTGTCAAGGCTTGTTTTTGTAAATGCAGCATCCGAAGCCGATACATTCGCATCACTCAGTGCTATCTGCTTTGCTTTATCAACACCAATGTAATCACCGCTCGGCGTTGTAGTTTGCTGTGTCGTCAGCGTTTTTATATCTTTTTCAACAATATTACCGCTCAAAGCATCAATCTCATAATCATACTTCTTATCCTTGGTCTGAAATTCAATATCGTATGACGGAGTGCTGTCGTCACTGTCAAGCCTCGTTTTTGTAAATGTTACATCAGACGAAGTAACATTGGCATCATTCAGTGCCGTTTCCTTTGCACTCTCAAGTCCGATATACTGATCGGCACCCGAATTTTCGGATGTACCCGAACTCGGAATGAAGCTTAACATTCTGATATCCATTTCAATAATACTTCCGTCAACAGCACCTATTTCATACTCATACTTCTTATCGAATGCAGTGAACTCTATATCATATACCTTTATACCGCTATCGGTGTCAAGCTCCGATTTCGTAAATTTTACATCTGTGGAAGAAAGCTTGGCATCCTTAAGGGCAATTTCCTTTGCCTTGTCAACACTGATATATTGTTCTGTGCTGCTTTCGCCGGAAAGCGAGGACTGCGGAATGGTCAGAGAACGAACATCCCTTTCGATTATACTTCCGTCCGAGGCATTAACTTCATACTCATACTTCTTGTCAGCCGTGCTGAATACAATGTCATACACCTGAGCATTGTCATCCATGTCCTGTTCTGTCTTTGCAAACGAGACATCCGACTCACTTAATCCGGCATCCGCAAGAGCCGCTTTCTTTGCATCGTCAAGAGTTACGGAATTTCCCTCGGATGATACGTCACTTTTATCAGCCGAAGCAACAGAGCCGTTTTTATCGGGCGAGCCTGCATCAGTCCCGTTTTTATTTATATCATCCGTAGCAACGGAATTATTTCCGTCGTTATTCGCTAAATTATGCGACACCGCAACACCGATAACTATACCCGACGCAATAAGTGCAACAGCAATGCAGCTCAGTGAAATAAACGCTTTTTTACTTAATCCAAATAATGTTTTCATTCTAATATACCTCCTACAAGCCATTTTATTCCAATAATATAATATATTTTGACTTATTTTAAAAAAAGGAGTCGACCTGAAATACTGATCGACCCCTTTATTTTATAAAACGTGGTTATATTCGACTTTTCCATAACACAGCTGTAGTTATTATTGCAATCCTGAATAACAACCGAGGTACATTGACCTCAGAACCGACACGCAATAACCGCAAAAATAAAATCTACAGCTATATGTGTTCAGGAACATTCTACTGTTCACCACAAAGGAGCATCAGCCCTCGTTAATTGCAGCCTGTGCAGCAGCAAGACGTGCAATCGGAACTCTGAAAGGTGAGCAGGATACATAATCAAGACCAATCTTATGGCAGAACTCAACAGATGAAGGATCTCCGCCGTGTTCACCGCAGATACCGCAGTGAAGCTCAGGACGTGTTTCCTTACCAAGCTTGATAGCCATTTTCATAAGTGAGCCGACACCAACCTGATCGAGCTTTGCAAACGGATCGTTCTCAAAGATCTTAGCATCATAATATGCCTCAAGGAATTTACCCGAGTCATCACGGCTGAAGCCGAATGTCATCTGAGTAAGATCGTTTGTACCGAAGCAGAAGAACTCAGCTTCCTTTGCAATCTCGTCAGCTGTAAGTGCAGCACGAGGAATCTCAATCATTGTACCTACTTCATATTTCATATCAACACCGGCAGCAGCTATCTCTGCATCAGCAGTTTCAACAACTACCTTCTTAACATACTTAAGCTCTTTAACCTCTCCTACAAGCGGAATCATGATCTCAGGCTCGATTGTCCAATCCGGATGTGCTTTCTTAACATTGATTGCAGCACGGATAACAGCAGATGTCTGCATCTTTGCAATTTCGGGATATGTAACTGCAAGACGGCATCCACGGTGACCCATCATCGGGTTAAACTCATGGAGAGAATCAATTATAGCCTTGATCTGCTCAACTGTCTTACCCTGTGCATCAGCAAGCTTCTTAATATCCTCTTCCTCAGTCGGAACGAACTCATGGAGCGGCGGATCGAGGAAACGGATAGTTACGGGGTTACCCTCAAGAGCCTCATAAAGCTTCTCAAAATCGCCCTGCTGAACGGGAAGTATCTTAGCAAGAGCAGCTTCTCTTTCTTCAACCGTATCTGCACAAATCATCTCTCTGAATGCTTCTATTCTGTCGCCCTCAAAGAACATATGCTCTGTACGGCAAAGACCTATACCCTCTGCACCAAGCTCACGAGCTTTCTTAGCATCAGCCGGTGTATCAGCGTTTGTTCTTACCTTAAGCCTTCTGTACTTGTCAGCCCAAGCCATTATTCTTCCGAACTCGCCTGCAATCTTAGCATCAACTGTCGGAATAGCACCGTCATAGATGTTACCTGTTGAACCATCGAAGGAGATTACATCACCCTCGTGATATTCCTTGCCGCCGAGTGTGAACACCTTATTCTCCTCATCCATAACGATAGCGGAGCAACCTGATACACAGCATGAACCCATACCACGAGCAACAACGGCAGCGTGTGATGTCATACCGCCGCGAACTGTAAGGATACCCTGAGCAGCCTTCATACCCTCGATATCCTCGGGTGAAGTTTCAAGACGAACAAGAACTACCTTCTTGCCTGCATCTGCCCATGTCTTAGCATCATCAGCAGTAAATACGATCTGACCGCTTGCAGCACCCGGAGCAGCACCAAGACCTTTACCTATAGGTGTAGCAGACTTGATAGCAGCAGCATCAAACTGCGGGTGGAGAAGTGTATCAAGGTTACGGGGATCGATCATTGCAACTGCTTCTTTTTCAGTCCTCATACCCTCGTCAACGAGATCGCAAGCAATCTTAAGAGCAGCCTGTGCTGTTCTCTTACCGTTTCTTGTCTGGAGCATATAGAGCTTACCGTGTTCAACTGTGAACTCCATATCCTGCATATCTCTGTAATGATCCTCAAGAGTTTTGCAAACCTGTGTAAACTGAGCAAAAGCCTCCGGGAATTTCTGTTCCATTTCTGTAATCTTCATAGGTGTACGAACGCCTGCAACAACGTCCTCGCCCTGTGCATTTGTAAGGAACTCACCGAAAAGACCCTTTGCACCTGTTGCCGGGTCACGTGTAAATGCAACACCTGTACCGCAGTCATCACCCATATTACCGAATGCCATTGACTGTACGTTTACAGCTGTACCCCATGAATACGGGATATCGTTATCACGACGATATACATTAGCTCTCGGGTTATCCCATGAACGGAATACTGCCTTTATAGCTTCCATAAGCTGAACCTTTGGATCTGACGGGAAGTCCTCACCGATCTTCTCCTTATATTCAGCCTTAAACTGCTCTGCAAGCTCTTTAAGGTCGTCAGCGTTAAGATCAACATCCTGAGTTACGCCCTTCTTCTCCTTCATAGCATCGATGAGCTGCTCAAAATATTTCTTGCCGACTTCCATAACGACATCGGAGAACATTTGAATAAATCTTCTGTAGCAGTCATAAGCCCAACGACGGTTGCCTGATTTTTCAGCAAGAACCTCAACAACTTCCTCGTTAAGACCAAGGTTAAGAATTGTATCCATCATACCCGGCATAGATGCACGAGCACCCGAACGAACGGAAACGAGGAGAGGATTCTCCTTATCACCGAATTTCTTGCCGGTGATTTCTTCCATCTTATCGATGTACTCCATAATCTGTGCCTGAATTTCATCATTGATTTTTCTGCCGTCCTCATAATACTGAGTACAAGCCTCTGTTGTAATAGTAAAGCCCTGTGGAACAGGAAGACCGATATTGGTCATTTCAGCAAGGTTAGCACCCTTACCGCCGAGAAGCTCACGCATTGAAGCGTCACCCTCTGTGAACAAGTAGACCCATTTTCTTGCCATTGGAATTACCTCCTGGAAATTATTTTATCGACTTTGGTCGGTTGACAATATTATAACATAATTCTTTATCAAATTCCATTGGTTTTTGTAAAAAAGTTCGCTTTTTTTTAAAAAAATCCATATTTTTTTCCAAATTATGCCCAAACATTGAAAACGCCAATGTCAACTAAGCAAAATTAAGATTCACACCCGGAAAAGGTATGTTACGACTCCTAACGTGAGCCTTTGTATGTATCAAGGGCATTTTTCGCCCATTGTCTGCCGATATTAAGAAATCCCTGTTGTTTTTCATCCCCCGCAAATTTTTTCTTCACCATCTCAAGGGAATGTCTGTACACCTCAAGTCTTGCGGACTGTATATATGAGCGTTTATCCCCGCCGACAAAGAACTGAAAGCTTATTGTATTTTGCTCCTCGTTCATATCGGTAAAATATCCGGAATAAACCGTATGTCCGGTTTCCTTTGAAACAATCTCGGAAACAGCAAGTTTTGTCAGCTCTAAAGCAAGGTCATTTATTCCTCTCTCAAAAACAATTATTTTTTCCTTCATTGAATTTATATCAGGGACTATTCGTTTTCTGATATCGGATAATCCGGCAAATTCAGCTTCAAGCTTTGCATCAATAACTTTTAGCCTTTCAACTTTTGGTATATAGTATACCATAAACTTACGCTCGACATCATTATACAGAAACGGATGCTGATATTTTGAACTGAAGCCGCATTTTTTACATTTCCAACGGAAAATACTCTCTGAAAAAACAACATTCCTCAAATCGGAATCCTCGGTTGTATTACCGCTTATAGGTATATCGGTTAATGTTTGCTGGTTACATTTCGGGCAAACCACATATTTTGATACACTTCGGGGCATCATATCACCTGCCTTGACCTTATATAAATCCACGACCCTATTATAGCATATTTAATCTGATTTGTCACAGATTTTATTAAAAAAATCAAAAAAATTACCCTGTGGTATAAAACTACACCGACAGGGTAATATAACCTTGAATTAAATAAGCTCAATAACTGCCATTTCCGCAGCGTCACCGCGGCGGGGACCGATCTTTGTTATCCTTGTATATCCGCCGTTTCTGTCGGAATACTTAGGTGCAATCTCGGTAAATAGCTTTTTGACAACATCCTCCTTGGTGATGAAAGCCAAAGCTGTACGCTTGTTGCTCAGGTTCTCAACCTTAGCAAGCGTAATAAATTTTTCGGTGAGGGAACTGACTTCCTTTGCACGTGAAACGGTAGTTTCGATCTTGCCGTTTTCGAGAAGGAATGTTACCAATGCTCTGAGCATTGCAGTTCTGTGAGCAGTTTCCCTGCCCAATTTTCTTGTTCCCGGCATTTATATTCACTCCTTTGTGGTAATTAATCATCGTTGCTGCGAAGCGAAAAACCAAGCTTATTAAGCTTGTCTATAACCTCGTCAAGCGATTTGCGGCCGAGATTTCTGACTTTCATCATCTCGTCCTCAGTCTTGTTGATAAGATCTTCAACGGTATTGATATTTGCCCTTTTCAGACAGTTGAATGCACGAACTGAAAGATCCAGCTCTTCAATGGTCATTTCAAGTGCTTTTTCCTTGCCCTGATCGTTCTTTTCAACCATTACCTCCGTGTTGGTTCCCTTATCCGAGAGGTTCACAAACAGATTAAGATGCTCTGTCAGAACCTTGGCGGCAAGAGAAACGGCCTCCTGTGCATTTATAACACCGTTTGTCCATACATCAAGCGTAAGCTTGTCATAATCGGTGATCTGACCTACACGTGTGTTTTCTATATTATAGTTTACCTTAAGTACAGGTGTGTATATTGAGTCAATCGGAAGGATACCTATAACTCCGGTATTCTTTGAGATCTCTTCCTTATTACGCTCTGCTGAAACATAACCTCTGCCCTTGCTGATTGTTATTTCCATATAGAGCTTTGCACCCTCTCCGAGAGTTGCAATATGCATTTCCGGATTGAGTATCTCAATATCCGCATCCTTTTTTATGGAATCCGCTGTAACGATACAGGGACCCTCTGCGCTGATCTCGACTGTTTTCGGACCGTCACAGTTAAGCTTTGCGATAAGTCCTTTCATATTAAGAACAATCGCCGTTACATCCTCTTTTACGCCCGGTATTGTAGAGAACTCGTGCAGCACTCCGTCAATTTTTATAGAAGTAACTGCCACACCCTCCAGTGAGGAGAGGAGAACCCTACGCAGGCTGTTTCCGAGAGTGTTGCCGAAGCCTCTCTCGAGCGGCTCAACGACAAATTTGCCGAACCTGCCGTCTTCGGATAATTCCGCTGTATCTATTCTTGGCTTTTGAAATTCGAACATCAGCTAACCTCCTTAACATTAGGCGGACGATACCGCCATGATGTGTAACCTGAAATACAAATTGATTACTTGGAGTACAACTCAACGATAAGATGCGGTGCAACCTCATAGTCTATATCCTCAATTGAGGGCATTCTTACAACCTTTGCACTGAACTGCTCCTTGTTCACCTCAAGCCAGAGCGGAGAAGTCCTGCTTGCTGTCTTCTCAACGACATCCTTGAACTTTTCGGTGCTTCTGCTCTTTTCTCTGAGAGTCACGACATCTCCCGTCTTAACTCTGTATGAAGGAATATCAACCTTTTTGCCGTTCACAAGGAAATGTCCGTGTGTTACAAGCTGTCTTGCCTCTCTTCTTGTAAGAGCCATACCCATTCTGAAAGCAATGTTGTCAAGTCTTGATTCAAGAATTGTTATGAGGTTATTACCTGTCTGACCCTCCATCTTTGAAGCTATTTCAAAGTAGTGGTGGAAGGGTTTTTCAAGAACACCGTATATAAACTTGAGTTTCTGCTTCTCTTTGAGCTGCAAGCCGTACTCTGATACTTTCCTTCTTGCATTTGCGTTAGGATTTTTCTTAGATGTCTTATAAATACCCAATACTGCCGGGCTGATTCCGAGATATCTGCATCTCTTAAGAATAGGATCTCTGTTTACTGCCATTTAAAATGCACCTCCGTTATTTTATACACGTCTTCTCTTAGGAGGACGGCAACCGTTGTGGGGAATCGGGGTAACATCCTTTATCATGCTTACCTCAAGACCTGCCGACTGAAGAGCACGTATTGCTGCTTCACGTCCTGCACCGGGGCCCTTTACATATACCTCAACGGTTTTCATACCATGCTCCATCGCTGCCTTCGCAGCAGTTTCAGCTGCTGACTGAGCCGCAAACGGAGTGGACTTTCTGGAGCCTCTGAAGCCGAGCTCACCCGCACTTGCCCAGGAAATTGCATTTCCCTGAACATCAGATATTGTTACTATCGTATTATTGAATGTCGACTGAATGTGCGCTGCACCCTTTTCGATATTTTTACGCTCACGGCGTCTGCGTACAGTAGCCTTCTTAGCACCTTTCTGAACTGCCATCAGTTATTCCCTCCTGATTACTTCTTCTTGTTAGCCATTGTCTTTCTCTTACCCTTTCTTGTGCGGGCATTTGTCTTTGAACGCTGTCCGCGAACGGGAAGATTTGTACGGTGACGTATTCCTCTGTAGCATCCGATTTCAATAAGTCTCTTTATATCAAATGCTATATCTCTTCTGAGGTCACCCTCAACTCTTACATTATGGTCGATATACTCTTTGATCTTAGCAACATCATCCTCTGTAAGATCTCTTACTCTTGTGTCGGGATTAACTCCTGTTGCTGCGAGAATATCGTTGGATGTCTTGCGGCCTATTCCGAAAATATAAGTAAGACCGATCTCGACTCTCTTATCTCTGGGTAAATCTACACCTGCAATACGTGCCATTTATTTTCGCACCTCCGTTGGTATTTATGCGTCATCAACCCTGACGCTGCTTATGCTTCGGGTTTTCACAGATAACCATGATTTTGCCCTTACGCTTTATAACCTTACATTTTTCGCAAATTTTTTTTACTGAAGGTCTGACTTTCATCGTGTTATCATTCCTTTCGATAACCCCCGACCGGGGAATATTACTTACTGCGCCATGTTATACGACCCTTTGTCAGATCATATGGCGACATTTCTACCGTTACCTTGTCACCGGGAAGTATACGAATGAAATTCATTCTCAGCTTACCCGAAATATGAGCAAGGATTATATGTCCGTTCTGAAGCTCAACCTTGAACTGTGCATTCGGAAGAGCCTCCTTTACTATGCCCTCTACCTCAATTACGTCTTCCTTAGACAATACAATTACCTCCTTAGAATGCTCTCGACCTCTTATTAAACGAGTCAATTGCTTCACTGAGCTTACTGTCATCATTCATTATCTGTTCACTCAGAACAGTATCGGTAAACGCAAGATGAATAAGCTTCTTTCTTTTAGGAGCCGACAGTTTTCTGCCCTTTCCGTCCGCTATATATGCCAAATCATCTTCTATGCGTACTACCGCAAAAAAGCTGCCCTTATCATGCCCTGCCTTTGAAGCGGCGACCGTCCCTCTACGAAACCTCATATCGCTCACCTCAATCAGGTCGTGTCAATATGACCGGTCCGTCTGCGGTTACCGCTATCGTATGCTCAAAATGAGCCGAAAGCTTTCCGTCCGCAGTCACAGTCGTCCAATCATCATCAAGTACCCTTACTCTGTGTGTACCCTGATTTATCATTGGCTCTATGGCTATTGTCATACCCGGCAGCAATCGCACACCCCTTTCCGGTGTGCCGTAATTAGGTACGCTGGGATCTTCATGCAGCTTCGCACCTACTCCGTGACCGACAAAATCTCTTACCACCGAGTAACTGCGTGCCTCGACATACCTCTGAACAGCATTTCCGATATCACCTATTCTATTTCCTGCCACGGCATTTTTTATTCCCTCATAGAGGGACTCTCTTGTGGCATCCATAAGTGCCTGTGCTTCCCTTGACACATCTCCGCAGGCAAACGTATAAGCATTGTCCCCGTGATATCCGTCAAGCTTTGCACCCACATCTATACTCACGATATCTCCCTGTTTCAGAATTATTTTTGCACTCGGTATGCCGTGGATGACTACATTATTTACCGAAATACAAGCACTTGCAGGAAAACCGCCGTATCCGAGAAACGAGGGCTCAGCACCCTGCTTCTCGATATATCTGCGGACTATGTTATCAATCTCAAGAGTAGAAACTCCCGGTTCAACCGCCTTCCCCGCTTCCTGCAAGGCTCTTGAAGAAACCCTGCCCGCTTCTCGCATTGCTGCAATTTCACGGGAGGTCTTAAGAATCACCATATATCTTACGCCTCAACAGCTTGCAGGATAAGTGAAGTCGTATGCTCAACCGTATCCTGTCCTTCTACTACGGAAAGCTTATTCTGCTTTTCATAGTAATCCTTAAGCGGCTCTGTTTCTTTATGGTAAACCTCAAGTCGAGCTTTTACCGTATCCGGGTGGTCATCCTTACGCTGAACAAGGGTGCCTGCACATTTGTCACAAACTCCATCCTGTTTCGGAAGTTTATATTCCATATGGTAGCTTGCTCCGCATTTCTCGCAGACACGGCGTCCGGACATTCTCTTGACTATAGCCTCATCGGTAACCTCAATATCAATTACCTTATTGATTACTATACCCATCTTGTCCAGAGCCTCGGCCTGAGGAATAGTTCTGGGGAATCCGTCAAGGATAAAACCGTTTTTACAATCATCCTCTGCAAGTCTTTCCTTAATGATGCCGATAACGACCTCATCCGGGACAAGTTGACCTGCTTCCATATAGGATTTAGCCTTCAGACCCATCTCAGTACCGGTTTTCAGTGCTTCTCTGATTATATTTCCTGTCGAAATTGTAGGTATACCCAGACGGTCGGAAATAACTTCCGCCTGTGTTCCTTTGCCCGCACCGGGTGCGCCGAGTAAAATAATATTCATTACTTTTTGCTCCTTTCGTATTCAGAATTTATCAATCGAGGAATCCCTTATAATGACGCATCATCAGCTGAGATTCAAGCTGCCTCATTGTTTCAAGTGCAACACCCACAAGAATGATTACCGACGTACCGCCGAGCATAAGTCCCGTCATTCCGGAGAACTTTGAGAACAGGAGCGGTACAATTGCAATAAATGCAAGGAAAAGCGACCCTATAAGTGTTATACGTGAAATTATCTTAGCGATAAAATCTGTTGTGGGCTTACCCGGTCTGATACCGGGGATTGTTCCGTTATTCTGACGGAGATTATTTGCCATTTCCAAGGGATTATACTGTATGGTTACATAGAAATAACCGAAACCGATAATCATAAGGAAATAAAGAGCTATATATATCCAATTTGTTGGCGTAAAGATATTGAAAAAGCCTTTCCAGAAATCGGGAAGATTATTCTGATCCAGGAACATCAATATCGTTTGCGGTATTGAAAGAATAGAGCTTGCAAAGATAATCGGCATGACGCCCGAAAGACCTACCTTAACGGGAAGGTATGAGCTTTGTCCGCCGTACATTTTGCGTCCGACCACACGTTTTGCATACATAATCGGTATTCTGCGTTCTGCATCGTTCATGAATACGATTACCCATATTATAACAAGGAAGATCAGAACGAAGATTACTGAGTATATCAGGTTCTGTGTCTGACCTGCAAGACCGTCCTGGAAGTTCTCCCAGAGAACGAGGCAGGTAACGGGGAGTCTTGCGATAATACCCACAAAGAGGAGTATTGAAATACCGTTTCCGAGACCGTTCTGATTGATCTGCTCACCGAGCCACATCATAAGAGCCGTGCCGGCTGTGAATGTCATAATTATGGTTATCGCAGCAAATACTGCCGTGAAATTCCAACCCTGATACTCAACTATATTTTTGATACTTCCGTCATCAGCCTGCACCTGTGACCTGAGCAGATATATATAGTATGCCGTACCCTGAATAATACCGATAATAACCGTTACATAACGTGTTATTGTACCTATTTTCTTACGTCCCTCCGTCCCCTCTTTTGAAAGTCTTTCAAGCGGAGGGATTGCAACCGTAAGCAGCTGCATAATAATTGAAGAGTTGATATACGGTGTTACCGACATTGCAAATAATGTCGCGTTTGAAAACGCACCGCCCGAGAACATATCAACATAGGAAAGCATATTATTTGAATCATTCCAGCTTGCTGTCAGTGTTCTCAAAACATCCACATCCAGAAAGGGCACCGGAATTGCCGAACCCAATCTGAATACGAACACGATAAATATCGTGAAGAGCATTTTTTTGCGAAGATCCGGGACCTTCCATGCATTAGCGATTGTTTTAAACAAATCAAATCACCTCTGCCTTTCCTCCTGCAGCCTCAATCTTCTGCTTTGCCGATTCCGAATATGCTGCAACCTTAACATTAAGCTTCTTAGTAAGCTCGCCGTTGCCGAGAATCTTTATACCGTCATATTCCTTTTTAACGATACCCTTTTCGATAAGAGCCTGTGCCGTTACTTCCGCACCATCCTCAAAAGCGTCAAGTGCAGATATGTTTATAGCAACAATCTTTTTAGCGAATATGTTATTGAAGCCTCTCTTCGGGACTCTCCTTTGCAGCGGCATCTGACCGCCCTCGAAACCGGGACGAATGCTGCCGCCTGAACGTGCCTTCTGACCCTTATGACCCTTGCCGGCTGTTTTGCCCTGACCCGAGCCATGACCTCTGCCTATTCTTTTGGATGCCTTTTTAGCACCTGCGGCAGGTGAAAGTTCGTGCAAATACATTCTGTCGCACCTCCTTGCTTAAGCTTCCTCAACCTCGATGAGATGACTTATTTTTGCCACCTTACCTCTGGTCTGTACATTATCGGGCTGAACCGCAGTGTTGCCCGGCTTTGTAAGTCCGAGTGACTTTGCAGTAGCAATCTGATCCTTCGGTCTGCCGATCAGACTCTTTTTAAGAGTAATTTTGAGCTGTGCCATACTGCTTCTCCTCCCAGATTATCCTAAAATTTCCTTAACAGACTTGCCGCGTACAGCCGCAACCTCATCTGCCGTTCTAAGGCTCATAAGACCGGCAAGTGTTGCTCTTACAACATTGCAGGGGTTATTTGAACGAAGAGCCTTTGTTCTGATATCCTTTATACCAACTGCCTCGATTACCGCACGAACGGGACCGCCGGCAATTGCACCGGTACCGGGAGCCGCAGGCTTCATAAGAACCTTACCTGCTCCGTACTCGCCGATAACCTCGTGAGGTATTGTTGTACCCTTAAGTGAAATCTTAACGAGATTCTTCTTAGCGTCCTCGATTCCCTTGCGGATCGCATCCGGAACCTCGCCTGCCTTGCCTATACCAAAGCCAACTATTCCGTTGCCGTCGCCCACCACGATGAGTGCGGCAAACTTATATATACGACCGCCCTTTACTGTCTTAGATACACGGTTGATAGCAACAACGTGTTCTTTCAAATCCAAAGTAGATCCGTCGATTAAAGCCAAAGCTACTCTCCTCCTTCTTAGAACTTAAGACCGCCCTCACGAGCGCCCTCTGCGAGTTCCTTGACACGGCCGTGGAATATATATCCGCCTCTGTCAAAAACTACTTCTGTTATGCCCTTCTCGGCTGCTCTCTTTGCAATAAGAGCCCCGACCTTGCGGGCAGCGTCCTTATTTCCGCCGTAACCATCTATATCCTTATCAAGCGTGGAAGCTGATGCAAGAGTAACACCCTTTACATCATCAATAAGCTGAGCATAGATGTTATTTGTGGAGCGGAATACATTAAGACGGGGACGTTCAGCGGTACCGCTGATTTTTCCTCTGACTCTCTTGTGGCGAGTAAGTCTTGCCTTATTTGTATCAGACTTTTTAACCATGGTTGATTCACTCCTTTATTACTTCTTACCCTTGCCGGCTTTACCTTCCTTGCGGCGGATAACTTCGTCAACATATTTGATTCCCTTGCCCTTATACGGCTCGGGCGGACGCTTTTCCCTTACCTCAGCAGCAAACTGGCCGACCTTCTGCTTGTCTATACCGTTTATGATGATCTTATTCGGAGTCGGTGCTTCGATTGTAATATCATCCGTATCGGATACTATAACCTGGTGTGAATAACCGAGGTTCATAACAAGGTTCTTTCCCTGCTTCTGCACACGATAACCTACACCGTTTACTTCAAGCTCTTTCTTGAAGCCCTCGGTTACACCGACAACCATATTGTGTATGTTTGTACGTGTAAGTCCGTGCAGTGAGCGGTTGAACTTATCGTCATCGGGACGAGTAACGATTATTTCGCTGCCCTCAACCTTTACATCCATGTTTGTGTGGTACTTCTGTGTAAGCGTACCCTTAGGACCCTTGACTGTTATAACACCGTTTTCAACCTTTACGTCTACTCCGGCGGGAATATTTACGGGTTTTCTTCCAATTCGTGACATTTCTGTACCCCCATTACCAAACGTATGCCAGAACCTCGCCGCCTACATTCTCCTTGCGTGCCTGACGGTCGGTCATAACACCCTTTGATGTGGAGATGATAGCAACGCCAAGGCCCTTCATAACCTTCGGCATATTTTCTACGTCGCTGTATATACGGAGTCCGGGCTTTGATACTCTCTTAAGTCCTGTGATAACAGGAGTCTTGCCCTCGCCGTATTTAAGAGCGATCTTAATTATACCCTGCTTGCCGTCGTCAACGACCGAAAAGCTCTTGATATAGCCCTCGTCAAGAAGTATCTGTACGATTGCCTTCTTGATATTGGAAGCAGGAACCTCTACCGTATCATGTTTTGCAGTATTTGCATTACGTATTCTCGTAAGCAGATCTGCTATAGCATCTGTAATCTGCATAATCAGTTTACCTCCTTATAGTTTCGCCTTACCAGCTTGACTTCTTAACGCCCGGTATCTCGCCTTTGTATGCAAGTTCTCTGAAGCAGATACGGCAAATACCATATTTACGGAGATAAGCATGAGGTCTGCCGCAGATTTTGCATCTGTTATATGCTCTTGTGGAGAACTTGGGTTTTCTCTGCTGTTTTACCTTCATAGATGTCTTAGCCACGGTAATCCCTCCTTATTTCGCAAACGGAGCACCCATAAGTGTGAGCAGCTCTCGTGCCTCTTCGTCTGTAGCAGCTGTAGTTACAAAGCAAATATCCATACCACGTACTTTATCTACCTTATCGAAATCAATCTCAGGGAAGATAAGCTGCTCCTTAAGACCCATATTGTAGTTGCCTCTGCCGTCAAAAGAGTTGGGGTTGATTCCGCGGAAGTCACGTACTCTCGGAAGAGCTACGTTGAAAAGTCTGTCCACGAACTCATACATCTTGTTGCCTCTGAGTGTTACCTTAACACCTATCGGCATACCTTCTCTGAGCTTGAAGTTAGCAACTGATTTCTTAGCTCTGCAAACAACGGGCTTCTGACCTGTTATTGCCGCAAGATCAGCCGAAATGGCATCTATTGCCTTTGAATTTTCCCTTGCCTCACCGGCACCGACATTGATGACGATTTTGTCAAGCTTCGGAATCTGCATAACGCTCTTATAGGAGAACTTCTTCAAAAGAGCCGGCGCAGCTTCCTTAACATAGAAATCTTTAAGTCTTGCCATTAAAGTTTTACCTCCTTAAAGCGCCTCGCCGCACTTTTTGCAAATGCGTTCCTTGGTGCCGTCCTCAAGAATTTTATGAGCTATACGGGTAGGCTTTCCGCAGCGGGGACACACGATCTGTACCTTTGAAGCGTACATCGCACCCTCTGCCTCAACAATTCCGCCCTGCTCGCCCATTCTGCGGGGTTTAACATGCTTGGACACGAGGTTTACCTTTTCGATAATAACCTTACCCTCTTTGGGGCTTACTGCCATTACCTTACCCTTTTTGCCCTTCTGGGAGCCGCTGAGAACAACGACTGTATCGCCTGTTTTAACATGAACCTTGTTACTCATTGTTCGCACCTCCATCAAAGCACCTCCGGAGCAAGGCTGAGGATCTTCATGTAGTCATGATCACGAAGTTCTCTTGCTACCGGACCGAATATACGGGTACCCCTCGGGTTTTTGTCTTCCTTTATGATAACGGCTGCATTCTCATCAAATCTGATGTATGTACCGTCGTCACGACGCACGCCCTTTGCCGAACGTACAATTACTGCCTTTACGACATCGCCTTTTTTTACAACGCCGCCGGGTGCTGCCTTTTTAACGGAAGCAACTACGACGTCACCTATATTTGCGTACCTCCTGCCTGTACCGCCGAGGACTCTTATTGTCATAAGCTCCTTTGCACCGGTATTATCGGCAACCTTGAGGTAGGTCTGCTGCTGTATCACAGTGCGTTCCTCCTTTACTGAAAGCCATTATTTAGCCTTCTCTATAATCTCTACTAAGCGCCATCTCTTATCCTTAGAAAGCGGGCGGGTTTCCATTATTCTTACACGGTCTCCGACGCCTGCCTCATTTTTTTCATCATGAGCCTTAAGTCTGATTGTACGCTTGATAATCTTGTTATAAAGCGGATGCTTTACGCTGTCCTCGATAGCAACAACGATTGTTTTATCCATCTTATCGCTGACTACCTTGCCGACATTAGTTTTTCTAAGGTTTCTTTCCAAAGTAAGTCTCCTCCTTCCCCTTATGCGTCAGCCTGTTTTGCCGAAGAAAGTTCATTCTGACGGATAACAGTCTGTACTCTTGCAATATCCTTCTTAACTGCTTTTATACGCATCGGGTTATCGAGCTGATTTATTGTAAGCTGGAAACGCAGGTTGAAAAGTTCCTCTTTAAGGCTCTGAAGCTTAGTCTTAAGCTCAGCATCGGTCATTTCTCTGATCTCTGAAGCCTTCATTATTCATCAACCTCCGTTTCTTTCTTTGTAACAAACTTAGTCTTTATCGGCAGCTTCATTGCAGCGAGACGAAGTGCCTCTCTTGCCGTTTCCTCCGGAACGCCCGCAAGCTCGAACATTACTCTGCCCGGCTTAACAACAGCCACCCAGAACTCGGGAGAACCTTTACCGGAACCCATTCGTACTTCTGCCGGCTTTTTTGTGACAGGCTTATCGGGGAATATCTTTATCCATACCTTACCGAATCTTTTGCAGTAACGTGTCATGGCAACACGGGCTGCTTCTATCTGGTTTGCAGTGATCCAGCCCGGCTCAAGAGCCTGAAGACCGTACTCACCGTACGTCACCTTATTTCCTCTGAGAGCCTTACCCGTCATACGACCTCTGTGAACTCTGCGGTATTTAACTCTTTTAGGCATTAACATATTACTTGCTGCCTCCTTCCCTGCGAGGCTTACGGTTATCACTCAGGACTTCGCCCTTATAGAGCCAAACCTTGACACCGATTATACCATAGGTTGTGTTTGCCTCTGCGAAACCGTAATCTATATCCGCTCTGAGCGTCTGAAGCGGAATAGTACCCTCATGGTACTGCTCGGATCTTGCAATTTCAGCACCGCCGAGACGACCCGAACACATGATCCTGATACCCTTTGCATTGAACTTCATAGCTCTGCCTATGCTCTGCTTCATAGCACGGCGATAGGAAATTCTTCTTTCGAGATCCCCTGCAACCTTTTCAGCTATCAGCTGGGCATTGACATCGGGATTCTTTACCTCTACTATATTGATTGCCACAGGCTTTCCGAGGATTTTCTCGCACTGAAGACGGAGCTTTTCTATCTCTGCACCGCCCCTGCCGATTACCATACCCGGCTTAGCACAATGAATATGAATTCTGACCTTTGCGGCGTCTCTCTCAATTTCTATCTTGGGAACGCCGGCAGCGTTGAGCTGCTTCTTGAGAGTCTTACGGAGGTTGTAGTCCTCAACGAGTGTTTCGCCGAAGTCCTTATCGCTTACAAACCAACGTGAGTCCCAATTCTTGATAACACCTACACGAAGACCGTGCGGATTTACTTTCTGGCCCATTAGTTTACCTCCTCGTCGATTATTCTTTCTCTTTGAGCACCAGTGTGATATGTGATGTCTTTTTATTGATCCTGTATGCACGACCCTGTGCTCTCGGACGAATTCTCTTGAGAATAGGACCCTGACCTACATAACATTCAGCTACATAAAGTCTTTTCGTGTCCATATTATAGTTGTTCTCAGCATTTGCCATTGCGGATCTGAGAAGCTTCTCAAGATCCTCACAAGCAGCCTTCGGGGTGTGCCTCAGAACTGCCAATGCATAATCGCACTGCTTATTTCTGATAAGGTCAAGAACTATCTTTACCTTTCTCGGTGAAATGCGGGCGTATTTAAGTTCTGCCCTTGCTTCCATGTTCATACACTCCTTTCGGCCATTACTTTGATGTCTTTGAGCCGGCATGACCCTTGAAGGTTCTGGTAGGTGCAAACTCACCGAGCTTGTGTCCTATCATATCCTCGGTTACATAAACCGGAACGTGCTTGCGGCCGTCATGCACCGCAAATGTATGTCCTACGAAATCCGGGAATATTGTTGAGGATCTGCTCCATGTCTTGAGGATCTTCTTTTCGCCGGTTTCATTCATCTGCTGAACCCTTTTTAACAGCACAGGCTGTACATAAGGACCCTTTTTAACGCTTCTGCTCATTGTTCAAAGCTCCTTTCTGTATGCCTTTGATTATTTACCGTTCCTACGCTTAACTATAAGCTTATCGGAACGTGTATTCTTTCTTGTCTTATATCCGAGAGCAGGCTTACCCCACGGAGTAACAGGACCCGGACGTCCTACAGGCGATTTACCCTCACCACCGCCGTGCGGGTGGTCGTTCGGGTTCATGACAGAACCTCTTACCTGTGGTCTCCAACCCATATTTCTCTTACGTCCTGCCTTACCGATCTTTACATTGGCGTGGTCGATATTGCTTACCTGACCTATTGTAGCCATGCAGTTCTCGGGTACGTTTCTGAGCTCGCCCGACGGAAGTCTGAGAAGTGCAAGCTTATTTTCCTTTGCCATAAGCTGAGCCATGTTGCCTGCACTTCTTGCAAGCTGTGCACCCTTGCCGGGATAAAGCTCAACGTTATGGATAAATGTACCGACCGGAATATTTACAAGCGGAAGTGCGTTGCCGACCTTTATATCCGCATCGGGACCGGAAATAACCTTATCTCCTACGTTAAGTCCTACGGGAGCGAGTATATAGCTCTTTACACCGTCGGTGTATTCTATAAGAGCGATATATGCTGTTCTGTTCGGATCGTATTCAAGTGTCTTTACCTCAGCCTCAACGCCGAACTTCTGACGCTTGAAATCTATTATCCTGTACTTTCTTCTGTTTCCGCCGCCTCTGTGGCGAACCGTTATTCTGCCGTAGCTGTTACGGCCGGCTCTCTTATTCTTCGGTGCGAGCAGGCTTTTTTCCGGATCGACCTTGGAAAGAACCGTATAATCCACAACCGACATATTTCTCCTTGACGGTGTAGTCGGTTTGTAATTCTTTATTGCCATTTATTTCACTCTCCTCATGATGGCTTTGCGGAGAACGGCATATTCTCCATTCATTCTGCCTGTCCGTATCAGGCTTACATCATGCCCTCAAAGAACTCTATCGGCTTACTTCCCTCAACGAGTGTTACATAAGCCTTTTTCCACGAAGGAGTATATCCCTCATGTCTGCCCTGACGGCGAAGACGTCCTCTGACATTAACCGTATTTACCTTTGCTACCTTAACATTAAAGATTTCTTCAACTGCTCTTGCTATATCTATCTTGGTAGCCTTTTTTGCAACCCTGAATGTATATTTATTACCGGATGCAACGCCTGTCATGCTCTTTTCTGTGATGACCGGCTTTATTATGATGTCACGAGCTGTCATGCGTATACCTCCTCGATTTTGGTGATAGCATTCTTGACGATTACGAGTTTATCGGCATTAAGTATATCATATACATTGAGCGTATTTACCTGTGCGGTCTTTACGCCGGGGATATTTCTTGCTGAGTTGATCACCTTTGTATCAACGCTGTCAAGAACGATAAGTGCCTTTTTATCTGCACCGATTGCCTTTAGTGCTGCCGCAACCGTCTTAGTGCTGTAATTTTCAACCGTAAGCTGATCAAGAACTATAAGCTGATTATCCTTGAGCTTGCTTGAAAAAGCGGACTTCATACCGAGTCTTCTTACTTTCTTATTTACGGTAAATCTGTAGCTTCTGGGCTTCGGAGCAAATACTATACCGCCGTGTGTCCACTGCGGAGCTCTTGTCGAGCCTTGTCTTGCATGACCCGTACCCTTTTGTCTCCAGGGTTTTCTTCCGCCGCCTCTGACCTCTGCACGTGTGAGAGCCGACTGTGTGCCCTGACGCTTGTTAGCCAGGTAGTTTACCACTAACTGATGCATAACAACCGTATTTGGTTCTATTCCGAACACGGCATCGGAAAGCTCAACCTCGCCAACCTTCTTGCCCGTCGTATCGAGAACTTCTATATTAGGCATTGTTATTCCTCCTTCCCTTACGCCTTAACGCTGTCACGAATAGCCACAATACCGCCGTTAGGACCGGGAATGGCACCCTTTATTGCGATAAGATTATTCTCAGCGTCAACTTTTACGACTGTGAGGTTCTGTACCGTTACTTTTTCAGCACCGAGATGACCTGCCATTTTCTTGCCCTTCCATACTCTTGAAGGTGTTGAGCAGGCACCCATTGAACCGCCGTGACGGGCAACAGGACCCGAACCGTGAGATTCCTTGAGGCGGTGGAAATTCCAACGTTTTATAACGCCGGCATATCCTTTACCCTTGCTTTTGCCTGTAACGTCAATTTTGTCACCCTCGGCAAAAGTGTCTGCCTTTATGATACCGCCGATGCTGTATGCGGAGATATCGGCAACTCTGAATTCACGGAGTGTACTTTTGGGAGCGATATCATTCTTCTTGAAATGTCCGAGAAGGGGTTTAGTTATGTTCACAGGATCGTTCTTAAACTTTTCACAGCGAACTCTCTTACCCTTGCCCGAGCCGTTCTGAATCTTCAGTTTGATATCACCGTAGCCGAGCTGTACAGCCTCATAGCCGTCGTTTTCAACCGTCTTGATCTGAGCCACTACGCAAGGGCCTGCTTCTACAACGGTCACAGGGACAACATTGCCCTTTTCATCAAAGATCTGTGTCATACCGATCTTCTTACCGATGATTGCTTTTTGCATTTGTTTTTCCTCCTTGATAGGTTATTGGTCGGCTTTGCCGACATGACCCCAACTGCTTGTAGGTTGAATCAGAGTTTAATTTCTATTTCAACACCGGCAGGGAGCTCAAGATTCTGTAGAGCTTCAACCGTTTTGTTTGAAGGTCTGAGAATGTCGATAAGTCTTTTGTGGGTTCTTGTTTCAAACTGCTCACGGCTGTCCTTATACTTATGAACAGCACGAAGAATTGTTACGACCTGCTTCTCGGTCGGGAGCGGAACGGGACCGGAAACTCTGGCACCTGTACGCTTAGCTGTAGCAACGATCTTCTCTGCGGACTGATCCACGAGCTGATGATCATAACCCTTAATTCTTATCCTGATTTTTTCCTTGACTGCCACAATAATCGCCTCCTCAAAAAATTAGTTGGCGGGCGTTTTCATTTCCTCACACCCCACCGGGTGTTTCGCCTGTTTCCATTTAAAAACCGGATTTCTGCCAATGCATAATCCGGGTGAGGTCTGAAAAAACAAAACATCAATAAGCCGCACGACACCCCTATCCTATTTATTCTACACATTTCATAGGAGAGTTTTGCCGTAACTTGGCTTAATATTCGTTTCGCCCGGTTTAAAATCGGACATACTCTGCGGAAAAACCGGCAATACCTGCCGCAACCTCCCGCTTCATCGCATATCTGTTGCAGTCTTGCCTATATATCATAACACAGCGGAAAACCAATTTCAAGCAATTTCTTTGTTAATTTTAGTAGAAATTTTGATTGATTTTTTGTATATTTTGCTACCGAATTTCTTAGAAATTTACATAAATTATATTTAACTTCAGCATAAATCTTGTGCATTATGTAAAAGAAACACGCGGCTGTGTTGTAGTGTATTTGTTTTTTAATTGTTGGAGTCAAAAATTCAACCGAACATATTACAGCCCATTTCAATGATACCTTAAAGTTGAGCATGATTATTTGTATATTTCAATTACGAAACAAACAATTTTTTGCTAAGTTGTATAATAAAATGACCGGAAAGTACAAAAAAAATATAGACTCA
>X301_European_Hare__coassemble_882_pt1 | contig 49985 bp, 41 predicted proteins | sample X301_European_Hare__metabat2_low_PE_012 | metagenome-assembled genome bin X301_European_Hare
CAAGAGGGGACGCCCTGCGAGAGGGCGTCCCCTTGTCGATGCCTTTACAAACTAATCTCGGCGGCGTGCCGCCGCTGTCATGTTCGCGAATTCGCTCACTTTCGTTCGCTTTGTTTTTTGTGGAGGGAAGTCTGTTTCCGCGATAGTCAGTTTGCCTGACGGTGTGCGTAAGTGAGTGTCGAGAGCGGCTCTTGCGAGCCGCTCCGTATCTGCAAATGACATACTTATCGCTTGTTCATCGAGTAAATTTGCGGTCGAGCAATAAAATAGTTTGCCTGAGTAAATTAATTACGGATTGACTGTGCCGGCACGGCACCGGCGGCACGCCGCTCCGCATCTGCAAATGACAAACTCATCTCTTGTTCATCGGGTAAATTAATGGTCGAGCCATAAAGCAGCTTGCCTGAGTAAATTAGTTACGAACTGACAGCGGCGGCACGCCGCCGGTGTGATTATCATAGGAATTCTACACGTCCGTCCTCTATATGATACAGAGCACCAACAACCGATAAACCATGCTCCTCCTCACGCTTTATATCAAAGCTTTTCTCAATAACGGAAACCGAACGCTGAATATTAAGCAGGCAAGCTTTGTGTTCGTCTTTTTCTTCCCCTATGGCAAGACGTATCTCATCAGTGATAAATTTGATATATCCCTCCGGGTCGTGATGTACAGCAGCCTCAACTGCTCCGCAATGTGTATGTCCCAATACAACAATAAGCTTACAGCCAAGGTGTGATGCGGCATATTCGATACTTCCCAGCTGATGGTCGTCCATTACATTGCCGGCAACACGTATAACAAACAACTCCCCTATTCCCGCTGAAAATATGCTTTCCGGGATAACCCTCGAATCCGAACAGGTTACGATTATCGCATAGGGGTTTTGTCCCTCACTACAGGTTTTTTGCCGTACCTTTGGGGATATATCACCGCTTGAATATTCCGCATTGATATATTTCCCGTTTCCCTCTTTTAACCGGGTGATTGCTTGCTTTGCAGATACCGAATCAGTTTTAGTCATTTTTGTTTTCCTCCTCTGTTGCATTATCATTTTTGTGTCCCAAAAAATTCTTTGAGCCTGAATTAACAAGAAAAATGCCCGAGCATACAAGCACAAGTGCAAACAGGTTGCGTAAAGTAAATATATTTTCTCCAAGGAAAATACCCGACCACATTGTTCCGAATACGGGAATGAGAAGATTGTAAACTGCTACCTTACTTACCGGGTTATGGAATAGGAGCAATGTCCACAGCATAAACGCACTTCCCGCCATAATTCCGAGATATAAAAGTATCAGCACACAGCTTTCATTGTAGAATGTGATACCTCCGCCAAAAATGAAGCCTGTCAGCATCAATGCCGCTCCGCCTATAAAAAGCTGCCAGCCCGATACCTGTATCGGCGTTCTTCCCTTGTCAATCTTTTTGCTTATAACATTTCCTATTCCGCCGAATATATTTGACAGAATAACAAGACCATCACCAATAAGGCTGAAATTTCCCATTTCTCCGCCGAATACCATTACAACTATTCCCGAAATTCCGATTATACATCCGAATATCTTTTTCAGCGTAAGATTATCGCCCCTGAATACTAATGCGGCGGCAATAACGGAAGTAAAGGCTGCGGCTGAGGTATAAAGTGAGGACTTTGTCCCCGTAATATAAACTATTCCTATATACAAAAGCAGATATTGTCCGTATGTCTGAAAAAGACTTAAAAACGATATCGGCAAAATGTCATGTCTGCCTATTGTCGGTTTAGGCTTGCTGCAAAGAAAACCTATTATCAGTACTATTTCACCCGCAATAAAAAATCTTGCCCCTGCAAATACAAGCTTTGACGGTATATCATCTTCCGCTATTTTAAAAAACTCATAGCCTATTTTTATTGCCGGAAATGCAGTTCCCCAAAGAAGAGTACAGAGAACTGCAATACACGCAACAAATATACCGTTTGAAAGATACGAGTTATTCTTATTCTTTAACATTCATATTTTCCTTTTCCGAAATAATTCATTACCGCCGGATGTGATATCAGGCGGTAATATAAAATTTATTTTGAGCGGAATTCCATAGGACGGAATTCACCCGATTTATTTCTGTAAAATGCAGAGCCTATCGGACTTTCAAGATATTCTATTATCTCCGGATCATAATTACATATGGTATTAAGACTGAATATCTCGGTGTTTTCAATATTGTTCATATATTCCTCGTCCTCATCACCGGCAAGAAATCTCCAGCCGCTGTCGAATCTGCTTTCGGGATTTTCACGGTACATGATACCCACCCTGAGGTTATCCACCGTTATCCTGTCTGTAGCATAGCATCCGTCGGCTCCATCCCAGTCGAGCATATCCTCCATTGTACTCCTCGGCAAAGCCCATTTTTTCTTTAAACTGCCCTCAAAAATGTTCTTACGTTCCTTGGTAACAAAGTAAAAATTATTACCCAATACCTTTTCGACTTCTTCAAACAATTCCGTAAAACCGTTATCGATCTTGAAAAGCATCTCTTCTTCATACAAAGGAACCATAAGCAGAAAATCAACCGAATCTCCGCACGGCAGTACGCAGCATTCATCATTTACTATAGGAGCAAATATAACACCGTCATATTCTACACTTTCGTCAAGGCTGCCTCCGTATGCTACCGTATGACCATAGTCAAACCATGAATTTTCATACTGTACCATTTCTCCCATCTGCCGCATTATTCTTGACACCCAAATATGGATATCCACGTCATCATCGTACTCTCCGCTTAGAGGAATATATGCCACAAGCTCGGTTCTGTGGATATTTTCAATCCCCGAATCGGTTACCTCAACACCTCTGTAGGCTCCCATGCCAATCGTCACAAGCTTAAAAAATGAGCATTGATCATCCGGGGGTATCACGGCTATTTTTATGGGATGTTCATAATTTATACCGTCACATCTCAAATCGGGCAAAAACACGGCAACATCTCCATAGTTATTTTTTATATACCTCAGAACCTCTGACATTTCATTTTCATCATATACCGCAAGCTCTCTTGTTCTGTCACCGAAAATATTATCCCACGCTTCTTCGTCAATTTCTTTTGCGACACATGAAGCTTTTTCAAATTCGGCGGATTTTCCTGTTTCATTATATATAAGGCAAAGTAAAATCCACGCTTCAACGCAGTTTTCATCTATTTCAATGCATCTGTCTGCTTCTTTTATTGCCGTCCGGTATTTATGCAGTCCGTAATTTGCACCGGCTATTTCAAGATGATACGACAAGTCATCCTCCGAAATATCATCGGCAACTTTTTCCAGTACCTTAAGTGTTTCACGATATCTCCGGCATTGAGAAAGGCAATGTGCAAGCATAAATATCAGTTCTCCGCTGAGTTCATCCTCGTCAAGCTCCTGAATTTTATTTATTGCTTCCTCAAATCTTCCCTCATTCATCAACTCATCTATATCGAAAATAAAATCATTGTCCACATTCACACCCCCCGATAACTGCATTTTATTTATTATAGCACTGCAAGCATATTCAGTCAAGAAGTGAAATTGCACTTATTTGTCGATTTACTGTATATCTTATTTTGTGACACCTTTTCCCGCTCAAAGAGGCGGGAAACTTCTTGCCCATTCAGGTTAAATTATCGGAATTCCAAACGTATTATAAACGCCCGTGAAGAAGTTGATGCCTGTTATATAAAATATGTCCCATTTATGTAACAGTAATTCTACAACTGCACAAAATGGGACATTTTAATTCAATTAAATGCACCGTCAACCCCCAAAAATAAAAAATTCTCAAAAAATCCGCATTTTTTTAATTGACAGTAAACTCATAGTGCAAAATTGTCTTAATATTCGTCTTTATACCGGAATCGGCATATTTCAGGTTAAACAAATAACCTGTTTTTACTTAAGCAGTCTCTTAATTCTTTCAACAGCTTCAATGGTCTTATCTCTGTCACCAAATGAAGTAAGACGGAAGAAACCCTCTCCGTTTTTGCCGAAGCCTGCTCCCGGTGTGCCGACAACATTGGCTTCATTGAGGAGATAATCGAAAAATTCCCATGACTTCATACCCCTCGGACATTCAAGCCATATGTACGGAGAATTTTTTCCGCCGGTATAATAAATACCCAATTCATCAAGAGCATCTGCTATTATTCTTGCATTTTCTTTATAATATTCAAGATTTACCTTAATCTGTTCTCTGCCCTCGTCACTGAATACAGCGGCTGCTCCGCACTGTACAGGATAAGACACACCGTTGAATTTTGATCCCTGTCTTCTTCCCCATATCTGAGAAATACTTACCTTTGTTCCGTCCGATGCCTCTGCTTCAAGCTCATCAGGAATAACCGTATATCCGCATCTCATACCCGTAAAGCCTGCCGTTTTTGACAGCGAGCAGATCTCTATTGCACATTGTCTTGAACCCTCAACTTCAAAAATGCTTCTCGGGATATCCGACTCGGTGATAAATGCTTCGTATGCAGCATCATAAATTATGATAGCCTTGTTATCTATTGCATAATCAATCCATGCCTTGAGCTGATCCTTTGTAAATGCCGCACCTGTAGGATTATTCGGTGAACAAAGATAAATCAGATCCGCATGAACATTCTTATCCGGTACGGGGCAAAAGCCGTTTTCCTTTGTGCAGTCGGCATATATGATCTTTCTTCCGCTCATAATATTGGAATCAACATATACAGGATATGCCGGGTCTGTTATTATTACAGTATTGTCCTCTCCGAATATATCGACTATATTACCGCAATCGGATTTTGCACCGTCACTTATGCGTATTTCAGACGGCTTTACATCTGCCCCAAAACTTGCATAATACTTTGCAACAGCCTCTTTCAGAAAATCATATCCTGCTCCGCTGTCCTCATAGCCCTTGAATGTTTCCTTGACTCCCATTTCCTCTGCACCTTTTTTTACTGCCTCTACAACACATGGTGCTATCGGGAGGGTTACATCACCTATACCCATACGGATAATATTATCCTTTTTATCGGGATTAGCCTCAATAAAGGCATTTATCTTCTTTGCAATATTTATGAAAAGATAATTCTTTTCGAGCTTCATAAAATTTTCATTAAGCTTTGGCATATTTCTTTCTCCTTTACTGTCTTATCCGACCTGATTATTTTTCTCAGACTGTTTACCAAGTGCAGCATTTACAAATTCTCTGAAAAGCGGATGTGCGTGATTCGGACGGCTCTTAAATTCCGGATGATACTGTACTCCGATAAAGAAACTGTTTGAAGGTATCTCAACAGCCTCAATAAGAAGTCCGTTCGGTGAAGTACCGGTAAATATCATTCCGTTTTCCTCAAACTGCGAACGAAATTCGTTATTAAATTCATAGCGGTGACGATGACGTTCCGCAATTTCGCTCTTTCCGTATGCACGTTCCATTATAGTACCCTTACGTATTTTACAAGGATATGCTCCAAGCCGCATTGTACCGCCCTTGTCAAGAACTCCTTTTTGGTCGGGCATGAGGTCTATTACCTTATGTCCGCTTTCCGGAGCAAATTCTCCCGAATCCGCATCCGAAAGTCCCAATACGTTTCTTGCAAATTCTATAACCGCCGTCTGCATACCAAGACATATTCCAAGATAGGGAATATCCTTTTCTCTTGCATATTTTGCCGCAATTATCTTTCCCTCAACGCCTCTGTTTCCGAAGCCGCCCGGAACGAGTATTCCGTCAACGTCCCCCAACAGTTCATCAACACTGTATTCTGTTATAAGCTCGGTATCTACCCATTTTATATCTATAAATGCCTGATTTTCATATCCGGCATGACGAAGTGCCTCTGCAACGGAAAGGTATGCGTCATGCAGCTGCACATATTTACCGCAAAGTGCAATTTTTACTGTTTTATCCCTTGAAGCGATCCTGTCAAGCATATCCTGCCAATCTTTCATATCCGGCTTAGGTGCATCAATTTTAAGTTCACGGCAAACAATATCGCTGAAATTTGCTTTTTCAAGCATTATAGGTGCATTATACAAAACCGGTATTGTCATATTTTCTATAACACAATCGTTCTTTACATGACAAAACATCGCTATTTTTTTGAATATACTCCTGTCCTCTATCGGCTCGTCACAGCGAAGCACCATAATATCGGGGTTAATTCCGAGAGAGCGAAGTTCCTTTGCCGAGTGCTGTGCCGGTTTTGATTTATGCTCCTGACTCGCTTTAAGATAAGGAACAAGGCATACATGAATAAACAAACTGTTTTCAGTACCTACTTCAACGCTTACCTGACGTATCGCCTCAAGAAACGGCTGACTTTCAATATCTCCGACCGTACCGCCTATTTCAGTTATTACAACATCAGCATCGCTGTCTTTACCTACAGCATATATAAAAGATTTTATTTCATTTGTAATATGGGGAATCACCTGAACGGTTTCTCCGAGATAATCTCCCCTTCTCTCTTTATCGAGAACATTTGAATATACCTTACCTGTGGTAAGATTGGAAAATTTATTGAGATTTTCGTCAATAAATCTCTCATAATGTCCGAGGTCAAGGTCGGTTTCTGCACCGTCCTCGGTTACATATACCTCCCCGTGTTGGTACGGACTCATCGTTCCCGGGTCAACATTTATGTAGGGGTCAAGTTTCTGAGCAGCTACCTTAAGACCTCTTGCTTTAAGAAGTCTTCCGAGGGATGCTGCCGTTATTCCCTTGCCGAGTCCCGATACCACCCCTCCGGTAACGAATATGTATTTTGTCGTCATAACTCAATTTCTCCTTCAAATATCGTTTCAGCCACTCCTGTAAGATATACCGTTTCATCAGTGTATTCTATTTCAAGATTTCCGCCCTTAAGCTTTACCGTTATAGGCTCGCCCTTTTTACAAAGTCCGTTTTCAACCGCAGCAACGGCAACCGCACACGCACCTGTTCCGCACGCCCATGTTTCTCCCGTTCCACGCTCCCATACACGCATTTCTATTGTATGGTTATCTATTACCTTTACAAATTCCGCATTTACTCTTTCAGGGAAAAGTTCACTGTTTTCAAAAAGCGGTCCTATTTTTTCAAGCTCTATTTTTTCAACATTATTGCAGAATACAACCGCATGGGGATTACCCATTGATACACAGGTTATATTATAATCCTCTCCGCCGATATTCACAGGCTCGTTTATAACCTTGGGCTTATTTATCGCAACCGGAATAAGGTCTGAATTAAGCTCCGCCTTTCCCATATCTACCTTGAACACATCGTTCTGTCCGTCATGACGGAATACCTTAAGTGTCTTGATACCGCTGAGTGTTTCAACCGTTATTGTATCTCCCTTTACCATGCCGTGATCGCAAAGGTACTTTGCAACACAGCGTATTCCGTTTCCGCACATCTTACCCTCGGAGCCGTCAGCATTATACATCTTCATCTTAGCATCCGCAACATCAGACGGACAAATAAGTATAACTCCGTCACCGCCTATACCGTATCGTCTGTCACTGAATCTTACGGCAAGTCCCTCGGGGTTGTTTATCTTCTGATCAAAGCAGTTGAAGTAAATATAATCATTTCCTGTACCCTGCATTTTTGTAAATCTGAGACGTATTTTTTCCGTCCTCATATCATTGATATCCACAAGCTCCGTGCTGTATTCGCTGTAACGGCTCTTGAGTGAATCAGCAAGTGCATTCGCAGTATCTATTGAAGTAAGACACGGTATATTTCTCTCCACTGTTTTTCTTCTTATTTTAACACTGTCACGGGTAGGAATACGTCCCTTTGATGATGTGGAAATTACATACTGTATCTTTCCGCTTTCTATAAGACTGAGCGTATTATCCTTATCGTTCTCGTGTATCTTATCGACCTCAATAACATCAAGACCATAGTCCCTGAGTATTCTTGCCGTACCCTTCGTTGCATAGAGCGTAAATCCAAGTTCATTATATTTCTTTGCAACCGCACCTATTTCGTTCTTATCGGGATCACGAACGGTTATAAACACTCCGCCGTGTTTTTTCATCTTATAGCCTGCCGCAATAAGTCCCTTATAAAGTGCTTCTTCGAGCGTATTAGCTATTCCAAGAACCTCTCCTGTAGATTTCATTTCCGGACCGAGCTGGTTATCAACATTTATAAGTTTTTCAAAAGAAAATACCGGAACTTTTACAGCAATATAAGGTGAACGCTTATAAAGACCTGTACCGTAACCCATATCCGCAAGCTTTTCTCCGAGCATCGCCCTTGTTGCAAGGTCTACCATAGGCACACCGGTAACCTTGCTTATATACGGAATAGTTCTTGAGGAACGCGGATTTACTTCTATAACATACAAATTATCTTGATATATAAGATACTGGATATTTACAAGTCCTTTGGTTTTCAGTGATACCGCAAGGTTTTTCGATGTTGTTATGATATTCTGCGTCATTTCCTCACTGATATTCCATGCCGGATATACTGCTATTGAGTCACCCGAATGTATGCCTGCACGTTCAACGTGCTGCATTATTCCCGGTATGAGAATATCTTCCCCGTCACATATAGCATCAACCTCAAGTTCTGTTCCCGAAAGGTATTTATCTATAAGTATCGGATTTTCTATATTCTGTGCAAGAATAATCGCCATATATTCTTTTATATCCGCCTCATTAAAGGCTATTATCATATTCTGTCCGCCAAGAACATAAGACGGACGCATAAGAACAGGATAGCCTATTCTCTGTGCTACATCAAGTGCTTCTTCCGTTGTCATAACGGTATAACCCTGCGGACGTTTTACATGGTGAAGTTCAAGCAATTCATCGAAACGCTCTCTGTCTTCCGCCATATCTATGCTGTCAGCAGATGTACCGAGAATATTCACACCGCTGTCACTAAGGAATTTCGTTAGCTTAATTGCAGTCTGTCCGCCGAATGCAACAACAACACCGTACGGATTTTCTGTTTTTATAATACCCATTACATCCTCATTTGTAAGCGGCTCAAAATAAAGTCTGTCAGCGGTATCAAAGTCTGTTGAAACCGTTTCCGGGTTATTATTTACAATCACCACATCAAATCCGGCTCTTTTCAATGCCCATACACAATGTACCGATGCATAGTCAAATTCTATACCCTGACCTATACGTATAGGACCCGAACCGAATACTATAACGGTCTTTCTGTCTGAATTTTTTTCCTTTATAAATGCTTCAGCCTCATTATCCTTGTCAAAGGTTGAATAGAAATACGGAGTTTCCGCCTTAAACTCGGCAGCACAGGTATCAACCATTTTATATACGGGAATCATGGGTTCGTTTATCTTCGTCCCCGTAAGCTTTTCTATTGTTCTGTCAAGGAATCCGAGAAGCTTTGCTTTTCTGTAAAGTTCATCAGTAAGGTTTCCGTCTTTAAGTTCCTTTTCACACTCTGCAAGATTGATAAGCTTTTCAAGGAACCATTCGTCAATCATTGTAATATTATGTATCTCTTCAACGGTAATTCCTCTTTTGAGTGCCTCATATACACAGAACGAACGTTCATCATCACATACGCTCAATCTGTTTCTTATATCCTCCGTTGACATTTCCTCGAATTTTACCGAGGACATTGTATCATGTGATATTTCCGCTCCCCTGACTGCTTTCATAATTGCCTGTTCAAAGGTCGGGGCGATAGCCATAACCTCACCGGTCGCTTTCATTTGAGTTCCCAGTGTACGTTTTGCATATACAAATTTATCAAAAGGCCATTTCGGGAATTTAACAACAACATAATCAAGTGCCGGCTCAAAGCAAGCATATGTTGTTCCTGTTACGGCATTTTTTATTTCGTCAAGTGTATAACCTATTGCTATTTTAGCGGCAACCTTTGCTATCGGATAACCCGTTGCCTTTGATGCAAGAGCCGAAGAACGGGATACACGAGGATTGACCTCTATAACAGCATAGTTAAAGCTTTCCGGTTCAAGTGCAAACTGACAGTTACATCCTCCCTCTACTCCAAGTGCTGAAATTATATTGAGTGCTGCACTTCTCAGCATCTGATATTCCTTATCGGCAAGTGTAACGGTAGGTGCAATAACTATACTGTCGCCCGTATGTACACCGACCGGGTCAAAGTTTTCCATTGAGCAGACGGTTATAACATTTCCCTTACTGTCACGCATTACTTCAAATTCTATTTCTTTCCAACCGGCTATACATTTTTCCACAAGCACCTGCGTTATAGGTGAAAGCTCAAGTCCGTTTGAGGTAATTTCCCTTAGTTCGTCCTCATTATTTACGATACCGCCGCCTGTTCCGCCAAGTGTAAATGCCGGACGGATAATGACAGGATATCCTATTTCATTTGCAAAATTTACTGCCGACTGTACATCGTTTACTACAAGTGATGGAATAACAGGCTGACCTATGCTTTCCATAGTATCCTTAAACATCTGCCTGTCCTCTGCTTTGTCGATTGTTTCGGGGTTTGCACCTAAAAGTCTTACGTTATGCTTCTTCAGAAAGCCCTCCTTAGCAAGCTGCATTGAAAGGGTAAGACCTGTCTGTCCGCCGAGTGTAGACAGAATACTGTCAGGCTGTTCCTTTATGATTATTCTTTTAACGGTTTCAAGCGTAAGCGGTTCTATATATACCTTATCGGCCATAGCCTTATCCGTCATTATTGTAGCAGGGTTTGAGTTTACCAGTATAACCTCAAGACCTTCTTCCTTCAATGCACGGCAAGCCTGTGTTCCCGCATAGTCAAACTCCGCTGCCTGACCTATAACTATAGGACCGGAGCCGATTACCAACACTCTTTTAATACTTTTATCCTTTGGCATTGTTTTTATCCTCCTGTATCATCTTTATAAATCTATCGAATAAAAACGAGGTATCAAGCGGTCCCCCGCACGCCTCGGGGTGAAACTGAACTGTAAAGCACGGCATATCCGTATATGTCACTCCCTCACACGTTCCATCGTTTGCATTAACAAAGCTTTCATATGCATTTTCAGGCAGTGTTTTTGCAACAACCGCATAACCGTGGTTTTGACTTGTTATGTACACTCTGCCTGTTTTAATATCTGTTGCGGGCTGATTCGCCCCTCTGTGTCCGTATTTAAGTTTTTCGGTTTTTGCTCCCTGTGAAAGTGCCATAAGCTGATGACCAAGACATATTCCGAATGTTGGTATCTTATATTGACAAAGCTTTTTTATCTCCTCTATTATTCCAACATTTTCAGCCGGATCTCCGGGACCGTTGGAAAGCATTATTCCGTCGGGATTCATTGCTTTTATTTCCTCGGCCGTTGTATTTCCGGGAACTACAGTTACATTACATCCTCTTTTAACAAGTTCTCTTCTTATATTATTCTTTGCCCCAAGATCCATAAGTACAACATTATATTTTCCGTTTTCCGCCTCAAAGCTTTCGGCCTTTTCTATCGTAACCGAGCTTACAGCCTTTTCCACCTTATATGATTTAAGTGCCTCTGCATCGCCCTCTTGAGGCTTGCTGTACTTTATTGCCGCATTCATAACACCGTATTCACGCACCGTCTTGGTAAGGCAGCGTGTATCTATTCCGCAGATTCCGGGAATATCATTTTCCTTTAAAAAAGTGTCAAGCACACCGTCACATCTGAAATTGGACGGCTGTTGACACAATTCTCTTACAATATAAGCGGTAAGTGCAGGCTTTCTGCTTTCAAAATCACTCGGTATCACACCGTAGTTACCGATAAGCGGAAAGGTCTGACAAACGATTTGTCCGTAATAGCTGGGGTCTGTAAGTGTTTCAAGATAGCCCGTCATAGCTGTTGTAAACACCAATTCGCCCACGGCTTCCCTTTCCGAACCGAAGGCTGTCCCCTCATATACATCTCCGTTTTCCAATAAAAGATATGCCTTTTTCTCCATAATGTAACCATCCTTTCAGCGGTGATCTCTTATATTCAGTAATTTTCATAAAAGCATTCAAAATCAGATATCCGCTAATGCTCCGATATCGTCTGTATACAAAATCCTAACCGTCATAGGTACTTAGTAAATTCTTGGCAACCTCTAACTTTGTAAGCCTCAGATCCATTGCCTGCTTTTCAAGATACCTGTGTGCCTGCGGCTCGGTCATTGAAAGATATTCCATAAGAATATACTTTGCCCTGTTTATAATTCTTATATCCTCAATTTTTTTCTGAAGTTTTATATTTTCCTTCCTTATACCACTCATTCTTCTTTGAGTCGCTTCTATAAGCCGTACAGCCTTTGAAAAAAGCTGTCTGCTCAGCGGCTTCGCTATAACAAACGCACCGTATTCCGAGGTCTTGCTTTCAGCCATAGCCTCAAACTCCGATTTCACAACAAGAATAACTCCGGACGCCTTATATTTCAGCAGATCAATCGCAAGTCCGTCACCGAATTCATCAGACAAAGGCGAATTTATTATGACCAGTCCATATTCCTTTTCATCACAAAGCCTTCTCGCCTCGGCTCCGCTTTTTGCCTTATCGGAATTATTGTACCTTTCCGCACGAAGCAGCAATTCAAAAGAAGTAACGGCCTGTTCCTTTGAGGATACTATCAGTACACTGTTCAAAAGCCAAACACCCTTCTTTTTATTTTACAAAATTTTCGCATATTAATCAAGTGAAAATTTAATACTGCCGTTATAAATACGGCTGTCATATTATCTCAAAATATCTTTCATCCTGTGCCTTTTTATACTCGGCACTTTCAATGGATCTTTTCATTTCCTCGGTTTTGAGGTTAATAAAATTATCAAATATACGTTTCGGAATATGTTTTTTTATAAACTCGCTCTTCCGTGCAAGCTCTATAGCATCCGCAAGCGACTGCGGGAGTCTTTCTACTGTAGTGTTACCCTGTTCATTTGCCTCGCAAAGATCAAGACCGTCCTCTATTCCTTCAAGTCCTGCATATACAAGCAAGGCAAAGCAAAGATAAGGATTGCATGACGGGTCGGGACTGCGGTAATCAACCCTTGCTCTGTCGGTTTCGGGCATAAGAACACGTACAAGTGTATTTATATTTCCGTATGACCAATCAATTCCGCTCGGAGCCTCATATGAGCCGAAGCGTGTATATGAATTTGACAGAGGATTGAAAAACAATGTCATTTCTGCGGCACGTCTTAATATACCTGCAATAAAGCTTTTTGCCTTTTTGTTCATTCCGTAGCCCTTATCGGTAAATATATTCTCATCATATTCTTTAAGAACCACATTAATATGCATACCGCTTCCGCTCTTATCAATTATCGGTTTAGGCATAAAGGAAGCATACAGACCGCTCATAGACGCCGCCGCTTTCACAACGGACTTAAAAGTCGAATAATCATCCGCCGCACTCAGAAGATCCGAATGCTTGAAGTCAATCTCATTCTGACCGGGACCGTTTTCATGGTGGGAGGACAGCGGTATTATATCCATATCTTCAAGTGTCAGGCATATATTTCTCCTTACATTTTCACCCTTATCAAGCGGTGCAACATCAAGGTACCCGGCATTATCATGCGGAATATGTGTTGGATTACCGTCATCGTCCATCTTAAAAAGGTAAAATTCACACGCAAGCCCCACCGTACAGCTGAACCCTGATTTTCTGATTTTTTCCACGGCATTTTTGAGCACCATACGCACATCTGCCTCAAAAGGTGTTCCGTTCTGATGTCTGATATCGCAAAGAAGCCTCACAACGGCTCCCTGCTGCGGCCGCCACGTCAACACCCTCAGAGTAGTGGGATCGGGAAACAGGAGAAGGTCACTGCTGTCCCTGCCCTCAAAGCCGCATACATTAGCCGACGATACAAGTGCACCGTTTCTGAATACATTTTTCAGTTCGGACGACATAATTGATATATTCTTTTTTACTCCGAATATATCAAAAAAAACAAGCCTTACAAATTTTACATCATTGCTTTCAACAAACTGCAAAACCTCTTTAACGGTATAGTTCACAGTCATAACCCCTTTAATATATTATTAATGTTCAATTTATTATAATAGCAGATTTTTCGATTTTTGTCTACAAATATACCTCAACAAAAAAGTGGAAATAATATTTTATATACCTTGCATAGTATTTCAGAAAAAAACTGATGTAATTTATTATTTTTGATGCATAAAAAACAGAGATGCCTTATAACATCAAGATATAAGAAATCCCTGTTTTTATGATTAATTTTCCTGTTTGGTTCGCTTGCGTCTTATTGTCAATGTTGCCATTGAAATAATCAGAAGAATTGCTACAAAAACAAGTGCAAAGGAAGAATTATCGTTTTCAAAGCTTATATCCGGCTCGTCCGGTTCTTTCTTATTTTCATTTTCGGGCTGTACAGACTCCTCTTCATTTCTCGATATCTCCTCCGGGGGATATTCTCCCGTGAAATTAAATTTTATGCTCACCTCATATTCCGTATCTTTCTTTGAAAGGAACAACGCTCCGTTCATATATTCTGCGGTATAGTTCTCCGGCACTTCAATAATACTTACAGCATAATAATCCGGTATAATCTTGTCAAATACCGCAAGCCCCGATTCGTCACTCTCCGCCGTTATTCCGGCAACTGATATTTTAACTCCTCTGACAGGCTTCCCGTTCTGGTCGGTAAGCTTATATATCACCTTTGTATTCACCATTGAATCCGCCGTTACCGGCTCGGAAAGGTTATATGCATTATCCACGGCACGAACGACAATCTTTGTCTGGTCCAACATTTCATTATCCGTAAAATCAGAATGGGATTTCACCTTTATAAGCTGTGTATAAAGCTGTGTTATATCATATATAAATTTCGTCTTATTTCCTTCCGTTTCCGTCCTTACAAGGGAATATGAATCCTCATCCATAAGCTCGCTGCTTATCAGATCATCAATTTTATCCGCATAAGCATATTTATCTCCCGACTTAGCCGCTGTATACAGAATAAAGCCCTGCACTCCATTCAGATCCTCTGACTGTGTTTCAAGATAAATTTTTTCGTTTTCATAATATGTTCTTGTTGCAGGCTTATCGGGTTTGGTATTATCCACTGTAAAGGGGTATGAAACGGACTGCGTATCCGCTTTTCCTCCGGCAGCCGGTATTGCTCTTGCCGAAACGGTATAAACATACTCCCCCTCCGCTATTGAGGAAAAAAGGTTTTTGAGTCCGTCAGAATTAAAGCTGCTCAGAAGCTCCGCATACGGCTCATAGCCGCCGCTTGCGAATGACGAAACCGTTCCGATATTGCCGGTAAAGATATTACCCCCCGTTTTATTGCTTATGCTTATGGTATAATCCGCCGCATCACGAAGGAGATAAAAATTCGGTATAACAAAGGATATCCCCGCCGAAGCCGAATCATAAACATTCTTTACCGTATCTTTTCCTATGCATATGTTATCCCCGTCATAATCTCCTGTGGTCATATTCTTTCCGAGAACAACGCCCGGATATGAGCTTCCGTCCGCCGCAACTCCCATAAGAGAATTACCTCTTATGACAGGTCTTTCATTTTCGGAATAAACCGAGGCATCAAATATATCCGCAAGTTCCCATATTCCGCAATATCCCATGAAAGGTATACTGAGCTGTGAGCTGTTGTCTGTGGGTGTAAATTCTATAAAACCGTCAGCATAAAATCCGTTTTCGGCTTTTTCCGTATACAAAAGCACAACTGCGGGAGAAAGCTTTATTTTCACATTCACCTCGATACTTCCGTACGCAGGCAGTGTTATATCCTTTATTTCTTCATCCCCGACAAAAAAGCTTACATCGGTATATTCACTTATATCTTCCGGCAAAAGCGTATTGCGGTATTCGCCGTCCTCACGTATTATCTTATCCGTCTGTATAACAAAATTCGGTTTATATGTCGTATCGACATCGGAAAGACTTGTCAGTCTCAGCATAAAGGAATACTCACCGATATCACTGTCCCCCATACTAACTCCTCCGCTGCCGTTTTCCGAGAGGACATAGGCGGAACTGTCAAGTGCATTTTCCACATTCATCACACCCGCCCCCTGAAGTCTGGGAGTATAATAAAGACTGTCGGAATACTTTATTCTTTCCGCCGTATTCATTATAAGTGCATTATATGCAAGCTTAAGATCATTGCCCGAAATTCCCGGGAGGGAATTTTCCGCATATTCGGAAAACAATGCCGCTGCACCGGATGTAAGTGCAGATGATACGGACGTTCCGCTCAATGCATTATATCCGCCGGATACCGCCGAATAAATATCCGTGCCGGGTGCAAGGAAATCAGGCTTCAGTATAAGATCTGACGTAACACCGTATGATGTAAAGTCGGAGGGTTTTCCGCCGTTTTCGGCTGTAAATATCGACTTGCTTCCCGATGACTTTATCCTGCCGACAGGATTTTCCGAAAAATATTTTTCGGCACCCGAGGATACTGCCGCTGCCGGTATGGTTCTTTCGGAAGCCGTCAGATTTATATATAACGGCTCATCGCTTATTATGATTATTCCGACAGCACCCTTTTTTTCCGCTGTCTTGATTTTTTCGTCTACGGATATTTCCCCGCGTTTTACTATTGCTGTTTTTCCCGTGAGGTCAATTATCCGAAGCTCATCCTCACTGCCGAAAGAATCCGTATATATATATTCCTCATATTCATCCTCTGAGAAAACAGGATAACCGGATTTGCCGTCTGTCAAGATATCCCTGTATTCAATACGCTCACCTTTATCGGTAATAAAATAATCGGAAATATATGTTTCGGTATCTGCGGAGCCTACAGCCGTAACACTCTCTGCTGCGGCAGGATATGATATCGTTCCGTAATCCATATATTTTGAATTAATTCCCTCCCCGTCACCGTCTGCTATATTGCAGGAAAAATTTCCTGCGGCGGATATGACGGATATTCCGAGCTGCGAAAGGGAATTTGTCACTCTTGTAAAAATACCCGCTGTGGTACTTATCCTCGGCACTCCAAGGCTTATGTTTATAATATCCGGGGAAAGCTTTGCGGCATCATCAAGTGCGGCGAGAAAAACATCATCACCCACTTTTTTACTTCCGTCGGAGCAGACCTTCATAAGGATAAGCTGTGCATCATATGCTCCGCTTCTGAACAGGTTTTCATCCTCCTTGCCGTTATTTCCGGCGATAAGAGCGGCCATATGCGTTCCGTGGGACGAATCCTCACGATAGGTGTTATTATCCATGTCGGCATAATCATAGGAATAGATAAGCTTATCGCTGACAACGGGCGATGTATTCTCCGCTATATTAAAACCTGCCGAGGATATAAGCCTGTCTATAAATTCCTTATCATATCTGCCCGAGGTCGGCTGAGCCGAAAATGCTTCATGTCCGCAGTCAAAGCCGTCATCAATTACCGCTATGACCTTACCTTTTCCCGTGTAACCTTCAGCATATGCACTTTCAATCCCTGTCATACTGTTTTGCGGAACAGTATAATCCGATATTTCCGCATTATCGGAAACAGTTGCTTCTCCGTCTGTTCCGCTGTCGGTACCGACTGTATCCGTAGTATCGGCGGTATCTGCAAGACCCTCCGCTTCGCTCTCAGTCTCGTTTTCGGAAATACTCATCATATGCGATGAAGCAAGCGTTACCGATTTTACGCCTGAAATTTTTTTGAGTTTTTCAAGGCTGCTGTACGGTGCGGTTACACTGAAACCGTTGAATATTGTATTGTAGTTATAGCAGTTATCAAGGTTTATATCCGGTATTATCTTCCGAATACCCGCCTTGACAACTGCCTGTGATTTCTTGACGGCATCGTTATATTGTCTTATATCTTTTGAATTAATAAATTCCGCAATGCTCTTATATTTTCCTGCCGAAGCAAGAACCGTATCGCAAAACGAATCGCCGTCAACCTCAATGATAAACGTAACCGTTTCATCACTTTTGGGAGTATTTATTTCCGGAGCCGAAGTCGGTTCACTATTATCGGTTATTTTATTCGGGGATTTTTTTACATCATCCGTATCATTTTCAGACCGGGCTGTACCCGGGTTCAGAATGGGAAGAACAAATACTGCCGCACAAAGTAATATTGACAGCAATGTGCAGTATATTCCTTTCCTCATAAATGTCACCCTTTTCAATAAGGACTTTATAATGTGCCTGATACATATTTTATATCTTGAAATGCATAGTTATAAATAAAAGCACAGCATAACTGATATACTATTATCTCACATTGCCGCTTATTTTTCAAGTGGCAATATATTTAATAATTACGGAGTGTGAATTCATGGCGATATTAACAAAAAATTCTGCCCGAAAAGCCGGTACTGATATCCTTTACGGAGCTGTTATAGGCTCATCAATGCTTATTCCCGGTGTAAGCGGCGGTACCATGGCGATAATACTCGGCATATATGACAGACTTATTTCCTCTGTGAGCGGAATAATAAAAAAGCCGAAGGAAAATCTGCCCTTCCTTGCATTAGTTTTCCTCGGCGGTCTGTGCGGTGTTTTGTTATTCTCCCGTGCCGTACTCGGCATGATAGAAGCCTTTACCAATGAATGTATGTTTTTCTTTACAGGTACCGTTTTGGGAAGTATTCCCCTGCTTGTCAGAAAATCGGGAATAAAAATATCGAATATGTATAACATGATATTTTCACTTATAGGTATAATCGCAGTATTCGGGATAAGGCTTATACCTCCGGCAAGTTCATCGGGCGGCGGAGTCATGCTCATAATATGCGGAATAATCATTGCCGCCGCCATGGTTCTTCCGGGGATAAGCACATCTCATATACTCCTTATTCTCGGTATGTACGAAAGCTTCTGGGGAGGACTCGGCGGCGGGAATATTGACTTCTTCCTTCTTCTCGGCATAGGGGGAATTATCGGCACTCTGCTTACCGCAAAGCTTACGGATATTGCCGAAAAGCGTTTTCCCTGTCAGACCTATATGGTTATAATAGGATTTATCATGACATCCGTCTATGATATATTTCCCAAAGAAATACCGACAGGGCGTTTGCCGCTGTATATAATCCTTTGTGCTTCGGGATTTGCGGCAGCTTATATAATTTCAAATATCGGCAGCCGCAGGGATAAGGCAAAGGAAGTATTTTCCAAAGCTTAAATTCTCAGACCTTTCGGATATCTGTTTTTCAGTCTTCCGCCCGAGCATTTACCGAATCCGACCGTCATCCCCTCAACTGCAACAGCGGTATAGCCTTTTTCTCCTCCGCAGTCTATCTCCCTGCCGCACAAAAATTCCTCGATTCTCGGGTCGTCTTTGTCAAGACTCAGTACCCGTTTCAGACTATTCGGATTTGCGGAGGTAAAAAGTGCATGGGCAGGCTCAATACGGTTCTTCATTATTTCCCCGACAAAAACTCCCGCACGGATAATTCCCGTTCCGTCAAGAGGGGGAATATCTTTCGGTAAAAGATAAATCCTGTTTCCGACAAGTGTATATATCAAATCGGGTCTTTCGGTGAATATATCGTCAAAAAATTCTTCTATAAGCCTTTTACTTTCCTTTTTTATATTATTCTTTGGTTTATATATATTTTTTATTCTGCTCAAATCACCCTTTTTTCTGAATCGGGCGGCAAAATGCCCCTCGCCGCCCTCAATGGGCGTAATCCGCACGGCATTACCATACTTTGTTTTTCTTCCGAACGGCTCGTCAATGTCATAAGGCTCAAAATCAGGGCAGGAACTCAGGAAACTCTCGACTACTTCCTCGTTTTCATTATGCGAAAACGTACACGTTGAATAAACAAGAATACCCCCTTCTCTTACACATCCGGCGGCGGATTTCAGGATACTGAGCTGCCTGTGTGAGCATGACACGGTATGCTCCGGACTCCATTCGTTTATCGCTTCGGGATTTTTTCGGAACATTCCCTCTCCCGAGCATGGTGCATCAACCAGCACCTTATCAAAATAACCGCTCAGTTTTTCGCAGAGAATTTCGGGACTGCATGAAGATACCACACCCCTCGATATCCCCATTCTTTCAAAATTAGACAAAAGAATATTTGCACGGCTTTTTATAATTTCATTCGACCATACAAGACCGCTCCCCCCAAGAAGCGAAGCTGTCTGTGCTGTTTTTCCTCCGGGAGCGGCACACAAATCCAGTACATAATCTCCCTTTTGAATATCGAGCAGCGGTACGGCAGAGCTTGCTGATGGTTCCTGCACATAATATGCTCCGGCATGGTGGAGCCATAAATTGCCGACTCCTTCATAATCCGAGGGTATATAATATCCGTCCTGATAAAACGGTGACTTTTCCACATCAAACGGCAACAGTGATAAAACCTTTTCGGGTGTTGTTTTTAGTCGGTTTATGCTTATTCCCCGATAATAGGGTTCATCAAAAAGAGAAACATATTTCCCGGTATCGTCACCGAGAATTTTTTTAATTTCATCTAAAAAATCCTTTGGTAAATTCATTTTATTCTCCGTTCGTTTTATAAGAAGACAAGCCGTTTATATTCGCAATCGTGATTTTTTATATATTACATAAAGGCTTGTCGGTGTTTACTGTAATACAGACAATAATACTTACAACAATAGTCGAAGCTGTAGTTTTCTTTGCGTTACTGTTTTGCTTATTTCACTAAATTTTTATTAAAACAGCAAGCATAATATCACTTCACTGTATAAAACGCAAAATATATGATAATACTAAATCCGGAAGGCGGTGATTTTAATGAGTAAATCAAAGAACAGCAATTCTTCTCAGAACAACACAAACAGCACAAACAGCAAGAACAGCTCTTCTAACAGCAAGAGCAACAGCACAAATTCCAAGAACTACAACTCTGATGAGTTTGAAAACGAATCTCAGGAAAGCTATAACGACTAACACCTGAAATCAAACAGTAAAAGGGGCTGTCACGGCTAAGCTTTTTATATGCTTACGGTGACAGCTCCTTGAATCACATTACCTTACTCCGGCATAAGGCTTTATACATCCAAATCGAAACACTTTGGCAGAAGCTCACCTAAAGTATATATCTCGTACTCTTTCTCGGATTTTGCCGATATTATTCTGAAATCGGATTTACAAAATTCTGACATAAACTGTCTGCACATTCCGCAAGGATAGCAGAATTTCTCTACCCTTTCGCCGTTTTTTCCTCCTATGAGGGCTATTGCGGAAAATTTTCTTTCACCTGCACTCAAAGCGGCGGCAAACGCACTTCTCTCCGCACATATTCCTACGGGATATGAAACATTTTCCGCATTGCTTCCCGTATATATTCTACCCGAATCCGCAAGGATTGCCGCACCTACATAAAAACCGGAATACGGTGCATAGGCATTTTTCCTTGCTCCAATGGCAGCCTTTATCAATTTATTTACATTAATTTCCATAACATCCTCTTATTCGGTTACTATTATTGTACCGTTAGGTGTATCCTTTATTGTTATTCCCATTCCGGCAAGCTCATTGCGTATTCTGTCCGCCTCAGCCCAGTTTTTATCCTTTCTTGCCTGTGTACGTCTGTCAATAAGCTCCTGAATATCGTCCTTTACTCCGCCGTCCTTTTGCTCATAAAGAAGTCCCAGAATATCGGAAAGTTCATTGTAAAGATTAAGTGCGAAATCACAAAGCTCCCTTGACGGTTTTGTCTGTGCATTAATACTGCTGTTGATATCCCTTGCAAGCTCAAACAATGCTGAAATTGCATCCGCTGTATTGAGGTCGTCCTCCATTGCCGAAATAAAATCATCCTTATGGGTAAGGAGCTTGTCCTTAATTTCCTGCTCTCCATCTTTAAGCTCGCCAGTACTGCTGTTTGCAAGGAAGGCTAAATCCTGACGGCAGTTATAAAGTCTGTCAAGGGCATTTTTGCACTGCTTTATTATATCTATGGAATAATTTATCGGACTTTTGTAATGTGAGGAAATCATAAGATATCTGATAGGCTCATAGCCGAACTGTTCGGCTACATCACGAACCGTAAAGAAATTGCCGAGGGACTTCGACATTTTTTTGTTATCAACATTTATATAACCGTTATGCATCCAATAATTTGCAAAGGTTACACCGTTACTGCATTCACTTTGTGCAATTTCATTTTCATGGTGCGGGAATATAAGATCCTGACCTCCGCAATGGATATCTATAGTATCTCCGAGATATCTTTTTGCCATGCATGAACATTCTATATGCCAGCCGGGTCTGCCCTTGCCCCATGGTGACTCCCAATAAGGCTCACCCGGCTTTACACCTTTCCAAAGGGCGAAGTCCATCGGATCTTCCTTTGTATCTCCTATCTGAATACGGGCTCCTGCTTCAAGATCATCAAGCGGCTGATGGGAAAGCTTACCGTATTCCTTGAATTTATTTGTACGGAAATATACATCACCGTATTCCGTAGAATATGCATAGCCTTTTTCTTCAAGCTTTTTTATCATATCTATCATTTGCTGTATATTTTCCGTTGCTTTCGGGTGTATTGTAGCCTCACGTACATTAAGTCCCTTTGCATCGGTCTTATATTCCTCTATAAATTTTTCGGATACGGTTTTGTAGTCGCTGTTTTCCTCATTTGCCTTTTTGATTATCTTATCGTCAATATCCGTGAAATTCTGCACATAGGTTACTTTATATCCTCTGTATTCAAGATATCTTCTCAGAATATCAAATACACATATAGGACGTGCATTGCCTATATGTATATAATTATAAACCGTAGGGCCGCAGGCATAAATTTTCACCTCGCCATCGTTTATGGTTTTGAGTTCCTCTTTCTTTCCGGACATGGTATTGTAAATTTTCATATTAATCTTATCCTTTCATAAAATAAAGTCGAGCAAACCATTAATAATTTTTTATTTTACTCTTTTCATGCTAAAAACTGCTTATATGCAAACAGGGTCTTTTCAAAAAATATTTGACATACTCCCCCGTCTGCATAGGCGGGGGTTCTGTTTTAATTTTTAGAAATTTTATATTTCAAAAACGGATCAAATACAAACATCACAACATACCGACAATCATATACCTAAACCGTTTTCAAATACTTCTTCTATGACGGATCTCAGGTTGCGTACCTGACTGTCAAGGTCTGTGAGATGCTCGGCAACAGGATCAATATAATGTATCTGATCAAGATTCTTGCTCGAACATCCGACCTTTTCCCCGTTCAGCCGCACTACCTTTGCCGGAACTCCTACCGCCGTGGCATTCTCCGGCACTTCCGTCAGAACTACCGCACCCGCCGCAATTCTCGCATTGTTGCCTACCTTGAACGGTCCGAGTACCTTGGCTCCCGAACCTACAAGTACATTATTTCCTAATGTCGGATGCCTCTTTCCCTGATCCTTTCCGGTTCCTCCGAGCGTAACTCCCTGATATAGTGTACAGTTGTCACCAATCTCCGCCGTTTCTCCTATGACGACTCCCATACCGTGATCGATAAACAGACCCTTTCCTATTGTCGCCCCGGGATGAATCTCTATTCCTGTCTTATGCCTTGAATGTTGGGATATCATCCTTGCTATAAACTTCATATTATGCCTGAAAAACCAATTTGCCTTGCGATATGACCGAACAGCTTTGAAACCCGAATACAAAAGATATACCTCAAGCCTGCTCCTTGCGGCAGGATCTCTCTCCATTATGGAATCAATTTCCTCTTTTAACTTCTTAAACATAATCTCCCCCCTTTTCCCGTGAATAAAAAAACAGCCCCCGAAATGTCATAAAACATAACGGGACGCTGATGCGTGGTTCCACCCTTATTCGGCAGCACAAACTGCCCTCATTACTTTATAACGGAAGTACCCGTATGAGGCTACCAAAAATTCACCCCATAAGCTGATAGAGTGCATTCACGGGGATTTTTACAATATCTCGCACCGGCCGATATCTCTCTGCAATAAAAATAATCCCGCTACTAATCTCCGTCATAGCTTTTATTCACTATAATACCATTATACACCATGAAGTATAAATTGTTAATACCTTTTTTAAAATAATTTCAGTCTGTTTATTTTGCATTTCTGATAAATTCAAAATTCTGCACGATATATATTATTCCGGAAATTATTGTAAGCCCGGCACTTATCCATACAGAACATTCGCCTGCTATTGAAAATATATTTTCAACCTGCTGTACATTTCCTATATTAATAACACCGAGTGTATCAAGTTCAAGAATATACTGCAAAATCATAACAAGCAGAACCGCCGCTATCTGACTTATCGTTTTAGCCTTTCCCCAATTGTTTGCGGCAACTACCTTTCCCTTTGACGATGCTACAAGCCGCATGGCCGTAACCATAAATTCCCTCGAAACAATAACCGTAAGCACTACCGCATTCGTAAGACCAAGCTGTACAAAACACGCAAGAGCCGCAAGTATCATTATTTTATCGGCAAGGGGATCGGCAAACTTTCCGAAATCCGTTATCATATTGTATTTTCTTGCAATTTTTCCGTCAAGGTGATCCGTATATGATGCTATACCAAATATTATAAGTGCAATCAGATAATGATGCGGTATAACAGGCATAAGCAAAAAGAATATATAAAACGGTACAAGTATTATCCTCAGAACCGTAAGCTTATTCGGCAGATTCATATTGTCCTCCATAATAAAAACTCATTTTAAAATTTACGCTTCTCCCATAAGGTCACAATCAAGGGAATCCGTTATTGTCACATCAATTATATCTCCGATACGCGGTACCGCACTTTCTGCAATAAAATACACCCTGCAATCAACCTCGGGAGCATCCGCTGCGGATCTTCCGTAAAAGCATTTGTCATCCCTGTTATATCCCTCAACAAGTACCTTTATCTTTTTATTTATATACTTATGGGTATTTTCCGCCATAATTCTGCCCTGCTGCTCCATGATTATCTCCTGACGCCTGCGTTTTACGTCTTCGTCAATTTGTTCTTTCATTCTTGCGGCAGGGGTGTCCTCCTCAACGGAATATGCAAAACATCCCATTCTTTCAAAACGCATTTCACCGACAAATTCGGAAAGCTCCTCAAATTCCTCCTCTGTTTCGGACGGAAAACCCGTCATAAAGGTAGTACGTATAGTCAGTCCCGGTATTCTTTCACGAAGCCTGTTTACAAGCCCGGTAAGAGATTTACGGTCGCCTTTTCTGTTCATAAGCTTGAGTATTCTTCCGTTACAATGCTGCATCGGTATATCTATGTACTTGAGTATTTTAGGCTCGCTTGCAAAAACATCAATAAGCTCGTCGGTTATTCTTTCCGGGTAACAATACAATACCCTTATATATTGCAACTTCTCAATAGCACACAGCTTCCTCAGAAGTTCCGGCAGCATTGATTTTCCGCAAAGATCCTCTCCGTAGCGTGAGGTATCCTGTGCAATAATAATAAACTCCTTAACTCCCTTTTCGCTCAGTTCCCTTGCTTCATTCAGTATATCCTCCATGGGTCTGCTTCTGAATTTTCCCCTTATCATCGGAATAGCACAATATGTGCAGTGATTATCGCAGCCCTCGGCTATTTTAAGATATGAATAATAAAACGGTGTTGAACGAATCCTGCCTCCGCACAACGGCAGCTTATCCTTTTCCGGAAAAAGCTCTGTTTTGACTTTTCCCGCCGCATTTGAAACCACTTCGGCGATATCAACATTTCCGCCTATTCCGACTACTGCATCAACCTCATATAATTCCTTCATTACCTCAGATTTATACCTTTCGGCAAGGCAGCCTGTTACCACAATTGCCTTTATTATGCCTTCCTTTTTCATTCGCACAAGTTCAAGTATCTCATCTATGCTCTCCTGTTTTGCGTCCTCAATAAATCCGCAGGTATTTATAATTGCAACATCACTGTACTCTACATTCTGAACCAATTCAAAGCCCGCCTCACGCAGGCTATAAAGCATCATTTCCCCGTCTACCCTGTTTTTGGCACAGCCAAGACTTATCATTCCGACTCTGATTGACATTTAATCCTTCATTCCCTTCAAAATACTCCCCGGACAATCAATCCTCATATTCCTCAAAATTTCTCAGTGCTTCCTTTATATCGTCCCATCTGTAACCCATTGCCCTGAGTCCGTTTATCGCTCTGTTTCTTCCCTTTTCATCTGATATCGAACGTATATACTTTCTTTCAATAACAGACACTATCTGCTCCACGGGGTCAACCTGTGCCTCCTCAAGAATTTCATCTATAAGGTCACGGTCTATCCCCTTTTTTAACAGCTCAAAGGCAGCTCTCTCAGCGGAAAATTTTTTCCGCATAAGGAGCTGCTCGGCATATTCTCTTGCAAAGCTTTCATCATCAATAAGTCCCAATTCCTCAAGACGTACTATTGCCGCCTCTGCGGCTGTTTCACCGTAAAGAGGTATAAGCTTGTCCTCAATTTCCTTTCGGCTCCTTGCCCTGTATTCAATAAGGTAAAGAGCCTTCTCCTTTGCTCTGCTTATTTTGGAATTTTCTATAAGCTCATATAATTCCTCATCTGTTATATCACTTCCGGTATGTTTTCCGGAGGATATAAATGTGACGGTATCTATACTTACGGCATATTCTCCGTCAATAAACAGAGCCGACATTCCTTTTTTTCGTTCTTCAACAGCCGTTATAAGCATATCACTCCACCATTACATCTATATCGACATCCGCAGTACGTGCTTCCGTCTTGTTTTCCTCCGCCGGTGTTTCGTTATTTACGACTGCATTATCCGTCGCCTTATCATCAGCCGCTGTTTTCGACTTTTTGGAGGATTGTCTTGTAAATGTAAGCTTGTCCTTATTTGAAAGCAATTCCTCCTCAACCTTTGATGAAATATCCGGATTATTTTTCAGAAATTCCTTTGCATTGTCCCTGCCCTGACCTATACGCATACCGTTATAGGAAAACCATGCACCGCTCTTTTTGATAATATCAAGCTGAACAGCCATATCGAGCAGCTCTCCCACTCTTGAAATACCCTGACCGTACATTATGTCAAACTCCGCCTCTCTGAACGGGGGAGCTATCTTATTCTTTACGACCTTTGCTCTGGTTCTTGAGCCTATTACTTCGCCGCCAACTTTAAGTGTATCTATTTTTCTTATATCTATACGAACTGATGCATAAAATTTCAATGCTCTTCCTCCGGGGGTTGTTTCCGGATTTCCGAACATTACTCCTACCTTTTCACGCAGCTGATTTATAAATATGGCAACACAGTTAAGCTTTGATATAGATCCCGCAAGCTTTCTGAGTGCCTGCGACATAAGTCTTGCCTGAAGTCCCACATGGGCAGCACCCATATCTCCCTCTATTTCCGCTTTAGGTGCGAGAGCTGCAACCGAGTCTACCACTATTATATCAATGGCTCCCGAACGTACAAGTGCCTCGGCAATCTCAAGAGCGTCCTCGCCCGTATCCGGCTGTGATACAAGCAGCTCATCAATATCAACTCCGAGTGCCTTTGCATAAATCGGGTCAAGTGCGTGTTCAACATCAATAAATGCCGCATATCCGCCCTTTTTCTGAGCTTCTGCTATACAGTGAAGTGCAAGTGTTGTCTTACCTGAGGATTCCGGTCCGTATATCTCGATAATTCTTCCCTTTGGCAGACCACCTATTCCGAGTGCCATATCAAGTGAAAGTGAACCCGTAGGTATCGCATCGACCTGCATTGCCGCATTCTGACCAAGACGCATTATTGCCCCCTTGCCGAATTGCTTTTCTATCTGATGAAGTGCCGTTTCAAGTGCCTTCTGTTTATCTACTGCCATTATGTATCATTCCTTTCTTGTGTTTCATTGCTCTATGATTATACAATTTTTTGCCGCTGATTTCAAGTACCTCAAAAGCATAAGCTGACATAATGGTACAATTTATTGTACAACTCTGTATATTCCGGACACAGTTCTGTCAAGTCCCGACAGATCCTGCAAAATTCTTACGTCCGTAACTCCCGATAATTTAAGCATTTCTGCTGCACTCTTGCCCAGTTCTTCTCCTATTTCAAGGGAAATAAAACCTTTATCTTTAAGTTTAGAAAGCCATTTTTCGCAAATACCACGATAAAATACAAGACCGTCTTTTCCGCCGTCAAGAGCCATAACAGGTTCATATTGTACCTCTCGTTGAAGCAAAGGAATATCGTCGGTTTTTACATAAGGCGGATTTGATATTAAAATATCAAAATAATTATCCTCAAAATTATCATAATAATCAAACAAGCTGCCTTTGATTGGCTTAATATTATCAGCTTTATTTTTATGTATATTGATACACAAATATTCAAATGCTTTATCCGAAAGTTCCAAAGAAAAAATTTTTGCTTCGGGATATTTTTTTGCAAGTTCAATTGAAATTGCACCGCTTCCACCGCACAGATCAATAATAGTCGGAGAGCAGATCTTGTTTTCATTAATAAATCTCATACATTCACGAACACATACTTCGGTATCATCATTAGGTATAAGTACCCCCTCACCAAGGGATAATTCGCAATCCATAAAACTCCATGATTTTATAATATATTGCAGCGGATAGCCTCCGGTTCTGCTGTCTACCGCATGGAAAAAATCATTCAAAGTATTATCTTTTTCCGGTAATTCTATAATTTTATCATAGTCGGGTCTGTCAATACCGAAAAAATACTTTATCATACATCGGGCATCATACTCGGGCGAATCTATTCCGCCCGCTTTCAGTGCTTTTACCGTTTCTCTGTATATATTGATGTACGTCATCTTATTATATCTTCTCCGTTTTCGGGTATAACATCTTTCATCGCACTTATAGCAACTTCTATCATTTTATCATCCGGTTCCTTTGTAGTTATATGCTGCATCCATACACCCGGAGCGGCAATTATTCTTGTAACGACATTATCATGCTTTCCGCAAATTTTTATAAGCTCATAGCCTATACCAACCGTTATCGGAAGAAGAAGAACTTTTACCGAGGAGCGGAGCCACACATCTGTAAAAGGAATAAATAAACCTATAAGTATACCCACAATCAGCATGAGTATGAGAAAGCTCGTTCCGCAACGCGGATGAAATCTTATCTGCTTACGCACATTTTCGACATTAAGTTCAAGACCGTGTTCATAGCAGAAAATAGTCTTATGCTCCGCACCATGATATTGAAATACCCTTTTCATTTCCTTATTAATCGTACAAAGACTCATGTATATAAGGAAAAGTATTATTCTTATGACACCCTCAAATGCAGAACGCCACACTATAGTGCTGTTCAAAAAAGGCAGCACACCCGCTGTCAGATTAAAAAGCCATGTTGGAAGAAAGAAAAAAACCGCAATACAAAAAGCCACGGCAACCGTTACAGATAAAGCCATAATAATTTTAATAAACTTATCCCCAAAATGTTTATCTACCCACATATCAAACTTTGACATTTCCTCTGTTTCGTCCTCATCTTCACCCTCCATCGCCTTATCAGCGGAAAGCATAAGGGCTCTTTGTCCTGTCACAAGGGAATCTATCATATTTGCTACTCCCCTGATTATAGGTATTCTCAGTATTTTATGTTTTTTGATAAGATTGAGCGGTTCTATTTCCTGAAGCTCTATGCTGCCGTCATTTTTTCTGACGGCGACAGTTGATTTTTTCGGTCCCCTCATCATAATGCCTTCAAGCAATGCCTGTCCCCCTATGGAGGTTACTATCTTCGTATTTTCCTTTTTCATATAATTCATTCCTTTCCGCAGTATCCGGAACACACAAAACTTACTGTTTTTCATTTTCCTCCGATTCCGACCGATTTTCGGAAATAACCGGAATTGTAATGGAAACAGTTGTGCCTGCTCCCTCGATACTGTCAATGTCAAGCTCACCATGATGCAGCTTTATTATTTCATCTGCTACGGCAAGACCTATTCCCGAACCTCTGACCGTCTGGTTCGCCTTATAGAATTTCTGCTTCACTTTCGGAAGATCTGCGGCGGCAATTCCGCATCCGTTATCGGCTATTGTTATAATTATCTTATCGGCAATATTCTCAACAGTAATATTTACCACACCGTCCGAACTGCTGTATTTCAATGCATTATCAATTATATTGATAAAAACCTGCCTGAGACGGTTCCTGTCACCGATAACAGGCGGAAGCATCTCCGGTGCCTCATATATGATATGCTTATTTTCCTTTGCAGCTCTTTCCTTTTGCATATATATTGATTCATCAAGCTCTGCAAGTATATCGACCTTGTCCATAATAAGCACCATTCTGTCCTGCTGTATTCTTGAAAAATCAAGAACCTCCTCAACAATTCCTCCGAGTCTTTCGGTTTCCTTTATTATTATTCCCATACCCTTTTCAAGTGTACGTTTATCATTAAATCCGTCCATCTGCATGGTTTCCGCCCATCCCTTGATTGCGGTCAGAGGTGTTCGCAGCTCATGCGATACAGAGGATATAAACTCGTTTTTCATCTTATCGGCGGTACCAAGCTCTCCTGCCATATAATTTATTGTGTCACACAAATCTCCTATCTCATCATCATAGAATTTATTTATCCTTGCATTGAAATCTCCTCTTGCTATTTTCCTTGCTGTTTCGCCTATCTCACGGACAGGACGTACAATAGACTTCAGAAAATACGTGCTTGATATAAATATAAAAAACATTATAAGTATTCCGGCAAGACATACAAAGGATATCGCTACAAAGATTTTTCTGTCCGCCTCTTCAAGCGAAACAATATATCTTATCGCTCCCACAGGCTGATTGTTATTGTCGGTAATGACTTTTGTAAGTGCCATTACCTTCTCTCCGGAGCTGAGCCGTCCGCACCAATCGGCACTGTGTTCATCATTGGTCAAGGCCTCTTCATAATCAGGCATATTCTGTTCCTTATCGGGCGTAAATCCGGTAGAATTTATTTCCGGCACACCATAGCTGTTTATAACCACAAGCTCCATCATTTCCTTATCCGGAAAAGCCTCGACATAATGACCTGCTGTTTCCATAAATCCTGTATCATAGCCGAAAACTCCCGTAAGCTCGCCCGACCTTTCACTGAGTGTCTGCCTTATACCGTTATAATACAGATTTTGCACAACAACCGAAAAAGCTATCAGGAGTACCAGCAATATCAGTAATATCACGCAAAAAGTATTCACTACCCAACGCTTCGTTATACCCTTCAAAAGTACAGACTCCTTTCAAGACAAATATCAGGGAAAAATTCTCATTCACATTCCCATTTATAACCGAGTCCCCATACCGTTACTATATACTCAGGGTCCGAGGGATTATCCTCAATCTTCATTCTGAGTCTGCGTATATTTACATCCACTATCTTTTCCTCTCCGACATACTGGTCGCCCCACACATATTTCAGAATTGCACTTCTGTCAAGAGCCGTACCCGGATTTGAAAAGAAATATTCCATAATCTGAAATTCAACCTGAGTAAGCTCAATAAGCATTCCTTTTTTCTTGAGAGAATGATTTTTAAGATTAAGAATAAAATCGCCGGATTTTATTTCCTCCTTAAAATTATTCTCACTCCTCATTTCCGCAATCGCTATTCTCCTGTACAATGCATCCACCCTTGCAACAAGCTCCATCGGGCTGAACGGCTTTGTTACGTAATCATCCGCACCGTGCATAAGTCCGGATACCTTATCCATTTCCTGAGTCTTTGCCGTAAGCATAATTATCCCAAGACTTCCGTTACGCTTCCGAAGTTCCTTACAAACGGTCAGTCCGTCCATTTCGGGCATCATAATATCGAGGACTGCTATATCAAAACCATCTTCCGCCTCGTCATATTTTTTCAGTGCAACAGCTCCGTTCTCCGCCTCTGTCACATTATAACCGGCACGTTCAAGATTGATAACGACAAATTCGCGGATAGCAGTTTCATCCTCCGCAACAAGTATATTTTTCATCTCAATAACACCTCTGTAAATTATTTATGCAATAAGCCTTATTAAATCTTTGATATCCGACTTATTTATATTAAGCTTTTTATTCTTATCCGTCTTATATATCTGTGCTGCTATGACAGATTCTGTGCCGTCCGAGCTTACACTGTCAATCATAACATATTTGCCCTTGTCTGCCTTATCCCAATCCGAACGTGTAAAGCGGCATATACTGAGAAGGATATCTCCTAAAACCGGATTTTCGCTGTCCCGAACATAAAAATCCATTTCTCTGTTTTCGGTGTTGCTTAACCCTGTAACACTTCCGTTCCAGCTCTCAGGCATAATCAGATAATATCCGTCGGTATAATTCATAACCGTATTAAGTATGGTTTTCAGTGAACCGTCATCCGGATTAATCTGCTTCCATGATGTGATACTGCATATCGAGCCTGCATCCGTATCCGGCGGTGCGGACATCTGTGTAACGACCGGCACCTCAACGACACCGTCATTATTTATGTCCTTTGATGTAACGGCACTTTTTCTTGTGGTAGAGTTAAGCGTTGAACCGCTTTCGTTCTTTGAAACAAGAGGATTCAGCAATTGTTGATTTTCGGTATCAAAATACAAAACCTGAGTTGTCAGCTGTCCGTTATTTTTTCCTCCGTCTATTATAATACATTGTCGTTTGTCACCCACCATACCGCATTGTACATTAACAAATGAGGTAACATCTGAATCGAGAATGACGGAAAACTTTCCTATGGGACGTTTTTCCTGCTCGGAATATTGCAAAAGTCTGGCGGTGGACGGCGTCTGGTCATTTCTAAGTGACAGCAGTACTATATCCTCAGATTTATCCTGCGTGATATCTGATATGACAATTTCCGTATATGTTTCATCAATGGTCATTTCCCTGACGGAACCGTTCTCTATGGAATATGCACTCAAATTGTTCTGACCCGCATTATACGTACTCCAACCCACAAGTATTTCGTCACTTCCGTCATTATTTAAGTCCTCAAAAATGATACGGTCAACACCCGTCCCCGAATTATTGTAGCTTCCGAGACATTTCCATTTTTCGTCCTCACGGGATATTATTGAAATATTCATCTTTGCATTATTTTCCGTTGAATATAATGCGACAGCATATTGATTCTTATTCCTACCCGTTTCAAATAATGTAACAGCAGAGCGATAATCACCTGACTGCGGATATTTCAGCATATAATCGCTGCCTGCCTGCTCCTTTATAACTGTCTGTATCTCCGCCCTGTCCCCTGTTGCCCTCGGCGGTCTTAAAATTGTCTGCTCACCGAAGCTTATATCCGAACAGCCGGAGAATAAAATAACGGTAAGTATGCAGCACACAGCGGATTTTATTATCCTATTCACCTTCAAGCGTATCACTCTCCAACACAGCTTTCTTTTTCGCAATAAGGAATTTTATCTTAATTCCTTCATCCGAAAACATCCTTTCATGTTCTGTCATAATATTCGGTTCATATCCTGATGTATGCAGGTCATATGTTTCATAGGTTACATCAAAACAACATTCTTTTAAATAATCCTTACTTTCCTCAAATAATTCGTCATCATCGGTTTTGAAATGTATTTCTCCTCCGTCCTTCAGGAATTTCCTGTACTGTACAAGCTGCCTTGTATGTGTAAGCCTGTGTTTCTTATGCTTTTTCTTTGGCCACGGATTGCAGAAATTAATATATATCCTGTCGGCAATTACTTCTCCGTCAGCAAAAAACGATCCGATATTTTCTATATTGCAGGCGGCAAGAAGTATATTATCCGTTTCAAGTCCTTTTTCTTCATACATTTTTGAAATTTTTCGCCTTGCAACCCCAAGCATTTTATATTCAAGGTCTATCGCAAGATAATTTATATCCGTATTTTCGGTTGCAGCCTGTGCGACAAAGCCGCCCTTTCCGCAGCCGAGCTCTACATAAACGGGATTTTTTCTTCTGAAAGCTTCGTTCCAATGTCCGCACATTATGCCCAAATCCGCTATAAAATAATCACAAGCCTCAAGCTCCGGTCTTGCCCACGGTTTATTTCTCATTCTCATAATGATCACCTGTATACTTATCTCAATATGCCTATTCGGTAATATTATAGCAAAATGCACACCTCGTTTATTTCTTAAAAGGAAATATCAACAGGTATGTGCATAAAAAAACAAATATTTTTGATTAACACAGCATATATATTCGAGAGGTGATTAATTTGAATAATGTAAGCAATATGCCGCGTAAGCTTCGTGAATATGTCAACAATGCACTTTATAATGCCGAGCTTTACAGAATACTTGCAAAATCCGCCCCCACAGAGGGGGATAAGAACACCCTTGAAAAATTCGCCGACGAAAACCGTCAGACAGCCGATGCATTTATGGCAATATACCATTCCATGACGGGGTACTCGTGCGAGCCCGAGCCTTCACCTATCAAGGAAAGCGGTTCGTATAAGACGGTTTTGCGTTCAAGGATAAAAATTGAAATTGCAGACAGCCAATGCTACCGCCGGGACTATATGAATGTAAGTGATAATTTCAAGCTCAAACGGGCATTTTTTTCAGCCTACAATGAAGCACTGTGCCGCTGTATTATGATAATAGATCTTATTATGTGAGTTCACCGAAGCAGGTATCACCGTCTGTATCCGTAATTTTAACGTTTACTATAGTATTGACAAGACTTTCATCGGCGGAAACCAGTACCGGTGTATAGTTAGGTGTATAGCCCTCGTATTTTCCGTCCTTTCTCCGTGTTTCAAGCAATACCTTTTCCGTTCTGCCCACCTGATTTTTCAAAAAATCTCTTCTTGATTCCTCGGCGGCTTTTGACATAAGCTCCGCTCTTTGTTTTTTTATCTCATTTGAAAGATGTCCTCCTGCTCTGTCTGCGGCAGTACCCGGCCGCCGTGAATAAGGGAACACATGAACCTTTGCAAAACCTGTTTTTCTCACAAATTCGACCGATTCCGCAAATTCCTCCTCGGTTTCTCCGCAGAATCCTACCATAACATCGGTCGTTATGGAGGGATTTTCAAATATATTGCGTATATCGGAAACGATTTTCTCATATTCCGCTGTAGTATAGTGTCTGTTCATTCTCCTGAGTGTCCCGTCACAACCACTTTGGAGAGAAAGATGGAACTGGGGACAGAAATTTTTATAGGACGAGAATATTTTAAGTGTATCCGTATCCATTGATTCCGGCTCGAGAGAGCCGAGCCTTATACGTATATCGGCAGCCTCACAGGCGGTTTTTACCGCATCCGAAAATTTACGGCCGTTATCGCTTCCATAGCTTGAAAGATTAATTCCTACCATCACCGCTTCCTTATACCCCTTTGCGGCAAAGGTTTTTATCTGCCCGTCAATATAATCAAGTGAGCATGAGCGTACCCTGCCCCTTGCATACGGAATTATGCAATAGGAACAAAAACGGTTGCAGCCGTCCTCTATTTTAAGAAAAGCTCTTGTTCTGTCCGAAAAATTATCTGCGGAAAGATTTTCATATTCGTCACGGTGCCGATATGGTTCTATCCGGATAATTTTTTCCTTTCCGGCAAAATAGTCCTCAAGAACCGGAATAATATCCCCCCTGCGTTTATTTCCCAGGATTATATCGACATTATCCGAAAGCCTGCTTTCCTCATTATCAACCTGTGCCATACAACCCGTAAACAATATTACCGTATCGGGCTCCTCACGTCTTATACGGCGGATAAGCTTATATGCCTTCTGCTCGCTTGCCGCCGTTACGGCACAGGAATTGATTACGGTAATATCGGCTTTTTCATTATCTGCGGCGGCTTCATATCCGTTTTCCGTAAGCTGCTTTGAAACCGCACCCGATTCAAACTGATTGACCTTACAGCCAAGTGTATATATTCTGAACTTCATAATATCAATTCACTTCATTCCTTTCGGAAATTTCCTCCCATTCCTCATAAAGCAGCTCAACCGCTCTTTCTGCGGAAGATATCTCCTCTGTTATTTTCATCAGCTTTTCATAATCAGCCGCATTGTCGGGATCACTCAATGCCTCATTAAGTAAAGCAAGTTTTTCTTCCGAAGCGGCAATTTCAGCTTCAAGCTTATTAAGCCTTACCTTGTCCTTTCTCCGTCTTGCATCCTGTTCCTTTTTATTTTTATATTCACTTTGCTTTTCGATCCTGTCATACCGGGATTTTTCTTCTCTTGAAGCTCCAAACGGCTTTGCTTTTTCAATAAAATCCTCATAGCTGCCCTCAAATTCCTTTATACCATCGGGCGTGAGGTAAAATATCTTATCGGCAAGAGCGTTTATAAGATATCTGTCATGCGATACAATAAGCAGCGTACCCTCATATTCACTCAGTGCCTTTTGCAGCTCTGAACAGGAACTTATATCAAGGTGGTTTGTAGGCTCATCGAGCAAAAGAAAATTAGCCTTTGCAAGCATAAGCTCCGTCAGAAGCACCCTTGCCCTTTCTCCACCGCTGAGTGCGGATAACGGCTTGAATACATCATCATTTTTAAAAAGAAAACGTGCAAGTGTGTTTCTTATTTCTGTATTTGTCATTGCGGGAAAGCGGTCGGATAATTCCTCAAAAACGGTTTTTTCGCTGTCCATACCTGTTTGTATCTGGTCATAATATCCCTTTTTAACACCCTCTCCAAAGCGTATAGTACCCGAATTTGCCCTGTACTGCCCGAGGAGTGTTTTTATAAGAGAAGTTTTTCCGCAGCCGTTCGGTCCTATAAGAAATATTCTTTCTCCCCTGTGTATTTCCATATCTACATTCCGAAAAAGCTCCTTTTCTCCGAAAGAAAGCGATAAATTCTTAACCTCAAGAACATCGTTGCCGCTCCTGTTCTTTATATCAAGATCAAAGTGTATTGCAGACGGTGCATTTCCCGGCTTTTCAAGGTTATCCTCAAGACGTTTTATAGCCTTCATCTTACTTTCTGCTGTTTTTATATTTTTCTCTCTGTTCCAGCGTCTTTGCTGCTCGACTATACCCTCAAGCCTGTTTATTTCCTTAATGGTGTTGTCATACTGCCTTTGCAGACTCAGAAGCCTTTCCTCCTTTTGAGGCAGATATTTTGTATAGTTTCCGTTATACTGTGTCATTTTTCCGTTTTCAATCTCAAATGTCCTGTTAGTTGTCTTGTCAAGAAAATATCTGTCATGGGATATTACCATATAAGAGCTTTTTGATTCCGTAAGGTAGCTTTCAAGCCATTCGGATGCCGATGTATCAAGGTGGTTCGTAGGCTCGTCAAGCAAAAGTAAATCCGCTCCGCAAAGAAGAAGCTTTGCAAGCTGGATCTTTGCTCTTTGACCTCCGCTGAGTGAGCGGACAGGCAGCTTCATATGTTCATCGTCAAAGCCGAGTCCTATAAGTGCCGATCTTGCCCTGCTACGGTATGTAAGACCTCCGAGTCGGTTAAATTCATCATGCAGAAATGCCTGTCTTTCCACCATTTCGGCAAGCCCTTCGCAGCCGCTGTCTATGACGGAATTAAGCTCCTCCAGCTCATTTTCTGTTTTTATAAGCTCTGAAAATACCGTAAGAACCTCATCATATGCGGTTCTTTCAAGATTGCGGCATACGTGCTGCTCCATATAACCCACTGTCGAATTTTTATTTATAATTATCGATCCAGAAACAGGGTAATACTCGCCTGTCAAAAGCTTGAATAAGGTTGTTTTACCGCAGCCGTTTACTCCGATAAGACCTATCCTGTCACCCTGCTGTATTTCAAAATTCATATTATCAAAAAGCAGCTGCTCGCCGAATTCCATTGATAAATTACTTACCGTAATAACCGCCATTATCTTCACCCTTAATTTTCGGAAATAATACAAATCAATACTATACCATTACAACATTAATATGATAACATTTTCATTCGTTTTTTTCAATACCGCATATAGCCCGTTATCAGTGTTTTGCCTGCCGTTTTTTCATTTTCAGCCAACTTACAAAGCAGAACAGATCATTTATAAGAAATACCATAAAGCAAACCGCAACAGACATATAGGAACCGTCCTCATATGATGCAAGCAGCCATAATATTATAAGCACAAAATCATTCATGGCATATACAAGTGCAAACCACGGACTTCTCCTGAATGTCAGATAAACCGCAAGAAAGCTTGTCGCAACGGATAAAGTACTCGGGATGAGATTTGCAGTATTGAAATATCCGAGTATGAAATAAAATATTATCGTAACAGCAGCGGTAAGTGCAACAGCAAATATCCGTTCGGATTTTTTTATTGAATTTACCCTGACCTCGGAACGGTTTTCACCATAAGGATTTTTCAGCCATGACACAAGTGCAAACACACACATTGGTGCTGTCATTCCGAGATATGTAAGCATTTCTCCGTAATATGAAAAAGAATAGGATATTATTCCATAGAGTACACTGAAAATAATCATAAGTCCCTGACCTATGGGATTCCCCTTTGAGCAGAATATAAGGGAGGACGCCCCTATAATTGATGCAATAAGTGCAAGATAATTTGACGATTTGAACATAATGAATGATAATACAATAGTGAGTACAGATAAAAACCACAGTGCAGCCTCACCTATTGAAAAATATTTCAATATAGTTTTATTCATGAATATCCTCCGAACATAACATACGAATATGCAGTTATGCTTTTCAATCAGTAAATCTGTTTACATAACGTTAGTAGTATAACATTTTAACGGACATAATGCAATCCGAAATATAAAGCTTTATTCTTGACATATATGCGGTGCGGTGATATAATACCTTCATAAAAAGGAACGAAATATCGGCAGTTACAACATTAAAAACATAATCCCGCCTTATTTATAACTGCCGGTATGTTATAAGATTAAGAAAGGAAGATAAATCTAATGGCAAAATCCTTATTTACATCCGAATCCGTAACAGAGGGACATCCCGATAAGGTATGCGACCAGATCTCGGATGCTATACTTGACAATATTCTGAGTGCAGACCCGGATGCACACGTTGCCTGCGAAGTCACCGCTACAACGGGACTTATTCACGTAATGGGAGAAATTACAACAAGTTGTTATGCCGATATTGACAAAATAACAAGGGATGTCATAAATGATATAGGCTATAACAGACCCGAGTGCGGTTTTAACGGCAGCACCTGTGCGGTTATCTCGTCAATAGATTCACAGTCCCCCGATATCTCCATGGGTGTAAATGCTTCATATGAATACCGTGAGGGCGAAGATGATCAACTGAATATTATCGGTGCAGGTGATCAGGGAATCATGTTCGGATATGCCTGTAACGAAACTCCCGAGCTTATGCCGCTGCCTGTTTCACTCGCACATAAGCTTGCAAAAAAACTTGCCGATGTACGCAAGGACGGAACTCTTCCATATCTCCGCCCGGACGGAAAAACTCAGGTAACCGTTGAATATGATGACGGAAAGCCTGTAAGAATAGATACCGTTCTTGTATCCGCACAACATTCCGAGGATGTAAACACCGAAACAATTCGTGAGGATCTTAAAAAATATGTAATATTCCCCACAATCCCGGACGGGCTTATTGATGATAAGACAAGAATTTTTGTAAACCCCACGGGAAGATTTGTTCTAGGCGGTCCCGCTGCCGATACCGGACTTACCGGAAGAAAAATCATAGTGGATACATATGGAGGATATTCAAGACACGGCGGCGGAGCTTTCTCCGGCAAGGATCCTACAAAAGTAGACAGAAGTGCCGCTTATGCCGCTCGTTGGGCAGCAAAGAATATTGTCGCGGCGGGTCTTGCCGATAAGTGCGAAATACAATTATCCTACGCAATAGGAGTTGCCAGACCTGTATCCGTTATGGTTGACAGTTTCGGAACCGGTAAGGTCAGTGATGAGATTCTTTCAAAGGCAGTAAGTGAGGTATTTGACCTTCGTCCCGCAGCAATAATCAGAGATCTGGATCTCAAAAAGCCCATATACCGCCGACTTGCAGCGTACGGACATATGGGACGTGAGGAGCTTGGTGTTTCATGGGAAAAAACCGATAAAATCGGTGAACTTCTTAAAGCTTCAGGAATGGAATGATATTTATACGGAGTCCGGCATGGCGGACTCCGATTTTATTCAGTTTGTTCCGATATACGGTAGAAATTGTCATATACGCTGTAATTAAAAACTCTGAACATAAATTTTATATAAAAATGCAAAAAACTATTGCAAAAAACAGGATTTTATTGTAAAATATGTATATCAGAACCTTCAATAAACACGTAAAACAGCATTATCTGAACTTTAATGCTGTGTGCATACACAAGGTGGTGTTAAAGTTGTATACGGATTATAAAACCCTTTCCGATTCTTTAGGAGCTGATGATCTCGAGGATTATTTCAATAATTTTCTTGAGCAGTATTCAAATAAAACAAAATCACTCAGGGCTCTGAGGCAGCTTTATGAATTGTCATACCGTCAGTGGAATACATATGAGGTTCTTGCACCCGAAATTTCAAAAAAAATCAGCGAGTATATTATGTCCTCTATAAATTTTAAATCTTACGATATTATGGATACGATTATAAGCATTGTTGAAAACCTTTTTCTTGAGGATGTATTTGAATTTATTGTTTCTAAAAAAGATATCGTCACTCTTGAATCCGTTAGGGAACTTATTTCCGAGGCGGAAGATGAGTATTCCGAGGCAATACACAACCCATACTGTTACCCGGATGTTTTCTGAGTTTATCCGAGTTTGAAAATTTTTTCAAAAAAGCTCTTGACAAGTATATGAAAACATTGTATAATTAGTATCGTTCTCAGCAAGAGAAAACTAAATACTGCGGAATTGTGTAACGGTAGCACGACAGACTCTGACTCTGTTTGTTGGGGTTCGAATCCCTATTCCGCAACTTGTAATTAAGCCTTGAATGTGTTCAAGGCTTAATTTAAGACGAGGTGTAGCTCAGCTTGGTGGAGCGCTACGTTCGGGACGTAGAGGCCGCTGGTTCGAATCCAGTCACCTCGATTTTTTATTGCCCTCCGTGGCGAGTATATATAACTTATATACTCACTTCGGAGGACAATTTATGTTATATAGCTTATCCGGATTTACCCTATAGTTCTTTTATTTTTTAATTTTCTGAATAGTTGCTTCAAAACCGCAGACAAAAGCCACACATACCATTCGATGAACAGCAGACTAAAAAAATAAAAAAGAAAATTTTGACGTTAATGTTATGCTGTTGTCCGGCTGTGACAGGTTCAGCTTGTTCGAGTGGCGGAGAGGCGTCTTATGATACGGGCTAAAGAATCATCAATAAAACAAAAATTACCCGGCTGCACAATCACATAAATCACCCCCTTAAAAGATAATCCCTCCGAGTAAACTTTCGGAGGGACTACGGACTTATTCACGGTATACTTATTACTCGCATCACCGGCAGCGAGGAACTGTATTCACGGCATATTTATTATTCGCATTGCCGGCAGCGAAGCACTTTTTTAGTTATGACTGATTTTTCTGTTGTCTGTCAATCTGCTGACACAAATAATGCTCAGCACAAATTTCAGATTTACAGGTGTCAGCCCACCGAGGTTCTCACCTCTATATTACAATGTACTATTTAATCAGAATTATGTCAATACTTTTTCAAAAAATTTTCAGTAAGTTATGGAGCTTCAAGACCCATAATTTACGGCTGCTCTACGCATTAGCTATATCCTCGTTGAGTTCATCTTAATTTTCAAAATCAAAGACAGATACTCCATTCTCCGAAAGAAAATAAATAAAATCCATTTTCGGCATATTTGCAATATCAGCACAGTAACCGAGCGATACCCCCCAACTTTGTATAATAAAACAATGCCGCTGCCTGTCTTATTGACTTTAAGAATTGATATGCCCTGTCAAATTCGGAGATTGTGAGAAATCAATATTACTCATACATTTACAGCTCCCTTAGAGGTAAGAGTTGTAATATTATCTATAATATTTTCGTATATTACAAGGTTTTGTACAACCTTATTAATATCTTCCTCGCTCTTACAAATTATGATTTTGCTTGCAAACCGAGCTAAACTATTTTCTATATCTATTATAGCTTCCGGAGTACCTGTTTCATCATAATTTGTATATTTGGCGTATTTTGCCAGTATTCCGTGTGCTTTCTCAGATAAAACCTCCGCTTTAGCTATTACAAAATAATCAACCATAAAAACCATCCTTTCAAATCATTCGTCAATCCGAGAAATCGTCAACGTGTAACCCAAAGGTGTAAGCAGCTTATTAAGCGTAATGACATTCGGAACAGTCCTTCCGCTTTCCGGTCGTGCTATTGACGGTTGTTTTATGCCGGAAATTTCTGCAAGCTTCCGCTGTGAAATACCCTGCTCATCCCTGATTCTGATAAGTGTTTTTATCATATCCTCTTTCTTATTCGTTATTCTTCTCACTTTTGATATAATAACATAAATGTTATCTATCGTCAAGAAGTGAAACACTGATTTCCGCAAGGACTTTTACTAACACTTTTTTGTCGTGAATATTGCATTTTCGTTTTTCATATAATATAATATACCCGTAACGAAGTAAAGGGTTCATTGACCACAAAACAACCCCCGTCAAAGTGTGCAAGACTTTAACGGGGGTCTGTTCATTTATCCGCAAAGAACGGCTGACATAAACCGCTGTTACCGTTTAATCATCGTTGTCAGTAAGCTTTTTGAATATGTAATTCGCAATTACTCCTGCAACGATTGAAACAATAAAGATACTAAGAGTACACGCCTCCCCCCTGTTACTGAATTGGAGAACGGCAACGATTCGGTTTTTAGTCAAAAAAATAGCAAGCAAAGCGTTTTTTGCCTTACTTGCTAAATTATCAATATTTAATTTTCTTCAAAAAAGCATACCGTCAATATTTCGTCTGCTGTATATAAATCTTCTGACCTCCATAATATCATCAATTACAACATAAAACACATAATAATTTCAAAACTGTATTCTATAACAAACATTCATGTTGATGATTGAATTTGCTCAGCAGAGTTACTCTTCTTGCTATATTTTTCAACTAATTCCTTAATAACTTCATCACAAGAAACTTTACCGAGTAATATATCTCTTATCACATTCTTCTCGTCTTCCGAGAGGGGCATACCCTCCATAGCCATAGTTGCATTTACTCTGGCAATACGATTTTCAATTTCATCATTTGTCATTTTTATCACCTCCTTGCTAAATAATAAATATTTAATTTTCTTTAAAAAAGCATACCGTCAATATTTCGTCTGCTGTATATAAATCTTCTGACCTCCATAATATCATCAATTACAACATAAAACACATAATAGTTTCCAACCTGTATTCTGTAATACGGATATTTACGCTGACGGTTAGAATGATATGGTTCAAACGCTAATGGAAATTTCAAATGCTCTTGTATAGCCTTTTCAGTGTCATCAATCAGCTTTACCGCACTTTGAGGATTTTGTAAAACGTATATACATCACAGCCTGCTCTAAATCAGCATAAAACAATGGTAAATACCGGAGTTGATAAATCTTATCCATTTATTTTGCTCCTTATTTTTGAGAATACCTCATCATGCAGCATTCTTTCGTTTGTGCTTTCAGCCTGAATGTCAGCTTCATCAAGTCTAAATTCAATTTGATCAATAAGTTTTGAATATTCCTCAATACTTAATAGAACCATTTTTCCGTAGCCGTTTTTGGTCAGGTATACAGGCTGCCCTGAACTCACTTCCTTTTCAAGCTCTGTAAAATTGTTTCTTAAATCCGATACCGGTCTGATTTGTATCATATCGCCACCGCCTTTCTATCATAATATTATCATAATTATGATAGAATATCAAATGTTTTATTGTTTTTTATCAGGAAATTCAAAGACAATTTTCCCTTGTTTTTTATCCGCAACAAGGTACGCATCAAATTCTTTGCCGGATTTACTTTTTAATCCTTTAATTACTCTTACACCGCAAAAGGGACAAACCTGATTATTCGTTTTATCGAAATATTTTGTTGACGTTGAATCAGTTATTTTTTATACCAATTCTGTACAGTTTTCTCAATATCCGAAACGAAGCTGTCATAATCCCCATCGCCGTCAGAAATTTTATGCAGCCGCTTTTCCCACAAGCATATCAACTCATCAACCGGGAGATTATCAATAGTGAATATCCCTTTTTCTGTCGGATAGATTGTTTTACCTTTTTATATAAAAAGGTAAATGAACCTGTTTTTTGGCGGAGTTAAAAGCAGGTTTTTTTGTTTGTTTTATAAAAATTTTGTAAATTAGTTGCAACTGCTGAAAAAAAATTATATAATATTTCCATGAAATCAATTTACCAAAAAATAAACAAAAGAAAGGAGTATACTGCTTAGAGAAAATTGATTTATAGTTTTAGATAAATTTATCAAAAAATTGTTACCTTTGACTATGAGTTTTGTGTTTACGGAATTTATCTCCGTTATTTTAATGAGCAGCAGATTACCGCCCATGAAAAAAGTTATTGGAACAGCTCTTTGTATTTTTGGAATATTATCAGCCGGCATTTTTTCTTCAGGCTGCAGTGATTCCATTCCTGCCCCAAAAGAAGGAAAATATGTAAATGCAAGAGGCGGGGCAGACAGCTATATCACCTTGTCAGGCTATAAGACGGGCAACAACAGCAGTTTTGGGGATCAGTATGTCGGAGAATGTTATTTGCAGTTTCACAACATCGATCTCAAAACTTATGCAGATTTTTGCATAAATATCACGGTTACCAATTATATCGCAATAAATATAACCGATGAGATGACTCAAGAAGAATATGACGCTAAATATGATGAGCTTTATAAAGAATTTATAAAAAATATAGACCTAAAGGCTCAGTATTCCGATAAAAGCAGTCTTTTTTATTACGGTCATTCCACTGAATACAACAATTACTGGTTTTCCTCAGAAATTGCAGGAAGCGGATTTGACGGAAAATATGAGGGTTATTTGAATGTTGAATATCTTCCTGATGAAAGAGCAATCATATGTGATGATGTAAAATATGTTTTAGAGGAATGAATATGAAAAATATATGCATAGAAGTAAATGATATACATAAGAGTTACGGCTCAGGGGAATATTCTTTTGAAGCTTTAAAAGGTGTATCGTTCGCAATAGAAAGCGGCAGCTTTGTCAGCATTGTGGGAAGGTCCGGAAGCGGAAAATCTACATTACTCTATATAATGGCTGCTCTCGATACACCTACATCAGGTTATGTCTGCATAGACAATATCGTGACCTCAAATATGAATAACAATCAAAAATGCTCACTGCGAAATGAAAAAATAGGTTTTATATTCCAGTCTTTCTATCTTGAGGAAAATTATACAGTATACAAAAATATAGAAATGCCTCTTATCATAGGAGGCATTTCTCTGAAGCAACGCCGTATGCTTGTAGAAGAAGCCGCTCAAAGCGTTGGTCTGAGCAGCAAGTTAAAAAATAAGGCTGCCAATCTTTCCGGCGGTGAAAAACAAAGAGTCGCAATTGCAAGGGCCATTGTCAGAAAACCCTCTATAATCTTTGCCGATGAGCCGTGTGGCAATTTGGACACCGAAAACGGCAGTTCAATTATGAATCTTCTGCGAAGCCTTGTCCGGCAGGGTATTACCGTTGTACTTGTCACACATAACATGGACGATGCAAAAAAACTCAGCGTATCATATCTTTACGTGACGGATTGGTGGTAAGCGATGAAACAGTTGACTTTTGCTATTAGTGAAATCAAAATTTCTTATAAAATTTTAATACTTGGTATTATGATTTCTGCAGCAATTATCAGCACCTCGCTTATTTTTTATAATCTGACAGGCTATATTATGCCCGGACTCGTCTACCGGTATGACGCACAGTATGAAGATATGGTCGAGGTTAATCTCAACAATCTTAAAATCCGGAATGCGGACATACTTGATAATTATCAGACAGCAAAAGTTGATTTGACGGTTTATTCGGCAAAATGCTTCTACTCCTCAAAATTTTTTCTGAAAGACGGTACTCAGCTTCCAAACGGTTATATCTCTACCGGATGGGTTACCGATGGTTCCGATGTTTCGGGAATCAAGCTTGACAAAAGTTTCAATTATTCGAATAATGTCGTTGTCATTCAAGGTAATGATGATAACCGTGTTTATCATATGGGCGATGAAATTACCGTACATAATCAGGACGACGAATTTGTCGGTACTTTCAAAGTGATCGGCATATCCAAAGATGCTGAAAATGATCAGACAACATTTTATATGCCTGCATCAACGATCATCGAAAGCTATGAAAAACAAAATTTTTATATCGATTACGGATTTTCCTGTAATTTCAAAAAGGTTTCGGAATATATAGACGCACGAAGTTCTCTTTTAAATCATGGTATTATTTGTGTTAGCCGATTTGACCGGATATTTGACCTTGTAACAACGCTGAATACTTTATTTGTCGTGATGACTGTTATTTTCGTTGTATTGTCTGTCTGTGCAATTGCAGCAATATCCATTATACATATTAATACAAGGGAAAAAATGGTAGTGCTTTACAAGGTGCTCGGTATGACTTCAGGCAGAATCGTTCTGATTTATTCGATTATACTCGAATTCCAGATGATAATTTCAAATATTATAGGAAATATTCTGGGGTATGTGCTTACAAAGCATCTTATAACAGTTGTATGCAGTGCTTTTGATATAAACGCTTCAATTGATACGGGCATAGGAATATGGTCAGCACTTCTTCCTTCCATTTTGATTTCTCAGGTGGCACTGATACCGTTTTTGATGGTCATCACCGCCAGGATAAACCAAAGTGATGTTGTTGCTGTTATAAACAATAAAGAGTGACATACTCCCCCACCTATAGAGGTGTGGGCTTCTCGCTCAAGTATGGTAACCCATACAGTATCAACGAGCTACCCCCGTGTGTCCCACGGTTCTTGTTTTGACTTTATGCTAACGCTATTTTCATACCTTCATTTCGTATGTTTATAGCGGCATTTACATCTCTGTTATGATGTGTCTTACAGTAAGGGCAAGTCCATTCTCTGACAGATAAGTCTTTTGTTTTACTATTTAGGTATCCACAGACATTGCAAAGCTGTGAACTTGCAAAGAACTTATCTATTTTTACAAGTCGTTTTCCTGCTTCTTCGAGTTTGTATTTCAGAAATACCGTGAACATTCCCCAACCGTTATCTGAAACGGATTTGCCGAAATTCAGAGATTGAGACATCGCTTTCATATTCAGATTTTCAATACAAACACAATCATAGACATTGGCTATCTGTCTTGATTGCTTGTGCAAAAAATCCTTTCTTTGATTAGCAATTTTTTCATGCAGCTTAGAAATTCTAATACGCTGTTTATTACGGTTACTTGAACCTTTCTGCATTTTGGAAAGTTTTCTTTGTTCTCTTTTCAATTTCTTTTCGGAAAGTCTGTAATATCTCGGAAACTGCGGACAGTTTCCATTACTGTCAACGTATAATTCATGCATAGAAAAATCTAATCCGAGAAAACTTTCAAGGTCTTTTCTGATAATTTCATTTTCATACTCAAAAAGAATACTTACAAAATATTTTCCGCTTGAGTTTTGACTTACTGTAACCGCTTTCAATTTGTAACTATCGGGAATATCTCTATGCTGTTTCATTTTGACAAAACCTAATTTCGGAAGTCTTATCATACCATCCCGAACAATAATATTTCCATTTACACAATTAGTCGTATAACTTCTTTTACTGCCCTTTTTCGACTTGAATTTAGGGAAACCTACTTTTTTATCTATGAAAAAGTTATTATACGCATCCTGCAAATTCATCTGTGCATTAGCAAGTGCAAGACTATCCACTTCTTTTAACCACTCAAATTCAGATTTGTATTGTGCAGGTGTATTATTTAACTTTTTCTGTGTTTGATGATAGTATTCTATCTTGTCACCCAGCATCTTATTATAGATAAATCTGACACATCCGAATGTCTTTGCAATCAATATTTTTTGTTCTTCATCAGGATATATCCTGAATTTATAGGCTTTATTCATGGCTTTTCACCTTGACTTTGAATATACTTCTTGATTACTTCTATTGGTGCACTGCCTGTTGTCAGCAAGCAAAAACTCTGACTCCAAAAATACTATTTCCATAATTTTTTTCTTATCTCAGGAAATTCTTTTTTCAATAATCTGCTGCTTGCACTTTTGTAAGCGTTTATGAATTTGCTTATTTCACTTTTCGGATGTGCTTTGAAAAGAATATGTACATGGTCAACATCGTGATTCCATTCTTGTAATGTGATATTATAGTTTGGAGATATATACTCAAATATTTCTTTGGCTCGTTCAGAAATGTTATCATCGAATACTTTTCTTCGGTATTTTATCACCAGCACAAGATGGTAATACAGCAAGAATACTGAATGTGCATTATTATCTAATTCTTTTATTATTATCAACTCTTTTCTTTGTTCGACTGATTTGATAATATCATAGATTATTATTTATGTCAAGCAAAAAGTCAGCCTTACGCCTGACGGGCAATTCATCCCACCACCTTAGAGTCGGGGGACTTCTTGCCCATTTAGGTTAAATTTGTATTATTGGGAGATAAAAATGAAATTTTCAGATGTTATCCGGCTTTCATTTTTGAATATCAGATGCAATATAAAAATGGCTTTGTCTATTATCATAGGTCTAATAGTTATGCTTTTGGTCATATTGACATCCGTTGCCTACGGCTTCACTATGAATAACCATATCAGCGATATCATCAAAAACAACAGTTCTCTGACATACAATTCTATAAGTATGCTGAAAACATTATCGGAGGTCGAAATTCAAAAGTTCAAAAATGACAGCCGTGTTGAAGGTATAAAATTATTATATATTTATCAATACGGCGAATATTGTGAGGATGTTTCAAACGACAGCTATCAATTCAATAAGTATTCCCCTTCTGTCGATTTGGATCAAGCCGTTGTATACTTTGACAATAATGAATATCAGGGTATAAACGATTATTCATTTGACTTTGATGTTGAGGATGCCAAATTTGCTTCCAGAGCACAAATGAGCGTCAACCTGAACATCAATATGATGAATATTGATAATATACAATTTTCTTCCGGTGAACTTCAGGAGTTTCAAAATAAATTTCATTCTTCCGAAATTTTTGTTGCCGGCGGAAAGATGACAAAAAATAATCAGATAATGCTGTCCGAGTATATACTCTCAAAGTTTGGCATAACATACCCGCCTGAACAATGTATTGGAAAGAAACTGACTGTTTTGCTGAAAACCGAAAACGGCAATATTCCCGTTTTGAAGGACTATGAAATTTGCGGTATTATAAAAACTGATTTCTTTAGAATTAATTCAAGAAAATCAACTTCACATATTATCATTTCAAGTGCCGATATGAAATATTGTCATCTATTGAGCCGGGAAATTTATTCCAAAAACTTTCGTGACGCGATAAGCTTTTACAATGATAATAGCAGCACCAGAAGTATCAGTATGTCTGATGCTCTTAAGGAATTTTCAGAGATCGAAGCCCAGCAGCTGTTGTTTAATGAAGTTGTTATAGTGATAGGTTTTGTACTGATAGCCGCAGTTGTTTTGTTTGTATATTTCGTGATATATTTTTATTTCAAAAAGCGAAACAGATATGTATGTATTCAAAAAGCAATGGGTCTATATAATTTCAAGATATATGTCATGATATTTTTTGAACTTATCATGCTTGGAATATGCTCAATGATAATAGCTGTTCCCCTATATCTTGTGCTTACGGAAATCCTTAACGGAATTTTTATAAATGCAGTTGCCTCCTCTTTTTTCATAACTCCTTATGCCTCTGTGACAGCCGTTATTGCATCATTCTTATTTCTTGTTGTTTTTACGCTTATCATTTCAGCTGTAGAATTCCTTAAAACCACTGATTACAGCGTAGTTAACAGAGAGAAAATAATTTGACGGATTAGCCGCTGCCATTTAAGACACCGGTATTTTCTGCACAGATGCCATGTCATTTCAGGCCGTTTTTTCTTGGCACAACATCATTTTTCCTGTTTCTTTAATGGTATCCCCTCAATAAACCAGCGTAATATAGAAAAGCAAAACTCCCGTGGCAAAA
>X301_European_Hare__coassemble_885_pt1 | contig 48834 bp, 59 predicted proteins | sample X301_European_Hare__metabat2_low_PE_012 | metagenome-assembled genome bin X301_European_Hare
CTGTTGAAGGCTCTGTAGACTCGTCTGTTGAAGGCTCTGTAGACTCGTCTGTTGACGGTTCGTCAGGTGCAGCAGCGTTAGGACCTACATCTACAAACTTGAGTGATCCGTCCGGAGCTGTATAGAAATAAGCTACCTGCCAAATCTGGAAATCTGCACCGTTTGTGTTAAGTATAAGGTGTACATTCTTACCGTCTTCAGTTAATGAGCAGTTGGTCTGGCTGTTCTGTGTACGATCATCTGCTGCCTCATACACGCCCCAGCTATAGTCCCATGCACCGTCCGCACGAACCTTAAAGCCCTGAGTTGCAGCTATATCACCTATGTTAGCACAATATACTCCGCTTGCAAGCTCTGTCATAGCAACATCGCCGCCCCATGTGTTGAAGTCACCTATTGCACCGTAAGTATGATCTGCTGCTACAAAAGCTCCGCTCTGGTCGCCGCCCTCATCGGGAAGTGCAAAATAAGCCACCGACCAAACATTAGCATCCTCACCGTTTGTATCAAGAACTACAACTACGTCTGAAGTACTATCCAAGGTAAGTGAGCAGTTTGTCTGGCTATTGAATGTACGATCCTCTGCTTCCTCGTATACGCCCCAGCTGTAATCCCAAGCACTGTCAAGACGAATCTTGAAGTCATAACTTCCGGCTGCAACATCCTCAACTACACCTAAGTAAATGCCGTCTCCATCAGCATCTGTCATAGCAGCTACATCTTCAGTCCATTCGTTGAAAGAACCGATAATGCCCATTGTGTGATCAGCAAGGCTGTCCTTATTGAAGCCTTCCGGAACCTGCTCAAGTGCAGAAGCACTTACAGTAGCAACAGCAGCTATCGAACTTACAAGAGCAGCTGTCAAAGCAATACTGATAATCTTCTTTGTTTGCATCTTTTTTGTCCTCCTAAAAATAAATTTTTTTCGTAAAACCTAAACAGGGCAGAACACCCCACCGCTTTTACTTTATCTTGATTATACAACGTAAAAATCAAAATTGCAAGCTAAAAGTAAGTTTATTTTTAGTATTTAGTTTCCGGAAATGTAATTTTTTGTGCATTTTGCCAATTGTTTTTATTCTTTTTTGCAGAAATAAATGTTAAATAGAATTTTTATTATGCATATTAAATATAAACAAAGGTTAATTTTTGGTAATATTTTCTTTCTAATATGTAACTATTTCGTTACAAAGTTTTAATTTTTTCGTCGGGAGCGGCTTGTTTTCAACATTTTTTCGCATCGCTGTTGAAATCCGTTCCGTAAAAACATTGACTTTTATACAAATTGTTATATAATAAATCCAAAAAGAAATTCATATTCCGAACGGAGAAACAAAGATGAAATATTGTTCCAAATGTAAAAAGCTTTATTTTGATTATGCGGATGCACGATGTCCTTCATGCGGCAGAAAATTAATAGAAAATCCAAATCATTTTTCACCCGTTTATATTGTAACCGCAAACGGTTTTGAGCTTGAAAGAATAAGAGCCGCCCTTGACAGTGCCGGAATACCGTATTCTTATCAGAATGAAAAAAGGGAAACAGGAATAAGAATACTCAATTCCGCACCGCCGGAAAACTGCGAGGTATTCGTTCCCGTGAGTGCCTATTCCGATGCCGTTGATACATTGGTCGGAATAGGTGCGATCGGAGAAGATAAAATACCCGAAATTAATGAGGACGAAAAAGAAAAACTGAACGAATACGAAAAGGAAGCCGCACAAGCGGAGGAGGAGCTTTCTCCGGGGAAAGCACGCTTAGTGCGTATACTTTCCTTTATCGGGTTCCTGCTTATACTTGCGGCTACGGTTTATCTTGCCGATTTCATAATTGCAGTCATCAAAAATTTCTTTTCCTGATATATGCACAGGCATCCGCATACGGATCGTTTCCTGACGTAATAAAAAACAGCCCGACCGCTGCATAATTCATACATCATGTAACGTTCGGGCAATATATTTGACGGCAGCACCTGAGAACGACAGAAAATTCCGTCATCCCCGCTGCCGCATCAGTCCTTTACTCTGAATGACATACAGTCAACACACTGTTCCTCTGTGGGGTTGCTCTCATGCGTGCCTATTCTTACTGTATTCAGCGAACAATAATCGCAGTCCGTGCAGTGATACTGACACTGATCAACGGTACACTCTATGCTTCTGTTAGGATCCTTCATAGTCTGTTCCTCCAAACATTATATTACCGATACATTTCATTAAAACCGGCAATAATATCATTCCCTGATTTCCATACTATATTCATCGTTTATCATGAAAACGATTTATTTAAACCGTATGATCCGTATGCTCAATAATGTAATGTTTGTCATTCCGTATTTTTCCCGTATCGGAAAATCATTCCTTTTATCAAATCGGCTTTCAAAGTACTGTTTATCGAAATATAGCTATATTATAGCATTTTGCACATAATATCACCTGCAACTTATATAATATTTGTATAATTATACTTTATATTTGCTATGTAATAATAAATAACGGTTATTTCATACATACTTTGCCGGATTTTTATGTAAGTAATTAACAAAAAGAAATAATTCCCTAAAAAATTCATCCGGATATAAGTGAGATCTATATTCTTTTATTCCGTAAAATCACACCGGAGTATGTCATATGCAAAATTTTACATAATTATTTTTTTAATTATCTCTTGATTTTTGGCTGTAAACATGATACAATCGTCATAAAGGTACCGGCGTGGTATCGGAAATATTTTTTAGGAGGATTTTAACAATGAGAAATTCAAAAATACTTAAAGTAGCTGTTTGCTCTGCTATTGCTGCTTCCTTGGCTGCTTCCGCAGCTTTCAGCACTTCGGCACTGACAACGGTTGAAGAAGTTCAGGATCCGTCACTCAAATTAGGTGTATGCGGTATATTCACAGGCGACCTCGCATCAGGCGGTTGGGGAGCAGACTCTGATATCCCTATGACCTACAACAATGGTGTTTGGGAAGCTGAAATAGAGTTTGATGTACTCGACGGCTATATCACGGATTGGAAGTGCGACGGCAATCCCACAGATGAAGGTCAAGGTATCCAGTTCAAAATTCGTGTTGACAATAAATGGGATGACAGCTGGGGCAACTATGACAACAAGAACGGTGCATGGAACAGCCAGTACAACTATGGTATTCCCGCATCAAAGGTTAAGGTAGGCGACCATGTTAAGTTCACGGCATATCTTGACACAACCAAGAACGATCCTCTTGCAATCGCAGCAGACGAAGTAGGTGAGGATGATGATCCCGAGTTCTTCTTTCTCGCAGGCGGTGTAAAGGATCTCGTAGTTACACCCGCAGGCGGCGGTGCAGCTGACGAGAGTACAACAACCGACAACAGCACACCGGCTGCTGACGAGGATACAACAACCGACAACAGCACACCGGCTGCTGACGAAGGTACAACAACTGATACCGACACACCGGCTGCTGACGAGGGTACAACAACCGACACACCTGCTGACACAACTGAGGATAAGGATACAGCAACTCCCGCAACAGGTGATACAACATCTGCTATAGCTCTTGTAGCTGTTGTTCTTGCTTCTCTCGGCACTGCTGTTGTTATGACAAAGAAGGCTTCCTCTAAGGACTAATTCCCGAATAACAGTAAAACAACAAAAATTTTAAGGCTGTCCGCCAAAAAACGGACAGCCTCTTTTTGTATTTATTTTCGTATATGCGAAAATTTTACGTTATGTAAGATACAATCTTTAATTTACCCTACTGACTCGCACCGAAAACATATATTTTGGTATGAAGAGGTGCAAATCGCTGTATATCATCGTTTATTGCCTTTTCCTCACTCTCGCTCAGTTTGCTCCGACAATTAATATTAATATATCTGCCGTTCTCGGAAACATCACCGTCAATATTATAAATACCCAAAAGCTTCTTAATCCCCTCAAGCGTAAAATCTCTGTCCGTCACCGAAAGCATACTCATTATGCTCCTTTTTCTTCCCTCTGCGGATTTATCAAGATTACACACAGACATAAGCCTCTCATATATTCCGACCTCACTGCCCTCCGATATATCAAAAAAAATATCCCTTTTGATTTTCTCCAGTTCATCGAAAAAAAGATCCAATCCCACAGCATAGGACATCAGCTCGGCATATACCCCGCTTCCCTCGGATATATCATAAAGACCTGTCTGTGCAAGCCTTTTTGACATCATTTCAAATTCACCCAAATATCTCACCTCACATAGTGTTTACCGTAAGATTTCCCAAAATTATAAGTACAGACTCAGCCGCACTTTTATCCTGCATATTATTGAATACATAATTTTCTACCCCATCGGTATTCATAAGGGTACAGCCTATCTCTGCAAGAATCACCCCCTGTCCGACATTCAGTGCGTTAAAATAATTTATTATGCTGTTTCTGACGTTTTCCGTCACCTCCTGACTGTTATAACCCGGTTTCACCGATATTCCCACATCAACATTGTATAATGCTGTGCCGGCATTAACTACCCTGATCTTATGACCGATACATCTCCCCTCTTCTATAATTTTATAAACCTTTGAAATACAACTTCCGCTGCACACCGCACCTCTGCCCGCAACATAAATCGTTGCACCTTCTTCTCCCGTACTGCTCTCCACAACGGCTGACGACTGAACCCCGTCCACACTTTCCGCAAGTCTGCGGTAATATGCCGCATTTGCACCATTGGATATATTTCTGTAGGTCGCTTCGATCCTTTTTCTCAGCTCCTCATCGGTTTCATCATCGGTACCGCCTGTAAAAGCAGTTCCGTTCTCTATATACATCCCGGCGGAAAAATATGTAACCATGGTTGTAATGGCATTTTTGGCGACATTATATTTTTTGCCCGTATGCTCCGCACAGGCATGACATACGGTTCTTACACTTCCCTTCATCACCTTTGTCGCCTTATCTATAATAAAGTTCAGCCCTCCGTCCGCAGTCGTACATACGGTCCCCTCGGGAATCTCCATTTCATAATCTAATGCAGTATCAAGCACAATAACCAATTCTCCGCTTGATTTATTTCCCCTTATTCTTTTTATTCCCCTCTGCATTGCATACATATCAAGCTGCTCACCTGTTGCCGTGGTGAACAGTAGCTGTCTTTTCAGCCAGTCAAAATTACTTCCCAGAGAATAAAGCTCCCCCGCAAGCAGCTTTAACCTTATTCCGATATCCCCGCATTCCTCCGCCTCATGCCCCGTAAGTTCAAAATATTTATTTTCCATTCTTTCAAGTATTTCATCATAGCTGTACGCCATCTTAAATCCCCCTCAAAGCAATATTATGTATCCTGTCGTCTATACTGACAATAGCATATGCAGCCCCGTCCCTTATCCGTACACCGCATACTTCCGCCTCCCTGATATCCTTGACCGCCTCCCTTGCCCGAATCTCCAGAAGTTCCTCCGCATTATCATCTGAAAGTACGATTTTATACAATTCCCCGCCAAGCTCACGGTCATAAATAAAACCTCCCCTGTGTCCCGACAGGCATATATATATTTTTTGCAAAATCACATCCGTTCCGTCAATCGTATAAGGTCTGCCGATTATATCGGTATCAAAATCACCTCCCGGATTAATCGCTGTATCCATCCGAATCAAACCCCCTTCCGTTTATATAGACCATACCGTCATTTGAAAGCTTTATCTGAGCTCCCCCTTCCGATTCCATAATAATCTCCCCGGGTTCAATTGTCCCGTAATATCTGTTCATTCTCATACCCAAACAAACGGGACCGTTCTGTGTTTGCATCACAACCGACGTCTGATTGTTAGTGGGAAGACTGTAAATCCCCGGCGGCGTCATCATTGAACATTTTTCTATTCCTCTCCCGGATGTGGCAGAAACCCTCATATTTGCACTGTGACCCACAGCACCGTTTGAAGCAGTGCCGACATTGCTGTGGGAAATAATATTTTTTGATATCCACATTACACAATCACCTCCGCATAAATTCTCGTATGCTCCCCGCTGCCGTCAAGTACATAGTGAAGCTCGTCAATCTTCATTTTCCCCCTCCTGTTCCGCACCATCAGGGTATCTCCGACCTTGCATCCAAGTATACCGCTCAGGTCTATTGTATATCTTTCATATTTACCGTTGGAATTCTTTATTATATTATCCGCATAAAGCACCGACCTGTATTTGCTGTCCGCACAGTTAAAATACCTCTTTCTTTGTATCCTGTGTTTTTTTGCCGTTTCGTTTCCGATATACATTTCATATCCCCCGGCAAAATAAGTCCTTACATATACATCGGATACGGGTGCATTTCTGCTTATCGTCCTGCTGATTTTTATTATGGAGCTGTTTTCTCCGAGATATATCGTATCCGGCTGCGAATTTTCCCCCGTTTCTATAACAAGATCGCTTCTTACAACCGGTTTGGATTTACAAAATTTTTCGCAGTAATTGCTCAGCACCTGCCATTCGCTCATTCCCTTTGAAATAACAAGATCCCCCGGAAAGGCTCTTTCTCCTCCCACGACCCCCTTAAAACCCAGTGGTTTAAAATGCCTTTCAAATAATATTTTCATCGTCGGCATACAATAGGTCTGAGGCATCGCTTCATTGTCAAGCAATACAGACTCGGGACCTCTCGCACTTATTTCCAGCAAAATTCCCTTGTCTGCAACCGTTTCCGTCTGCTCGTCAACAAATCCGAAAAAAACAATATCTCCTCCGTCAAGCACCCTAACGGAATATAATTCCGGAATTTTTCCGCCCACAGCAAAAACAGCTCTGAAACTGTCGGCAGGTGCATCCTCTGATGAAACAATACTCATACTGAGAGGATGTTCAAATATAGTTTCAACATCATTTATATCTTTTAATATGTATTTCAGCAAAGCTTCACCTTCTCCCAAGGAAGTACAGGTATATCCGGTCTTTTTATATGGGGATTAAGCTCCGTCAGAATATCAATATGTATCCCGTATTTATAGGAAATATCCCATAAACAATCACACCCGTTTCCATAGCAATACAAATATCTCTCCGAAAAATGCTTTTCAAAACTTTCGATAAATTTGAATTTGTACCGTATAACCCCCTCACAATCCTCAGCAATAAGCTCAAGCTCCTCAAACATTGCATAAACAGGCTTTTGCGAGGGAAGATAAAGCATTCCCCCGCCGCCCTTATCCATAACAGCTTTAAGGGCAAGAAAATCATCAACACATTTCTCGCCGAAAAACTCTCCTTCCCCGCTTATTATCCGATATGAAAGTCCCATATCACTGACCGTATCATATCCGTCAGGAATATTAGTCTTTGCAATTTTTCTGCCATGACTTATTTTTATAACCGAAGGATTAACGGGGAAGACATAATCCTTATAGCTCATTTTTCCGTCAGTCCTCATCAATCTCCTCCTCAACATCAAGAATTTTATTGTACCTGAGCATATCGCACCTTATCATTTCCGATATATCCCTCAGCTGTGCCGTCTTATCCCTTCCAAGCTCGTCAGCCATATCCTCAGTAAGTTCAAGATTTATTTCCTTCATATATCCTCCGATTCCATATCCATAGCAATAACACTTATATGTTCCCTGAATTTCTCCCTGTCTGCTGCTGCATAAAAATCATCCCAAATACAGTTTTTAAGGGTATATCTTTTCCTGTCAATTTCAACCGTCATGGTAAAATTATCAAGATCGGCAAAACAACAGCACTCAAACGGCTTTTTGAATTGAAGTCCCGTCATAGTTGCCTTGTAGCTGCAACGCCTTCTTATGTGTGCGATATCATCTCCGGAAAAGCATGAACGGATATTGTGTATTTCCGATTTTTTGCGTATTTCCATACTTTCTGCCTGAAGCAGCTTTTTCCCGTCAATATATATATTTACATCTCTGCCGCATAGGCTCTCCTCTTCAGAATATATGATCAGTCACCTCCGTCCCGAAGTACCTCACGAAGTCCGAATTTAAGCTTTATGCTGTAGCATCCGACTGCATCATTATACTCACACCCGCCTGCCGATACGGAGATTATTCTTTTCCCCGTGTCAAGACTCATAACGGCAAGCGTCACTGTTTTTGCACATTCCCTGCAATATCCCTCGTTAATTTCCTCATCCACCGCAACATTTACCGTCATAATCTCACTGACAGCCATACCGCTCCCCAAAAGACAGCTTCCGTTTTCGTATTCCGTTCCGAAGCTTACATATGGCTTTTCCATAGGAAACGGAAGCTCCCCCGCACACTTTTCAAGCACCGGCTTCATACCCGAAAATGCAGGGTCATCCAAAGCCTTAAAATACATTTCTTCAGCAAATGTCATATATACTTATCACCCCTTTTTATTTTTCTTGCACAGATCTTCACATAATCTCCGTATTTGCTTTTTACCTCATCGCTCCACAATATATAGTATGCATTTTCCGTATCACTGACAATATCGCCGTACTGTACACCGTTCCCTATTTCAAAATTGCAGTATATAAAATATTTTTCGGGATCCCCTCTGCCGTGAGGAGAAATATCTACTCCTCCGTTTATCCTCTGAGAATACCTCACGGGAAAAATTACGGCACAGCCTTTTTTATTTTTTATATAGCAGACCTTTCCCAAACTTTCAATAGCCTTATCTATAAGCTTTTTCATATAACCACCTGTATATTACGAAAATGAATTAAATACAAAATCCTCACTGTCAAGAATTTCCCCTATATCCGCCAAAGCTTCTCTGCAAAGTCTGTCCGCCGCATCAAGCTCACTGAATACGCCATGCTTTACTCTTATTTCCCCGACATTTATCTCATTTACAGCTCCGTCTGTCAGACTCCATAAAACATATCTGTAGTATGCAAGAGCGGCGACGGCAAAATTGATTCTGCCGCCGCAGCATCTTGTATCCGCACCGTGTTTTATGCGTGACATTATATAGCTCAGTGCAGTATCACACATAAAACGAAAATCAGCCGCTTCCTCATAATCCAGACCGGACAGACGGCAGAATATTCTCATTATTTCCTCCATATCCAACCGTCATTCCCCCAATCAACAGGTAAGCACCTTAACAGAATCAGGGAATATTTTTGCGAAGCCTGTAATACAGCTTATCGCCGCTCTTTCAAGCTGTCTGTCTATGAGCTTATCATAATCGGTCACGACATCTCCGGACTGTACCATTTCAAGTGCACAGTTTTTATCAAGACCTATAATCTTATCTCCCGTAATCGATGGAATATGTAAAAGCTTCGCCCCGAGCGGTGTAATCATTTTTCCGCTGCCGTGGAAATTAAGTCCCGCACGGGAATCCTTCATTTCATTCATTGAAAGAAGCTTTGTCATAACCGCTGTCGGTGCAAGAAGTGTATTCATTTCATAAGGCGAAAGTTCCGCCCATAGCTTTACAAGATCATCATAGGAAACATTTCCGACAGACGCAGCGGAAACGGTACCGGCAGCAGACGTTGTCGAATCGCCGTTTATAAGAACCTCCACTGCATCCTTAAGCTGTTCACGGGCAATATGTGCCCCTATTTGCCTGAGTGTTACGGTAAACAGGTCAAGTTTTTGGAATTTAATTGCCTCATAAGATGCAACAAGCATTCTTCCTCTTTTTTGCAGCTTAACAAGCTGACCGCTTGTTTTTATGGTCGTCTGCGGAAGATATGCCCCCTCCGCAACAGGCTTAAGCTGTTTATCGTCATCGGAAGGGTCGGAAACAACGGATCTGTAATCCATGCCGTCAATCACGGTCTTAGCAGCAATAATATCCGAAAGTACATCCGCCCTTTCAATACCCTGCCTTACCGCTCTTGATACATATTCAGGAAAAAGTGCCGCACTGTCCGAGCTTTGGAAAAATTTCTGCACACAATCCGAATTGCTTCCTCCTACCCTGATATTATATCTTTTAAGCTGACGCTGATATGCGTCCAATCCCTCAAGCTCACTTCCCTTATAATTTTCTGACGGGTCAAGCTCCTCGAGTATCTGCGTAAAGGATTTTGTACTGTTGCCGTACATACCCTTTTCCGGCTTTATAGTGTCATAATATGCCATATATCAATAATCTCCCTTCAAATCAAAGTATAATTCCCGCTGTTTTGGCAACGGTATCAATATCAACAACAAGGTACTCCCTGCCGTCCGATGCATCCGTACTTATTTTTCCGGTTTTTCCGACAAGCTTGGTATACCCGACAGCCGGTGCGGTATCATAAGCGGTTTTAACATATCCGCTAAGCTGCACTGCGGCATAACCGTTTCTCACACCCAAACATATTCCGCAGAATACGCCGCTTGCCGCTTTAACCTTTCCGCTTGCCGATACCATAACCGGCATACCGGCACTCACACTTCCCTCCGTTTCAAATGTAACCACATTTTCCCCGAAGCCGTTAAATGAAACATTCATATATTATCCTCCTCAAATATTTTTAAAAGCATTATTATCCGTTCTCATGTTTTTTACCGCCGCACTAAGCTGAGGCTTAAGCGGCATATTATTTTCCCTTCCCTCCGAAAGGGCCTTCTTAAGATTTTCAAGCTGCACTGCATTCATCTTACTTGTAATGAAGTCGAGTACATCTCTTTTAAGCTGCGGAAGGGTAAAGGCGGCAAGCTTATTTATATCAGCCTCAAGCCGTCTTCTGTATACCTCACCATCAGCAGCCTTTTCCTGCAATATGCGGAATTTTTCCGCTATAATATTCATTTCGTCAACACTGAAGCTTTCCGCCTCACCGCTGAAAAGTCTTTTTTCAATATCCAAACCGTTCTCTCCTTTTTTATATGATTTGATAACACCTGCCGCTTTTTGTGCAGGAACTGCAACAAATGACCATTCATAAGCATCCGTCGGTTCTTCGAGTATTTTATAACACACCTCACCATCATAGCTTCTTCCCCTGATATGTCCGCATGAGCCGTTTTCGCAGCCGCAGATTGAGCATATCCTTTTAGCTATCGAGCAGCCGACACTTACCTCCTTTTTTATGCCGCTGTCAAGCTGCATAATAAAATCCTTATTGCCCTCTATCCTCGGCATATATGCCCTTGCGGCAAGACGTATATACTGACGCCCGTCCGAGGTTTTTTTCCCCGATACTTCCTCCGCTCTGCACGAAAAAATCCTTGCTGTCTGGTTTTTACTCTTCGGGTCATGGTCAAGAACTCCGGTTACCCCTACAAACAGTTTTTCCATTTTTTTAAGTGCGGAATCAGAAAATTTTTCAAAATCCCTGTCAATTTCGTTATCACACAAAACAACGGAAAAGGCATATACCTCATCGGACTTGAGCGGTCTGCGTGTATAGCTGTTGATAAGCTCCAGTTCACCTGCCTTCAGATTGCTGTTTTCATTTTCCACATTCATTCTCCCTTTTTAATACGATTTTCTATTTCCTCTGCCTGAGCATTATATAATCTTGACTTTGCAAGCTCAACCTCGTCCTGAAGATTGATATTATCCCATACAATTTCGCACTGTTCATTAAAGCCGTTAAGCCGCAGAAATGTACGGCATATTTTTCTTATGCTTTCATTGAGTACACGTCTGTAATATTCAAGCTCACTTGTGAGAATATCCGCCTGCTGTGAAGACATCCTTTCGGTTGTTGACCATGTAAGCCCCAAAAGGAACGGAGGTATTGACAGCTTGGCAACGATTTGTTCAAGTATCTGCCGCACAGGGACTTCGCTGTCGGGTATCTGATTATCCGCACCTATTGCCTTTATGCTGACATCCCCCACGGACACAAAATCCCTCGGTTCTCTGCTTTTCATAGCCTTGCTCCATTCCGAGGCTATAAGCATAGCCTTTTCCTTTGTACCTCCTCTGTCGCCGTCACTCGGCTTATATGTGACGGCAAATCGAACATTTCCCACTCTGTCCCAGTTTGTACCTATAGCATTGATAATTTTAAGAAATATATCGCTCACAAACGGGAGTCCCTTCAATATGGAGGTACCGTACAGCTTCCCCGGCTCCGGCATAATCGCACTGCACAATATAAGCTCGGGGTATCTTACGGGCTTTTTCATTCCTGTTTCGTCTATGACATTAATACATACATCAAAAGGATTCTCACCGCAGCAAAGCTCTACATTATCGAGTGAGCTGTTATAAAGTGCAGCAATATTACCGTCCTCACCGAGTACTATCTCGCCTACAGCAGTACCGTATGTAAGCATTTGCTCAAGGTACTGTGATATAAAACTGTCAACACCGCAGGATATTCCGTTGACCCTGACATTTCTCAAAAATTCCTCTAATTTTCTTTCGGCTTTTTTATCGGAGCATTGAACCTTAAAATTGCCTGTCAGTCTTATAATTTTGTATATCGCCGCATCAATTACGGGAATGGATTCCCTCAGCGAGCGATACAGATTTTTTTCAAAGCAGCCGAGGGGGCTGTAATTTCTGATACAGGAAAACGGATGATCGTATTTCTCGCCCCCTGCCGTCTGAACGGCAAATCCGCTCGCCTGATTTCTGTTTTTATTTCTGAACCAACCCAATTCTTATCACCTCTTTTCCGCACGAAACGTTTATGTATATGTGGTTCCGCTATGTCGGTATTATCTGCTTGAAGCCAGTGCATATATACTGTCGTCATATCCGTTCAGATATGTAGCAACAAAATACCTCACATCATCCATAGCATGATCATTTTCTTTCAGCGGAACATCTCTGCCTCCGCTTTCCCAGCGATACATACCAAACTCCCTTATACAATCGATGCAGCAGCGGCATATTCTTATATCCCCCTGTTTAAGTGCACTGCTCACCTGCCTTATACCATCGGTTACATTATTCTTTGCCGCCGTCACTCTGAACCTGCCATGTCTTTTTATAACTTCGATAAAGCTTGCCGCAGACGGATCAACAATCACCTCCGATATCTTCCTCTCCCCGGCAAGCTCACATAAGCCTTTATAATGCTCCTCATCAGTGCGTGAGGAGCCCTCCCTGCGTGAGCTGTAATAATATTCGTTTATCCTGTACCATATGCCGCCGCACAGCCCCCACAAACCGAATGAAGACGGGTTGACGGTACCGTAATCACACGAAATAACAAAATCGTCAAATCCGCCTTTCGGCTCATCATACAGCATTTTTTCGTCCGACATAAACGGATATACAAGTCCCTCCGAGGCCGTCCATTTTCCGAGGACATACCTCTGATAAAAGCTGCCCGAATAGAGCTTCTGATAGCGTCTGAGCATAGCCTTGGACAAGGAGGGATTATCCTCCATAGTAAAATGGATATAAAAAAGATTTTTCTCCCTGACCTTTTTTACCCATTCGGTACAGAACCAATGCTGAGGATATTCGGGATTACAGTTAAACCACAGCTTTGATCCCTCAACCGAGCATCTCGCCACAGCCTGTTCAACAAACGACCTCGGCATAAGAGCGGCCTCATCAAAAAGTACTCCGCAAAGTGTTATTCCCTGTATAAGTGCCGCCGAACTCTCATCTCTCCCTCCGAAGAGATAGAATATGTTTTTCCTGCTTCCTGTCTGCACCTCCAGTATATTTGATGAAAGCCTGTCTCTGACCTCAAAACCCAGATCCGCCAATACGTTAAGCAGAGGGACGACCAGATTTCTCTTAACCGAACGTATGGTCTTTCCGCATATTGCAAAACTGCCGCCTTCAAAATTAAGCATTGCCCACGAAATAAATGATACACTCATGCATAAGGTCTTACCGCTCCTGACGGCACCATCGCATATAATACCGTCGCAATCGGAACTTTCACTTCCGTCACACCACCACCTCAGGAGTTTAAGCTGTTTTTCGGAAAAAGTCCTGAACTTCAAATAATCTCATCCCCCGGAGTTTCAGATTCAATACATTCTCTATTTTCGGATGTACTGTTTTTCTTATCGGAACCGTTGATTCCGCCTATAAGGGCATTATAAAAATCCGATATACCTTTCTGTTCGCTGTCATCGGCAGATTCAAGCTTTTCAAGAGCCTTGATCCTGTCGAAAAACTTAATTTCCATCGCACCGTCCTTCGGTCTTTTAATTTCCGCAACATTGAACAGATCATATGAGTCAAGGGCTTTTTCCGACGGGTTATCCTCAAACATAAGCCTGACCGCATCCGAAATATTCCCGAAAGCAAGTCTTTCATATCCTGCCCTTACCCTCTGACGAAAATTTCTTGTGCGGGATTTATATATTTTTTCTATTTCCGCATTAATATCGTCCCTCAGCAAAAGGGCAGCCCCTGTTTTATCCGGATTGACGAAACCCGCACATAAGGCCGCTTCCTTATAATTTCCGCTGTTTGCATAAACACAACAAAACTGTTTTTCTCTCGGAGTAAGCCCCCTCTCTTTTTTATTCAATTTTATACCCCCTTTCAACAGGAGGAGAGAAAACAAAAAAAATTGACCCGCAAAGGTCAACTTTCTATGAATAAATAAAAAATATTTTTCAAAACAGAGAATATATCATAAATGCGGGCAACATGGTAATGTTGGTGTAATTTTACTGACACAACGGACACCTCCATGTAACAAGTTTATTTATTAAAAATATAAATTGAATTTTTACGCATAATATGTTATGATTGTCTTATTGTTATCCGGATCAGGATATAAGAATTTAAAACAGACTGTAAGATTATACAGCAAAGAAAGGATTTGAAACAATGGCTAAGAACAGAAAGAAAAAAGGACCGGCTCCAAGGAAAAAAACTCCGACAACACCCGCACCAAAAAAGCAGCAGCCGGCTGTTGACGTAAAGGAAACAGGTAAGAAGCTCAAAACGGGCATAATAACGGCAATCGTTGTTGTAGTAATTATAGTCGGATTACTTATTCTTGCACTTGTATTGTCAAACGGCAGCAGCGGCTCACAATCCTCCGCAGAAGAAAGCACTCAAAGCTCTCTTGACTCAGGCGAATCAATAATAGACGAAACCAAAACTTATTATGCGGACATTGATATAAAGGATTACGGAAAAATCACCGTTGAGCTCGACCCCGAGTCCGCTCCTAAAACCGTAGAAAACTTTGTAAAGCTTGCAAATTCAAAATTCTACGACGGTCTTACATTCCACAGGATAATGGAGGGCTTCATGATGCAGGGCGGTCAGGCTAAGGAAGGCACAGAGGAGCCGGAAACAATAGTGGGCGAATTCAGCTCAAACGGCTATAACAATACAATTTCCCACACAAGAGGTACGATATCAATGGCAAGAGCTACCGATCCGAACAGTGCATCCTCACAATTTTTTATAGTCCAAAAGGACAGTCAGCACCTTGACGGAGATTATGCCGGATTCGGTCATGTAACCGAGGGTATGGATGTTGTTGATAAGGTATGTGAAGATGCAAAGCCCACGGATGACAACGGTACTATACCCGAAAGCGAACAGCCGATAATCAATTCCATCACCATACGCACAGAGGATAAGTGATTACCCCTATAAAGATTTGCACGCCGGATATGCCCGAAAACGACCCGGGCATACCCGATTTTCACATTTACTTACAGGTTCCCCAACTAATAATATATTTTCTGAAAAATATATAGAAAAATCAATTGATTTTTTGTGCAATATGTGGTATAATAACCGTATTCTTTTAAAAATGTCGGAGGTATATTTATGGATAAATTGATAGATGTAACAAGGATGGATAACTACTACGAACAGATCGTCAAAAAGAAATTCACCGCAAAACAGATGATAAGTCTTGTAGGCTCTATATGTGCCATTATCCTGATAATTGCACTGTGCGTATTTTTTTCCGGAATATACTCATTTCTGATACCGGTCGCCCTTATACTTCTCGGTTTCGGTATATGGCTTACAGTTTATCTTGTAAGAAATTCGGGAATAGAATATGAATACACCTTTGTAACCGGTGAAATGCGTATAGAGCGTATAAAGGGAAAGGCAAAACGACGTAATATCACGGTATTTGATATAAAGGGTATTGATGATATCGGAAAATATTACAATCACGAAACAGGCAGGCGTAATGTTGAACCGTCAAAGCATAATCTTGTACTTCATGCAGAAGAAAATAATGCAAGCGACTCGACCTATTACGTCCTGATACATGATAAAATACGGCACAAGCCTGCCCTGCTTATGTTCACACCCAACAAAATGACCCTTGAAAAGCTCAGACCCTATCTTTCAATCGAGCTTAAGAAAAAATTTATCACTCTTATGAAAGAGGAAGAAAAATACAATAACAGCACTGTAACAAACTCATAAAAGCAATTTTTGAAGACAGCACAGTTCTGAAAAACGGATTTATAAACTCAATATTCCCGATTTCATACAGACCGGGGCATAAGCTGACAGAAAGAATAAAGTTAGAGAAAGGAACGAGTGAGTATGGGTATAAAATCCGGACAATTAAGCCGGATACGTATAAGCGGCTATAAATCTATAAAAAACTGTGACTTAAAGCTTGACAGCATAAATTTACTGATTGGAAGCAACGGTGCCGGAAAATCTAATTTTATTTCCGCTTTTACGTTACTCCAAAGCATTTTAAAGAAAGAATTACAGCTGTATACCCAACAGTGCGGGATCAACTCTTTATTCTACAATGGCAGAAAGGAAACAGAGGAAATCTATTTTGAAGCCTTTTTCAATAATAATTCATACGGTTTCTATCTTGTACCAACAGATGATAACAGAATTATTTTTAAAAAAGAATTTTACAGCCGGGGAACTTATGAAAGCACCGTATCCACGGCACATGAGGAATCAAAGTGGGAAAATGGTGTTTATAGCGGAATAAACAATTATGTTTTTCCGATATTAGAGAAAAAAATGTGGCGTGTATATCACTTTCATGATACAAGCCGAACAGCTAAAGTAAAGCAGGAACATAATATATCAAATAATCAATCGCTTATGTTCGATGCTTCCAATCTTGCGGCTTTTTTATACAGACTCAAAAAAAACTATGAAAAAAGTTTCAATGAAATCGTTGAAACAATTCGCTTGATAGCCCCATATTTTGACGACTTCATGCTCGAACCAAAGAAGGAAATGAAGAACTTATTACTCTGAAATGGCATCAAAAGGGCTGCGAGGATATCTTTAACGCTTCACAGCTTTCGGACGGAACTTTGCGTTTTATCTGTCTTACCACATTGCTGCTTCAGCCTGCAAGCTTACAGCCTGCAACTATAATTGTTGATGAACCTGAGCTTGGACTTCACCCCTATGCGATTACAATATTTGCCGAAATGGTAAAGCAAATTTCCAAAAAGAAACAGATAATTATTTCTACTCAATCGGTTGATCTGTTAAACGAGTTCAGCACAGAAGACGTTGTTGTTGTAAATAAAGACGCAAACGGTGCTTCGACTTTTAACAGATTAAATGAAGATGAACTTAAAATCTGGCTTGAAGATTATTCATTAGGTGATTTGTGGCAAAAAAATATTTTGGGAGGCAGACTCTCAAAATGAAAATTCTATATACTTACTGTGAAGGTCAAACAGAAGAAGCTTTTGTAAATAATATCCTTTCCCCGTATTTATCAAGAATGGGTATTTATACCACACCGATTATCCATAAGACGAATGCTCTCTGAATGTAAGCATTTTTCATTATGGATAAGTAAAATCCGTAACTCATTTTCCTGAACATTCAGTAATGATCTGCTTCTTAACTGTTTGGCAAACCTCAATTGTTTAGTATCGATTAGAATATTAATAAGCAAGAATTTCCCCTCAGCAGGTGGAAGAATATGTGACTTACCTGACCGTTGGTAAATCTACTGCAAAATGAAGAAAAATGTCAATTGCAAATTCTGAAAATAATGAAGGGGCTTCGCTCAGACTTTTTAAGTCTGATTCGACAGCCTCATTTTTTATTCTTACGAAAAAAATCCCTTTACATCACTGTTTTCAATTCTCTGTATAAAGCAATCCCCTATACTTCTCAGGAAAATAAAGCTTATACCCTTTCCGCTGCTTTTCTTATCCCCCCTGGTCGCCTTGACGATATCATCAATCGAAAATTCCGTGCTTGTAGTCATATCATATTTTTTGAGCAGCTTGTATATCCTATCAGCACTTCCGGCTTCGGTAATACCCTTTTTTTCGGTAATTTTTGTAATAAGATAAGCACCGAGTCCGACAGCCTCACCGTGTGTTATGCCGCTGTAATTATAAAGCTTTTCCAGTGCATGACCGAAGGTATGCCCGAAATTCAGAATAGCCCTCTCGCCCGTGTCGAGTGCATCATGCTCAACGACCAGACTCTTTATGGAGATACATTCATATATGATATCATCTATGAAATCCATTGCATTTTCATTTTCCAGTCTTTCAAAAAGAGTCCTGCTGCGTATGCAGCCGTATTTTATAACCTCTCCCATACCGTCATTAAAAAACTTTTGCGGCAGAGTATCAAGTGTATCGGGGTCAATAAGCACAGCTTTAGGCTGTTTGAATGCCCCCACAAGATTCTTTCCGACAGAAAGGTCAACCCCCGTTTTTCCCCCGACAGAGGAATCCACCTGTGCAAGCAGGCTGGTCGGTATCTGTACAAAATCTATTCCTCGAAGATAGCTTGCCGCCGCAAAGCCTGCCATATCCCCGACAACGCCGCCGCCGAGGGCAACGACTATGTCGCTTCTTGTCATATCATTGTCAAAGAAATGTGCATACATTTGTTCTATTGTTGAAAGTCTTTTTCTTTCCTCACCGGCTTCAAATACAAACAATGATGTTTCAAAGCCGCTTTCTCTAAGGGATTTTTCAACCCTTGCCGCATAAAGCGGTGCTACATTGCTGTCGCTTATTATCGCCGCACGCACAGCACGGGAAACCTTTCTTACATATTTTCCCGTTTCAGACAGTATCCCTCTTTCAATATATACATTATAGCTATCATTCGTTTTTACATTTATAATTTTCATTCTCCCAAACTCTCCTTAATCCTTCTGCTTTTTGCGAGAAGCTCCTCAAGAGCCTCTCTGTCACCGTTTTGTATTGCGGATTTTATGCTGTTAAGATTTTCTGTAAGTATATCAATCTCCTTGATAAGCGGCTCTCTGTTTTCAAGAAACAGCTCCGCCCACAGCTTTTCATTAATATTTGCAACCCTTGACACATCACGGTAGCTTCCTGCCGAAAATCCCATATGCTTAGGGCAGGTCGGACTCATAACATAAGAACAGGCTATAACATGAGGAAGCTGAGAGGTGAAGGAAATAATCCTGTCATGCTCCTCGGGTGTAGAATACATTATCTGTCCGAATCTTAGCTTTCTCATCAGCTTATCAACGGTTTCAACCGCACTCTTATCCGCAGCACACGGGACGATTACACAGCTTGCACCCACAAACAAATCAGCCTCGGAAGCAGAAAAGCCGTTTTTCTCCTTTCCTGCCATCGGGTGACAGCCTACAAAGCTGAAGCCGTATTTTTTGGATACATCGGTAAGCTCACGACAAAGGTCTGTCTTTATGCCCGCACTGTCCGTTACTATACACTTTTTGGGAATAAGCTGTGCATTATCCTTTATAAATTTAATCATTGCTCCCGGAAATGTTCCGAGAATAAGCATATCCGCATCACAAAGAGCCTCAGTATTGCCTATTTCATCTATTGCACCACAAGCAAGTGCATCCTCAAGAGGTTTGCGACTGCGATTTATACCCACAACATAGCAATCTGTGTATTTTTTAATTGCCTTTGCAAATGAACCGCCGATAATTCCCAGCCCATATATTACAATTTTCATTAATTTGCTGCGGAATATAGGATCCCGAAGCTCCCCCCTTTATGACAAACTAAAAATATTATACCACCCGGGCAGTATATTTGCAATATTTATCTGAAAAACAAAGAAACTAACTACAAATTATGAGATAAAAAAGATATCAAAACAAAAAAGAAGTCACAAAACTCCATGTGGTATATTGACAGTTATGATTATGTCTGATAAAATTGTAACAGAGGTCGTATTTATGATTCTGTATAGCAGCACCTCATATGTAGGAAAACATGGATTTACCCCGATTTGGAGGAGATAATATGCCGTTCGACTATAAAAAGGAATACAGGGAATTTTATATGCCCCCAAAGAAGCCAACGATTGTAACCGTGCCAGGGTTTCTCCGGACAGGCTGAAAACCGTTATCCGCCACCCAATCATATAACAAAAAATCCCCTGCTTTAACCGTATGTCATAACCGGAAAAAGTCAGGGGTATTATTTTACATACGAAAAAACGTCCGGAGAAACCCGAACGCTTTCTTTGTATGGGAACAATAGGACTCGAACCTATGACCCTCTGCTTGTAAGGCAGATGCTCTCCCAGCTGAGCTATGCTCCCATCTGATTGCTGAACTCTCAACAACGATACTAATTATAACATATTAATTTTGAAAATGCAATACCTTTTTTATATTTTTTTATTTCCTTATCTTTGAGAATTTACGACACTGTTAATCACATAAAAAATATTGTATGAGTCATTGACATAAAAATAATTTTGAATTATAATAAAAGCAAGCAAGGACGCTTTGATTGTTTCAGAGCGTCCTTAATGTTTTTATGGAGTGGATTTATATGAAAAAACCGCTGATTGCCGTAATGCCGTTGTACGACAGCCAAAAAAATTCCTACTGGATGCTGCCCGGATATATGAAAGGAATAGAAATATCGGGTGGTATTCCCGTAATGCTTCCGCTTACAACAGACACGGATACTCTCGACAGAATATCCGATAAATTTGACGGATTTCTTTTTACGGGAGGTCAGGATGCGGATCCCGGATTATATGGAGAAAAAATGCTTCCGTGCTGTGGTGAGATCTGCAAGGAACGTGACATTATGGAAAAATATCTTCTTGAAAGAATAATAGAGCTTGATAAACCTGCATTGGGAATATGCCGCGGAATACAGATTTTTAATGCGGCTTTGGGCGGAACACTGTATCAGGATCTGAATGAACAGCACCCATCGGACACAGAACACCATATGTCCGCACCATATGACAGGGCTGTACATTCGGTACGGATATGCAGCGGTACACCACTAAGTAAAATAATTAACGCCGATATCATTGGTGTAAACAGCTATCATCATCAGGCGATAAAAGAATTATCTCCAAAACTCAAAGCAATGGCAATTTCCGAGGACGGTCTTATTGAGGGAGTATATATGCCCGATAAAAAATACATTCTTGCATTACAGTGGCATCCTGAGTTTTCTTTCAGGTCGGATACAAACAGCCTTGAAATATTCCAAAACTTTATCAAAGCCTGTGGTGGTCGGAATGATAAATAGACGATATAATAAATCGGAGCTTATGTCCTCGGTCTTAGATAAAAGCATAATTAACATATCTCCGGAAATACGAAAAATCGGGGCTATCGCAAATGAGTAAAAAAGTATCAGCGGTTTGGTGTGACCGAACCGCCGATAATATAATTACCATTTCACTCACTATATACATTAATTACGCTGCCACAAGAGTAAAATCATATCAATATTTTATCAGATACACATTATACCGTCAGATCAATTTTATAATAATTCCCGAATATGGCATCATATCTAAAGTAATTGTATTACCAACAACATTCATGTTGACAGCTTCCGAGTTTCCGCCGAATTTAACATCGTCTGAATTAAGCAATATTTCAGCTTTCAGCACATTATCTATACTAAGCTTGCAATTTTTTTGTGTTTTGTCACTGAAATTAAATATACACAAACACCGTTCCGTATCAGATTTTCGCATTAAAGCATAAATACATTTATCCTCCTGATGACAGTCTGCCCAATAAAAACCGCTCTCATCATAATCAAGCACATAAAATGGCGGATTATTAAGGTATATTTCATTCAGCTTAGTTATGTAATCATAAAAATGTTTATGTAAAATATTACTTTCGGTCAGGTGCCAATCCTGCTCCCTTTTTTCGTCCCATTCACGCAGTTGTGCTATTTCATTTCCCATAAAATTCAGCTTTTTGCCGGGGTGTACCATCATATACATATACAACGCCCTTGCCTGTCTGATTTTATCCTCATAGTTTCCGTACATTTTGTTTACAATTGTACCCTTTCCATGCACAACCTCATCATGCGAAAGCGGGAGGAGGTAATTCTCATTTTTGAAATATAACATTGAGAAAGTCAATTTATGATAGTTTTCCGATCTTTTTGCAGGTTCAAGTGCAAGAAAATCCAGCGTATCATGCATCCACCCAAGATCCCACTTATAATCAAAGCCGAGGTTTTCCTTTTTTCCGTTATCCGTTATATTCGGATAATTTGTTGAATCCTCCGCAATAAGCATACAACCGGGATTTCGCTCCTTAAGTTCTTTGTTCATCGTTTTGATAAAATTAACGGCATTACCATTGACGCCCCTGTTTTCATCACCCATCCAAAATATGATACGGCTTACTGCATCTATTCTTAAACCGTCAAAATGATACTCTTTAAGCCAATAGTTGGCGGAGGATTTAAGGAATGAGCTTACCTCTCCTCTTGAATGCATAAAATTACAGCTTCCCCATTCACTCAATCCTATATCCTGACTCGGATATTCATATAAAGCACTTCCGTCATAATTCCTCAGACCATACTCATCAAGTGCAAAATGGACAGGGACAAAATCCAGTATAACGCCTATGTTATTACGGTGAAGCATATCTATAAGTTTTTTAAGCTGTTCAGGCATTCCGTATCTGCTTGTAGGAGAAAAATATCCTGTTATCTGATACCCCCAGCTTTCGTCACAGGGATGCTCACAAAGCGGTAAAAACTCCACATAATTGTAATTACCGGCTTTGAGATACGGGATAAGTATTTCCCCTAATTCCTCATAATTATAAAATTTATTTATACCTGTATTCGGTTTATTGGGTTTTCTGAATGAACCCGCATGAATTTCATAGATATTCAAAGGCTTATCTTTCATATCGGAACGTTTTTTCATCCAACTGTTATCATTAAAGGTATAATTATCAATATCCCATACCAAGGATTTATGATCCGGTCTGAACTGCATCATATAACCGTATGGATCACAATGATCAGTATATCTGCCCTGAAACCATATTCTGTATTCATACGGACTGCCAACAGATACATCAGGAATTGTAATTTCAAAAAAGCTGCCGTTATACACCCTGTTCATTTCAATTGCTTTATTATCAAGCAATAATTCCACCCTTTGTGCCTGCGGTGCAAAGGTTCTGAAAGTTGTTGCCTTTTTAGTATAATGTGCACCGAGATACCTGTAAACCTCCATATTCATACCGGAATAAAAACTATAATAATCCATAATTATCCTCCTGTCATTTGACTTGTGTCAATTAGTTTATTATAATATAATATACAGATAATAAAAAATCAATTTACGATTTTAAAGGAATATCAATTATTTGATTTTTTTAATAAATTGACAAGGAGAATGATAATGGATAAACGGCAAATGAAAACAACACGCAGTATATGCAACGCATTTTTGGAGATACGATCCAAGAAACCGTTGGAAAGAATAACCATAAAAGAAATTGCAGAGCTTGCCGAGATAAGCAAAGCAACATTCTATCTACACTATAAAGATATATATGATTTGTCTGATTATTTGCAGGGACAGGTCATAAGAGATGTACTTAACAACCTTTGCAACCCTATGTCAATAATGGAAAATCCGCAAGGCTTTGTGAGGGAATTGTCTAATGAGTTTTATGCCAAAAAAAATATTATTGATATTTTATTTTCAGGATCACAGTTTTCACGCTTACCCGAAAACCTTGAAACAGAAATAAAGAAAAAGATATTTGCAATAAAGCCCGAATGGAAAAATAGTGCTGAGGTAAATATAAAGCTTACTGTTAATTGTTTTAGCGTAGCACATCTTCGCTTAATAAACCAATCCCTCTAAAGTAGATTTCAGGTTGACGCTTGCCGTCAGCCTTTTTTTCTTGGCTAATAACGATGTGGTCAATAAAGTCCTCAACTATCTCCTTTGTCAGCTCTCCGATTTCGCCTTTTGTGCAATAACTGTCAACCACATCAAAAAACCCCTTCATAGCATCTCTTGTTTTACCGAGTTCCGCTATTTTTTTGTTGCAGTCGAAAATTTTTGCTGTCAGGCTTTTTTGCTCTGAGCAGTATCCGGCAGAAAGTTTCTGAAATATCTCAAGAGAAATATTTCCTTTCACCTTATCCTCATACAACGATTTAATGATTTGATCTATCTCGTCTGTTCTCTTTTGTGCGGACGAGATTTCTTTTTTTAGTTCAGCCTGTGTAAGTCCGTTTTGTTTCGTAAACTCAGAGGCAATGATTTTCCGAAATTCTTCCGGACTTTTTCTTGCTGTTTCCAAAAGATCGTTGATCATTTTCAGAACAATATCTGCAAGAACCTTTTCGGTGATGTAGTGTGAAGTGCAGGAACGCTCCTTTATCGTGAGTGCTTTTCGATACATTGAGCATACATACGCTGCCTGATGATAATTCCGTGAACGGATAATGAGCATTCTGCTTCCGCAGTCCGCACAGTACGCTTCCTCAAAAAGCACAGGCTTTTCGATAGCAGCTCTGCGGCGTTTTTTACTCCTGATCTGCTGCACTCTGTCAAAGAGTTCTCTGCTGATAATTGCTTCGTGTGTGTCCTCAAAAATCTTTATGTCTTCAGGACTGTTCTTGACAATGATCTTGCTGCACAGTCCCTTCTTGCGATAGCGGAAATTAACAGTGTCACCGCAATATTCCTGTTTGCTCAGAATTTGCGAAACTGTTTGTGCTGACCAAAGATACGGATTACGTTCTGCAACGCTGCCTTCTTTAGCTTTGCCCTTGTACGCTGTAGGATTTTTTATCCCGTTAGCAAAAAGATAATTTGCGATCTGCTGCACACCTTTTCCGCTTGCACATAACTCAAAAATTTTTCTGACAACCGAAGCTGCTTCTTCATCAATCATCCATTGACCGTTTTCGTCTTTTTGGTAGCCGTAAATTGCCCTCGTGGTCAATCTTTGTCCTGCGTTACCTTTGCTTTCTATGACAGCCTTTTGCTTTTTAGCTATGTCCTTTGCGTAAAAATCATTAATCAGATTATGGAACGGTGCAAATTCATTCGTTCCGTTGATACTGTCAACATTGTCGGTTATGGAAATAAACCTGATGTTGTGTTCCAAGAAAAACTTCTCGGTGTAGTATCCAACCTGATAGTAATTTCTTCCCAGTCGGGACAGGTCTTTGACAATTACAGTGCCGACAATCTGGTTCTCGATATCTTCGATCATTCTCTGAAAATCAGGACGGTCAAAGTTTGTTCCCGAATAGCCATCGTCTATGTAAAAGCCGTCTTTGATACAATTTAATTATTACACTCTGACGGGTTCAAAATCGCTTAGACGGGTTCAAATCAGAAATATAAACAGATAATGTATATCTAAATTCACAAATGTATTGTGAAAAAGATAGTTTCGCCTAAGCATTTTATATGCCGTGCTTTCTGTGAATTATCACCATCACTATTGCAGAAACCGCAACAGCTACAAGGGCGATATAAAACACTTTTTCTATTCCTAAATTGAAAGCGATTGCCGCAACGATAAGCGGAACAGCAAAAGCCGCAAATGCAATTTTTAATGGCAAACCAACTTTTTTCATCTTTTTTCTCCCATAACAATCTACTTTTTACAATTTTTTATTCCAACGGGCAATGTTGATAAGATAGATGATGATGTGCAGCAGTAAAGCGGCCACAATCAATCCTTCTGCTCCCTTGCCAAGTCCTGCAATGCGGGCAAAGATCCCCATTACGAACAACATGATCTCTGTGCAGTACCAACTGTCCATAGCGGCTTTTTCCCGAATGGCTACATTTCGTTCATCGGTTTCCGCAACTTCTTCATCCCGGCGTTCTTCCGGCGTGAGCGCCTTATATTTGTGGATTGCTAACAATGCGGTGCCGCATACGACCAGCAATACAGCACTTAAGCCGGACATTATGCCGGTGAAAATATCGCCGCATTTACTGTTTAACAGAAAGCCGGTAAACAGCAATGCTGCCGCTATGCAGACACCTAAAACGGGGAATAAATAAGGATGCTTTTTCACGATTCTTTCTCCTCCTCAAATAAGAATACATCTTCGATGGCAAGTTCAAAGTATTTCGCAATCTTATGAGCCAACAAAAGCGATGCGTTATACCGGCCACTCTCCAAGGAGATGATAGTTTGGCGGGTAACTGCGACTGCTTCTGCAAGCTCTGCCTGAGAGATTCGCCGCTCTTTGCGCAGGGCAGCGATACGATTTTCCATTCAACCAGCTCCTTCCGAAATAATGTAAAGTTTGCTTCACAATAATAGTATAGCACGCTTTACATTTAATGTCAAGTGTGTTTTACATTTTTCGGACATTTTTCAAATTTGGGAGGGATTTGTAAAAACACGCCCCCAAAAACTATATCACACAGTGATTTCCATCCCATTTCTGAACTTAACCTTAATCTCGCCGTTTCCATACACCGTGATATAATCGCAGAGAGCATACCACGTTCCTTCATCGAAAATTTCAACCTGTTCCGGCAGTGACCGCAGTACCTTCATGAAGTTATCCATCATCTGACGCTGAGCCTGCAGCTTAGTGATCGCCGTCTGTGTCTCGTCCAGCTTCGCCTTCGCCGTGTCAAAGCGCCCGACCAAGGCATCATAATGTTTCTCGTATTCATCCTGGTCTTGGGCGATACGTGCATTCTCATCAATACATTTTTGAATCAGTTCGACGATTGTAGTTACCTCCCCGGTCAGAACTTTTGCTTCCGTTTCAAGAACCTCGGTAGAAAATGCTGTATCCCTGATTCCTTCAAAACCTGCAATGATGAGACTTCTTTCATTGTCGAGTGTATTCAAAGCTTTGATAAAAAGCCGCTTGATGGTATCCTCGTCCAAGTGCGGTGTAGAGCATTTTTCATCGCCGTCAAACTTATGGTTGCATTGCCAGATGACTCTTCTATACTTGTCGTTGGAATGCCAGACCTTTGAACCAAACCAGCCGCCGCAATCTCCGCATTTAATTTTGCCGGAGAAGATATTCACGCAGCTGCTGCGGTTCTTTCCAGATCCGCGAGCTCGCATCAGAATCTGTACTTGGTCGAACACAGAAGGGCTGATAATTGCTTCGTGGTTACCTTCAACGTAGTACTGAGGAACTTCGCCCTCGTTCTTCTTTTTCTTTTTGGTGAGAAAGTCTGTAGTGTAAACTTTCTGTAAAAGGGCATCGCCTTTGTATTTTTCGTTGGTCAGGATAGACTGTACCACAGCTTTTCCCCATACTTTTTTGCCGCCCGGCGTTGGTATCCCTTCCTGAGTCAGTAGCTTCGCTATCTGATAGGGCGATCTACCCTGCAGAAAATACCCATATATTTTTCGGACGATTTTCGCTTGTTCTTCGTTGACCACAAGGTTGCCGTCTTCACCCCGGTCATAACCAAGGAACCGTCCAAAGGGAACTGTGACTTTTCCGTCGGCGCACCGCTTACGCCAACCCCAAGTGCAGTTCTCAGAAATGCTGCGGCTTTCTTCCTGCGCAAGGCTCGACATAATAGTGATGAGCAGTTCGCCTTTGGAATCGAACGTCCAGATATTTTCTTTCTCGAAATAACATTCACAGCCGTGTTCTTTCAGCTTCCTAATGGTTGAAAGGCTATCCACTGTGTTCCTTGCAAAACGACTCACGCTCTTTGTTATGATAAGGTCTATGCGTCCGGCAAGGGCATCCTCGACCATTTTGTTAAAACCATCGCGTTTGAACGTATTACAGGCAGTTGTACCCTCATCGGAATATAACCCGACAAACTCCCAGTCATCACGGCCCATTATGTAATTTGTATAGTATTCGCACTGTGCCGTATAACTGGTCTGCTGATCCTCCATGTCCGTGGAAACGCGGGCATATCCGGCAACACGACGTTTCTTTTTGCTGTTTATCGGACTTGCCGTAAATCTGTTAATTGTTGCCGGTATTGTAGTTACATTCTTTGCCATGTTTTCATTTCCCCTCCGTAAAATTGAAATTGCAAATCACCATTCTCCCGAACTGTAATTATTTTTACTGTTCTTTCAAACATCTCTTCGTCAAATTGCGGAATTTCCATCACCTGTGCGCAGATCTTCTCTATCGCTTCTTCTCTGAAATTAGTATTGGTACAGGCTGTTCCACTTTCCTTTTTTGAACGGCAAATCCAACGCACATATGTTTTGCCCCTGATATTTTCTTTTTTTCGTGTGTAATGCGATCCGCAGATGCCGCACCTGATTTTCCCTGAAAAACAGTATGTGGGATTGATTAATGCGGCTCTGCGTTCCATTTCTGATTTAACTTTTGCATAGGTTTCCCGGTCAATGATTGCCTCATGACAATCCGTCATGTAATACTGCGGCAGTTCGCCGCGATTAGGCATTTTAACTTTACGAATAGGATCGGAAACATAACATTTTTGCCTTCTGATATCTCCGGCATATACTTCATTAAAAATAAGTTTTCTTACAGACGCTTCCTGAAACTTATTTCCGAGTATAGTGCAAATTCCTGCCCGGGTTAAATTTTCCGCAATCATTCTGAAGGAAACTCCATCAATATACATTTGAAATATCCATCTTACGGTTTTTGCTTCTTCGGGAATGATGACATATTTTTTCAGTTCCTCGTCATATTGGTATCCAAGCAAATGCTTGTTTGCCACTCCTATTTCACCGGATTGAAATCTTTTGCGGATTCCCCATTTACTATTCTCAGAAATGCTGCGGCTTTCCTCCTGCGCAAATGATGCGATAATAGTCATCATTAATTCGCCATCTCCTGAGAATGAACTGATATGTTCCTTCTCAAACCTTACCTCCACGCCGAGTTCTTTCAAATGACGCACTGTAGTAAGAAGGTCAACAGTATTCCTTGCAAATCGAGATATACTCTTTGTCAACACGATATCGATTTTGCCCGCTTCGCAGTCAGCTATCAGTCGCTGAAATTCATCGCGCTCTCGAACACCCGTGCCGCTGATGCCGGAATCGGTATACACGCCTGCATATTCCCATTCTGGATTGCTTTGTATCAGCTTACTGTAGTAGCTTACCTGTGCAGAAATCGAGTGTATAAGTCGCTCTGTGCCTTTTGAAACGCGGGCATAAGCGGCTACGCGCTTTCGGTATGGAATGACTGTTTTTTTAGACTCAATTCTGCTGATTCTTGCCATAAAATCACTTCCTTCCGCTACTATATATTGCTCTGAAAAAGCGTTAAGTCAACGGCTTTCCCGATAATAATGTAGCCGAAATCGGGCGGTATTTTTCAAGCAGTTTTGTATCAATTATGGCATATACTTCCCGGTCGATTAAGCCCTTTTCAAGCATGGATTTGATGATGGAAACGGAGATATAGTAGAGCTTTTCCGCCTGAAACTGTGTCTCACTCATCATCACCACCTCCAAATCTGTCCGCAATATAACAGTTGTGAGAGCAGTATTTGCGATTTTTATTTCCATAGGCTGTAAACGGCTTTCCACACCTTGCACAAACAAATGTATATATCGCTTTTTGATTGACTTTATCCGCATTTTCTTTCCACCATTTTTCGCGGCAAGATTTACAGCAAAATATTTGTTTTTTCCTTTTCTCCTGTTGAATGAGGGGCTTTCCGCATTCACGGCATATATCCCAATCCTCAGTAGGTTGATTAGTTGACACCAGTAAACCGTTTCTGCGGCAGAAGCTTTTCACGGTATCCTTCGAAATGTCGAGTTTCCGTCCGATATCTGCGTATCCGTAACCCTTCCTGCGAAATCGTATAATTTTTTCTTTCTGATCATTAGTCATGAAAATCGCCTCCTACAGGTAGCCCACAGGAGAACGAAAACTTAAGGTTTTTTACGCACGAAAATAAAAAATGCCCACAGAACGTTTTATTACGCTCTGTGGGCTGCTACAATTGAAAATTCAGTTACACACGTTGAACATAGTCAAGCGAAATCCAACCCGCGCCGGACTTGAGTTTTCCCCAGCCTTTCGTGCTGCCCTGACCGTTGGATTGGGCTACGATGGTAAAGACACCCTTGCCTGTAAACTTTCCGGTCTTGCTATAATTCGTACCGGGTCCGGTGCGGATATTCAAATCAGAAATAGACACCTGTACCTTGTATGAGCCGGTCTTGTCCGAAGAGGACACCGCCGTCTGTTTCCCTGTATAAACCTTATTTCCCCTCTCATCGAATACAGAATATCCTGCATTGGTGTCAGCACATTTCTTTGCGTTCTCCAAAATACTGAATGCGCCCTTCTGGCTCTTAGCGTCCGACCATGTTTTCCGCACCCGATACAGACCGCTCCCCGTAGCCGGAGCTGCGGGAACAGAGCCGCCAAGTGCCGCTGTAACCTTTGCCGCCAGATCACCCAGCCTTGCATACAGCCAGTTACCCGGACAGGACTTGTTGGCAAACCAGCGATGAACCGTGATCACCATCTCATCGGACTTCGGCACATAGGCCAGCGTCTTTTCCTTATCTGCAAACCACAGCAGCTTCTTCTTGCCGTTGCGCCGGCAGATATCGGTACACAGCTTAATGAGCGTATCATAGACCGCGCTGTTCATCGTGTACGGCTCTGAGGTATCGGAGGCGCACTCAATGGTGACCGCCCTCTGGTCATTGGCATTACTGGAGGTACACCATGAGCGGTTTTTCTCCTCCACATACATACCGACCTTTCCGTCCTTGCCGATGCCGTAATTTGAGGACGCCTGTCTTGAGGTAGGCGCGAAGATGTCTCCCAGCGTCTGTACCGTACACTGGCCAACTACGCAGTGGGGAGAAATCCGGTCGATGCTGTGCGTCCTCTGCCCGGAGTGATTCGGGCTGAGTTTGGTGTAAGAAACGAGTGGACTGTTTGTGTATCCCATATTACTGTTCCTCCTTTTCCGCTCTGTCGTGGAGCTGCTCTAAAACTGTTTTTACCTTTGCCGGGATGGGAAGGCCGAGATGTCCGGCGTTCTCCAAAAGGCTCACGCCCTCGTTGGAGATGTAGAAAAAGATGACCGCTGTGCGCAGGACGCTGCCCGTGCCGATCACGTGCAAGTCGAGGATGTTGGCCACGCCCACCAGCAGGAAGATCAGCACTTTCCGGCAGATGCCCTTAAACCCGACTGCGCTGGAGAGCTTCTTGTCCGTGATGGCGCACATGACGCCAGTAATGTAGTCGATCACCACAAAAGCAATCAGTGCATAGAGCAAGCCATCGCAGCCTCCCAGAAAGTAGCCCAGCCAGCCGCCAACAGCGGCGAATACAAGCTGGATCGTGTTCCAAAATTCCTTCATGATACGTTCCTCCTTTAGATTTTTTGGTATGAAAAAAGCAGCCTCTCCGAAGAGAAACCGCTTGATTCCAAGAATAAATGTGTTGTTATGCTGTCCGCTTCCACATATAGCAGGTGATATACGGCTGCAGGTTGTTATGGGAGCCGCCGCTGCCAGCCGTTGCAGTGGAGCCGGAAATCGTGTGTCCGTGAGCGCCAGCGGAGGTGGTTGCTTTGTTTGTCACTGCCGTATAACCTGTAGTTGCATCCACGATGACCCGGTTTCCTCCACCATCAATTCCCCATGCAGCCTTTTGATTCTGCAGATTATGGCTGTGCGCACCGCCACTTGCAGCGGAAAGCGTGCCGCTTGTATGACTGTGGCTGGGGATCTGGGTGGTGGTAAGCGTAACTGTTGACGCACCGCCTGTTTTCTCCACCGTACTGAAATTGGTATCCGCCGTGTTCACGCCAACCGGGACGCGCCCAGTTCCCCAAGCCACCCACGTCCCTCCGAAGTAGGTGGAGGGATTGGTGTTTTTCACGCTCATATAGATACTGCCAACCGGATAGATATTGGAAGCGAGGGACTGGATATAGTCCTTCAGAAGTTTCCCATACACCCGGACGTCCCAATCCTCTGACACCTCAAAGGTCTTATCCTTTTCAGATACTTTCCCCACGGCCACGCCTTTGCCGCCCTGCTTGAAATCCATGACCACAGCGGCTGTGGAAACGATGTCCTGAATCGATATGGACGTGAACGCGTCCGTAATGGTATATCTCACGTCATAGGATGTCTCCGTAGAAATATTGCCGCCGCCAAAGGTGAATGCCGTGCCGGAACTAAAAGAGGTTCCGGCATTTGTCCACGCCGTTTCAGAGGTCTTTTTGTAATAAGTAGCGCAGGTAACCGTGTTCTTGGAGCTGCAGGAGGCGTAGGAATAGGACACCAGCCCCCGGATATAGGTGCCATCGTCATTGACCGTCCCGCTACTTAAGCAGCGCTGTGAGAGGTAACTGCTGAAAGACGGCGGGGAGTATGCCACCACGGAGATACTTACCGTTGCCGCTGCAGATACACGTCCTCTGGAATCTGTCACCGTTGCCGTAAACTTGATTGTCCCGCTGCTGTTTAAGAAGCCCGTGGTGAAGCTGGAAGCCGTACCGGTATAGCCGCCGCCCGTTATCGAATAAGAAGAAATGGTAGAGCCATAACTTCCCGCAGCGCCGTTTATCGTTAGCTTTGCTTTCGATTTTGTCTGCACATAGATACCCCATGAACTTGGAACCGTACCATCCACCCTTGATGCAGACAGGCTGGAGATGGTTGGCTTCACAGACGCCGGGACGGTCAGCGTCAGCGTACAGGTCTTACTGCCGATGCTGGTATTGCCGTTATAGGTGGTGCAGGTTATGGTGCAGGTTCCGGTCACCGCTTTCGGAATCTGACCGGCAAGGGAAAGCGGCGGCGTCCACGATACGGAAGTCGCTGTTGTCTTTGTGGCAATTGTACCGCTTGCACTGCCGAAGCTGTAGGTCAGCGTATGCGTAAAGGACGAGGATGCCCTGCTGATACTGACCGTAGTCGCTGATCCCATTGTGGCATTGGAAGCAGAGACACCGGACGCTCTTGCAATGGAATCCAACGTAATAGTTGCACTGGCCGTGATGGACGTATAATACGTGCCGCTCAGTGTGGCTCGGATATAGAAAACTGTGCTGATCGTCAGGCTTTTGGTTCCATCGCTGTTGTGGCTCACCGTCTGCGTTGCACTCCCCAGCAGGTGTGTCCCTGTGCTGCTGATGGCAGGAGAAACATAAGTGTGGGACGTACCGTTTATGGTGATCGTATTGTCAGAACGTCCGCTTATTTCAAGAGTCCACGGAGATTCATTCACAAGATATATTTTAGCTGTGATGGTACTGGTATTCGCAGACACATTCTTAGACTGCGACCAATCCACACGCAGCACATAATGACCGCTGTGTATGGAACCGGAAAAGCTGCCGCCGGATGCCATGCCAAAACGCCCCCTTTCTTAAAAATCAGCCGGTCGGTCCTCTCCATTTAATGGAAAGATTCCCGTTGGCTCTTGGGATAAAATCAAACCATCCCCGGCTCTCATTGCCGAGGGACAGCTTGTTCCGTATCTCCGCATTGGTGATCACAAGGCTCTGGTTGGAAATGTAGGCGATCTTCTGCCCGTTCTCCTTAAAGGCAAGCTCTTCATTGGACAGCTCCGCCGTGAACGCATTCCCAACCTTCCCAAGTTCGATCAGAGCGCCCTTAAACCGGATATATTCTTCCAGCAGTGTCTGGTTTGCGGAAACGTTATTGATGATCTCATTTGTGATCGCGGTAAAATCCATGCGGATCTCACTGCTGCTCTGTGTGATGCTGGCCTGAAAATCCTGCTGGATGCTCTCCAATTCGGATTTGGAGAGGTAGGTCTCCCGGACGGAACTCTGGATCTGCTCAGAGGTTTTCGTTATCTCCGAATAGCACTCCCGCACATTGACTTTTAGAGCCTCAATATCATCCAAAGCGCCCTCATACGCCTGCACATTCTGAAACGTGTGCTGACAGATGGTCAAAAGCGCCAAACACTCACCCCCCCTTAGTTAGAAACATCACATTGCAGCGTAGCAATGCTGTCAATATCCGCTGCGGAAAGGTAGATGACCTTCCCGGTCTTGTCAAACTCCACTTCTTTTCCGTCCTTATCCTGCTTGTACCATGTGTACGTCAGGCTCTGCTTCTCCGTAGCCGTCGTCCATGCTTCGCCGCTGTATTTCATCAGCGTGACGGTTTTCGCCGCATGGTCGATCTTGTACCAGAACATCCCACTTGTGGGAGCCGAGGGAGCCGCTTCGCTGATGCCTCCCAACAGAGCATCCACTTCTTTCCGGTTGGTGCGGACAATCACATAAGGAACAAGCCCGCCGAGGTTATTCTTCACCGTAAAACCGCCGATGGAGAGCATCTCCGAAACGTAGGGATCGGATTTATCCTCCACTGTAATCACATCCACATAGGATTTGCCGCTGTAGGTCATGGTGCAGCGGTAGGACTGGATATTCACGATCTCCGAACCGGAAACGGTCAAGCTATCGGAGGTTGCACTGCTAATGGTCTGCCACTTGCCACCCGTGTATTTCTCCCACTTGTATGTTGCCCCTGTAGTAATCTTTGTGGAACCTTTGTAAGCTGACGTAGCCAGTACAAGGGAACCTGACTGATTCAAAACCACCGTGCCATTAGGAGCATAGACGGAGAATACTACAGCACTTGTTCCGTTGGTACCGCGTCTGGATTTTGTCCACGAAAATTTCTTCACAACGTTCTTCCCGGAAATAGTAAAGGTCAAATCAATCGTCCCATTTAACACAGAAGCCTCGCCGAGGGTAGCGTTTGCGGCAAAGGTAAGCACAACAGATCCCGCCGCCGATGCCGTAGCCGCAGTATTGGATTTTTTCGTAACCCCGTCAGGCAGCGTACCAACAACACAGGTGCAGGCAGTCTGTGTAATGCCCAAATAGCCCGTAAATGGGATTGTAACGTCCAGTGCGGTCTGCACTTTTCCTTCGGCAGTACAGGCAATGGTCTGCGCCTCATTTCCAAGAATGACAGAGAGACCGCCGGAACCCGTTTGTCCAGCCTTACCCTGCTCACCATCAAACATTTTTGTAATTGAAACAGTATCAAATACATTCGCATCGTCCGTCACCAGCTTGATCTGTGCGACATTGTTATAAAAAACTTTATGAGCCGGCTTTACTACCAGAGTGCCGCCCGTTATGCTTGTGTTGTCCGCTGTGGTCGGATAATCTTTCCAAGCACCGGAACTATTCAAATACTGCCATTTGCTGACGGATACGCTCTGCACCTGTGCAGTCAGCGTGGCCTGTGCCGCGCCTATCAACGCAGATGATGCGTTATACTTGAACACATAGGTGTCCGCCGTAACGTAGGCCAGTTTAGCGTTCTGGGCATTCCTGACCAGCGTGTAGGTAATGTCCGAAGAGATATTGACCGTGTTTTTGGTCTCGGAATCGTAGTAGCTTATATAGCAGATATAGGTCACCATGCCGGAGGAGGACTCCGCCAGCTTATTTTTCTTGACCGTGAGGACACCTTTAGAAACTGTCTCTCCGGTCGAAAGAGCCGTCTCCGCACCTGTGCCATCTTTCCGTTTCCACGAAATACTCAATCCGGCTGTGTCCGTTCCCAAGTTGTTCTGATCCAGAAAAATGACCGGAGTCAGCTTCAGGTTCGTAGTTTCCCAACTCGGAGCATAGGAGTGAGGTAAAGTATTAGGATCTTCACTCTGCGTTTTTGGAAGATTCGATGTGATATAAGCCGACAGCTTCCGCTGGTCGGTAATGTCCACGAAAGTCTGCTGGCTGGATGTTAAAATAGTAGGCATGTTTTTCTCCTTCTCAAATAATCACTTCACAGAAAAAGGACGCATTATCCATCACGTCCTCGGTTGATATGGTTATTGTTTTTTTGCCTCTATGCAGGTCATCCCAATCTGCATCAGCTTCTGTGTTCCCGGATATCCTGTGCCAGTAAAATGCGGCATCGGGAATGTCTGCCGTGATATCCTTATCCCACGAATATACACAGCAGGAGAGTTCACTTGTTTGACCTTTGTCACGAAAGATACTCGTGCCCTTTATGACTAACTCCGTCCGGTACATTTTTGATTCGGTGATGCTTTCCACCTTGCTGTAAATGCCCTCCAGCTTTTCTGTCTGTTGCTCCAGGCTGTTCAGATTCCGGTTCTGCTTTGCGGACAGAGCAGTCAGCTTTACGCCGCCGGCCCCGATGGTGATGGTGTTGCCGGAGTGATTCAGATAATCCCTCGTGCGTCGGATACACAAGTACCTACCATCAATGCCGTGCGGCGGGGAGGAGCAGTAAACATACTGTCTGGCATGGATGTCCGCAACGTCCGCGCCTGTATCCGACTCGTCCACGATGGTCAGTTCCATGCTGGTGATCCCCTTTGATAGTTCGGCAATCCGTGTCTGCGCTTTCCGCAGGAGGTTTCTGGGAATCGTTACATCGTCCCAAACCTCTGTTGCCCAGATCCACCCGGTTTCTTTGACGGCTGCTTCATCAAAGATGTAATTCCTACCGCCGTTTACGGAGGTGATGTCCACACGCTCATCTGTCTCCACTTCATTCCCCTCATTATCCGTAGATGTTATCTTCGCACCGAGTGGGATCAGCGCGGTCACCCGCTCCGTATAATCGTAGGTGATCTTTACATCGGTGAGGTTCTTTCCAAACTCCACCTTCTGGAGCGATGCCTCCGTAAAGTCCGACAGGTAATCCAGCACCTTGCCCTCCGCTGTATACCGGAGACGTAGATACCCGCCATGCGTGTTGATGAGCTTTTCCCGTATGGCATCCAGCGTTTGGGAATAGTCAGAACAGCTGTAGGAAATGTAGTCGTTGTTATCAACCACGGTTATCTCTCCCACAGTAAACTGCTTCTGCGCCTCCACGCATTTGTTATGCTCCGAGATGAAATGCTCCAGCAGCCCCCGGAGGCTCCCTTTGTAGCTGTAAGGCGGCTGCTGGCTGTCCTTCAGATACGCCAGTGCGGATTCGCATGTCCATGTGTGGGTGTTATAAAAATCCGTCCCCTCATCCATCGCCCTGCCTTCAAACACCGTCTCGCTGCCTTTCTTGCAGACGATCACCGAAGCCAGAGGGATAATGGAGGAGAGGTACGGATGGTTAAAAGGCGCGGACAGCGTCAGGCTGTCGATGTTCTCCGCGTCTTCCTCCACCTTTGCCTCGGTAACCGCCAGCTTGGAAAGCTGCGGATGGTAGAATAGCGTTCCGTCCACATAAATTCTGAATAGCCTCATAACCTCCCCTCCCGGTACCGGAACGTCACTGTCCCGGAGCCTCTTACTGAAATGGTATTGCGTCCTGCCCCAAGCTCCATCTCCGGAAATTCCCATGTGCCGGAACTTACGGTTTTCTGAAACGTATCGGAGCCGACCCGCCAGCTTAAATCCGTATCCTCCGTGACGGTAACACGGGGAACGACAGGCATATAGTCGTTGTCCAGATACACCGTGCCGCCGCCCGTGACTGTTACAACGGTTTCCTCCACATGGTAACGATAGGCGTCCCCGTCCGAGCAGCTGATGGTGAGCTGTCCCTTTCCGGTCAGCGGATCGTAGGACGGGGACATCTCCAAAGTCCCGATAGCATACAGCCCGGTCTCTTCACTGCATACCACCTTCGTGAGCATCCCGGCAAACCGGTTGACAAGCGCATCCGTTTTTTCGTTAAACTGCGCCCGTGTCCCCAGCATGGACAGGACGATTTCAAATTCCCTCGGCTGGTAGGACACCCGGCCCAGAGCCTCCGTGTACCGGATCGGGGAATTCCTTCCCGGCACTACGATGGTATTCGTCTGGGATTGCGGCGTTGGGAAGCTGATACTCTCCCGGAGCCAGCCGAGGCCGGACATCCAAAGGTCATTCAGTTTTATATCCGGCCTCATAAGCTCAGCCTCCTGTTCAGTTTCTGCATCTGGCCCAGCTTGTTATCAATGACCGGGAGCAGATGCCCCACAAGCGTCCCGTCCTCCAGATAGATACCCTTGCTGCTGTTGTCCGCAATAACAGAAAGGTATTTCTCCATGGAACTTGTGTTCAGCCTGCTGTCCAGCATCGCGGATAGCTGATTATAGAAATTCTTCAGCGGCAGGATCGCCTCCGCTCCGGCTTCGCCTCCGGCCATGATAGAGCTTCCGTTCATCCCGAACATGGTCGGCTTGGTCATGATACCGCCTTCCTTATACCAGTCAATCGACAAGTGCGGGACGCTCGGCGGTGCCAAGCTGAAACTTCCCTTGATAGAAAAATGCGGCAGTTTAATCTTAGGCAGCGAAATCTTCATGCCGGAGAAGAATCCCGTGATCTTATCCACGATGCCCTTGATGGTGTTTTTCGCCGCCTCGATAGGCGTGGTAATCGCTGACTTGATCCCATTCCAGACATTCGTAGCTGTGGTTTTGATACCATTGAACACCGAAGTGACGGTACTCTTTACCGCATTGAACACAGAGGACACCTTGCTCTTGATTCCGTCCACCACCGTGGAAATGGCGGTCTTGATCCCGTTCCAGATCGTAGACGCTACCGATTTTATGGCGTTGAACACTGTGCTGACGGTATTTTTGATGGCGTTCACCACCGTAGATACCTTCGTACTGATGGCTGTCCAGACCGTGGAGATCACATTTTGGATGGTTCCCATCACGGAGGAGATCACCCCGGACACGGCATTGATCACGGTCGAAACCGTATTCTTGATCGCGTCCCAGACGCTCATCACGATGTCCCGGCAGTTCTCCCAGATAAACCGGAACGGCAGGGTGATGATGTCCCACGCAGCAGTGAGGATTGAGCCGATAAACTGTATCCCAAAGCTGACCACGTTTTTTATCGTCTCCCAGATGCCGGAGAAGAAGGACGCGATCCCGTTCCAGATGTTTTCAAAGAACGTCTTAATGCCCGTCCAGACTTCATTCCAGCTGGTACCAAACCAGCCGAGGATCGTATCGGCAATGCCCCGGATCATGTTGATGGCGGCGCTGAATATGCCCGTGATCCCATTCCAGACGCCGGAGAAGATGCCTTTGACCCCATCCCACAGCTGGCTCCAGTTCCCGGTAAACAGCCCGATAAATACATCCAAGATTCCGGTAATGACGTCAAAGACGGTTCCCAGAATGGCGGAGACAGCGGAAAACGCGCCCTCAAAGACCGGAGCCAGCAGATTGCAGAATCCATCCCAGACCGCTTTCAGCACATCCACGATGTTCTCAAAGTCAAATCCCAGCGCGTTCAGGCGGTCGATGATGCCCTGCGTGAAAGCCTGAAACTTCGAGACGATCCCGTCCCAGATCGCCGTGATTGCCGCACGGAATTCCTCATTGGTATCCCACAGGTGCTTGAATGCCGCCACCAGTGTGGCAATAACCGCAACAACCGCCAGCACAGGCCCTGCAACCGCGCCCAGAGCGCTTCCGAGGCTGGTGATCGACCCGCTGCTCCCGGCAATCTTTACGCCCAGTTTCCCGACCGCTTTTGTCAGGGAGGAAAAGCCTTTCATGGCGCTGCCGACTGTGGAGATGGTCTTTCCAAGCATGAGCAGCACAGGCCCGATGGCTGCGGCAATCAGGCCGAATTTTACGATTGTCTGCTGCTGTTCCGGCGAAAGCGCATTGAATTTATCCACCAGCCCCTGAATGCCATCTACGATTTTCTGGATCACCGGAGCCAGCGCCTGACCCAGCGAATACACCAGTACGTCTATGGAGGATTTCAGTCTTTCCATAGAACCGCCGAAACCGCTCATCATGGCGGCGGACATTTCCTCCGTGGTGCCGGAGCAGTTCAGGAGCGCATCATTCAGTTCATTCACATCGCCCGGAGCCGTATTGATCAGCGCCAGCCACGGAGCCATCTGGTTTTTGCCGAAGATGGCGGACGCCGCCGCGATCTGCTCGGATTCGGACAGCTTTGCAAAGGCATCGTGCAGCTCTTTCTGAATGGTGACGGAGTCCTTCATGGAGCCGTCCGCGTTGGTTACGGATATGCCAAGCTGCTCCATCTTTTCCGCGCCCTCTTTCGCGGGGGACACCAGACGGGCAATGCCTGTTTTCAGGCTGTTTGCGGCTTTATCCGCTTCAATGCCGTTATTCGCCATGACGCCCATGTACAGGGCGGCGTCATTGACGGAGTATCCGGCGGAGGCGAAAATGGGAGCCGCTACGGACATCGCCTGAGCGAGGCTGTCCACATCAAGGGCCGAATTATTACAGGCCGCAGCAAAGACGTCCGCATATTTCCCGGCTTCGGAAAACGCACCGTGAAAACCATTGATAGTAGCAACCAGCCCTGCGGAAACCGTATCCAGATTGCCGCCCTCGCCAGCGGCAAGGTTCATGGCGGGAGCCAGCGCGTCCGCAGCCTGCTCCGCATTCAGACCTGCACGGGCAAAGTTCAGCGTAGCGGTCGCGGCGTCCTCCATCCCATAGACGGAATTTGCCGCCGCATCCTTCATGGCGGAATTCAGCGCGTCCGCCTGTTCCGCTGTATTGCCCATCGTCTTATTGGTCAGCTGCATGGTCTTATCGACTTCCGCAAAGCTCTTGACGCCAATCGTGCCGACTGCGGCAAGAGGAAGCGTCACCCCTGTGGTGAGCTTCTGGCCGACACCGGAAATGGAGCCGCCGACCTTCTGCAGCTTGCCGCCGACTTCTTCAATCTTGGCAAGCGCGGCATTGGATTCGATGGCCTGTTCCTGAAGCCGCTGTAATTCCTGCTCCGTTTCAATGATCTCACGCTGGAGCGCGTCATATTTGTCCTGCCCCAGCGTACCGTTTTCCAGCTGGGCCTTTGCCTGTTCCTGCGCGGTCTTTAGGGTATCCAGCTTTTCTTTGGTGGAGGAGATGGCGTCCTTCAGGAGCTTCTGCTTCTGGGTAAGAAGTTCCGTATTGCCGGGATCAAGTTTTAACAGCTTATTGACGTCCTTTAGCTGGGACTGTGTGGTCTTTATGGTGGAATTGACGCCCTTCAGAGCCTTTTCCAGCCCTGTGGTATCGCCTCCGATCTCCACAGTGATGCCCTTGATCCTGCCAGCCATTTCTTCTCATCTCCAATCAAAAATAAAAATTGCTTGCAAACGCTTGCATTTGCCGCAAAAATCGGGTATAATAACTGCAAAGGAGTGTGATATACATGGCAAACACATCAGCAGTTTATGCAAGGATAGATAACGGACTGAAAGAAAATGCTGAAAATATCTTGAGTCAGCTTGGCATTTCTCCGTCCAGCGCTATCCAGATGTTTTACAGTCAAATCGTCCTGACAAAAGGGATGCCGTTCAACCTGCGGCTGCCATCCGCACAGCCTACCGCCATCGGCAGTATGAGCCGCACCGAAATAGATGCGGAACTTAAAAAAGGTATAGAATCCCTGAAATCCGGCAGAACCTATACGGCCGATGAGGTGGATGCGGAGTTAGCAAAGGAATACGGAATATGAACGGTTCCTATAAAGTTGCTTATTCCCCAAAGGCAAGGGATGACCTGAAAGAAATCTATTCCTATATTGCATTTACGCTCATGGTTCCCGACACAGCGGAAGGTCAGGTGAACCGGATCAGAAAAGCGATCCGTTCTCTTGACTTCATGCCGCTGAGAAATCCCGCCGTGGATTGGGAACCTTGGAAAAGCATGGGAATGCGCAAAATTCCGGTTGATAACTTCGTGGTTTTCTACACCGTAGATGAGGCTGCGAGGACCGTTACCGTCATCCGAATTGTTTATGGCGGACGGGATATTGAAAACCTTGCAGTTTCGGAAACTGAATAATGTTAAAAAGGAACGGCTACCGGAGTCGTTCCTTTTTCATCATCAGAATTTATCGAAATCTTCCTGCGTTGCTACACGCCTGTATTTCACGCCATCGTTGGCCTTTTCCGTCCACATATCCAATACCAGCCCAATCGTGAGCAGGTCAAGGTCGCGGATGGAAACGCCAATCTCTGTGCATCGCAGAAGGAACAGTGGCGTGGTCATTTCCCGCTCACTTCTGCCAACCCTTTTTTTGCCTGTATATCCGTGATCATGTTCTGGCCCCAAAGCTCCAGAATCTGCGGCAGCACCTCATAAATGGAGAACATATCAAACTGGTCAAGCCAATCGTCAATGTCGGCAGGGATAGTGTTATCTGCATGGTAAGCCATGACATAGGCCACGTTTTCAAAGATCTCCAAATCCTCGATCTGAAGCTCCTCGCCGTTCTCCGTTTTTCCCTTATAGGACTTTTCCAGCTTGGAGAGGTCTTTGAAGATATCCCTCTTAAATTTTGCCCTGTACAGGCGGGGGATAGTAGCCGAGGAGCGGAACGGCACCATTTTTCCACAGATTTCAATTTCCTTTTTCAGCATCGCTCATCCCTCCTCATACTGCTTCCGAATTATCCGGGGTATAGACCGTCTTATACCAGTTGTTGTAAGTTTCCGTTTCGGTGGTGTCCCCGGTACGCGCCTTTACCAGTCCGTCCGAACGGGGATCTGCCGTAATGGAGAGCGTCTCGGTACCCGGCTCAATCGTGTCCTCCTTTGTCTCGGACTCAATGGACGGACGGGAAGCTGTGCAGTTGTACAGCACATGGCGGATGGCATTGACGTCCCCGTCAAATTCAAAGAGCAGGGCAAATTTCACATTCTCTCCAATGCCGCTGCTTTCCACCAGAACTTTGTTCTTATCCAGCTTCTCCTGCAAAATCTCCGTGCGGAACCACTCCGGGATCAGGGCAATCTCAAGATCGCCGGAATATCCGTTGTTCGTCACGCTGCGGAAATACACGATACCGTCCGCATAGAACGGACTGGATTCGCCCTCGGCGTCCAGACTTATGCTGACCGCACCGGGGATTGCTTTCGGCTTATCGTAGGAAAACGTAACTGCACCCTCAAGTCCCGCCGATTCGGTCAGCTTTGCAGCGTGGACATTTTTCAGGTTAAACTTGACTTTGTTGCCCATAATCAAACCTCCGTTTCAAATGTGTAGAGGACTTCATAGAGCTTTTCACTCTCTATCCATACCTCTGATTTTTCATAAAAAATGCCGTGCGCATCCAGCACGGACTCAACTTTACCCTCTACGGACAGGTCTTTTGTGTCCGTATACAGTTCCACGTTTACACCGCTTACCTTGTAGTAAACCCCGCCATCAGCGGAAAAGTTGTCACTGGCGGGGATGAGATAACAAATAAACGGCGGCTCCGGGGATTCCCCTTCCGCAAAGTGGTCATATGCGTAAGGAATCCCAATTTCGCTTAGAATCGAAATCAGTTCATCCATTCCGTAAACTCCTCTCGATATCCCGCTCCAGCTGCTCGGCGGCAGTTTCCTCCGCAGGAGCGATGTGCGGTCTTGCGGCAACCCTCCCGCCGCCCCGCTTGGCGTGTCCATGCTCCAAAAGATGTGCAATCTGGTATCGGTTTTTGGAATGGACGGTTACCTGCAGCGTGCTGGAATTTTCCTTCGTGGTCTTGACCGACCAGCTTTTGGCGTAGGCACCCGTATTCTGCGGCGCACCCGCTTCGATTTCTTTTCGCACTGTGTTCCCGGCTTTCCGCACAGCCTTTTTCACATCGGATGACGTAAGATCGGCGTACTCAGTCAGGCTTTGCATAACGGCATCTGCCAAATCGTCAACGAATATTCTGCGTCCCATACTCACCGCCTCACTTTCTGACATTTCAGTTTGACGGATTTCTTTTTGAAATTCATGTGGTCTATACCGAGGATGTTGTATAATTCCCCAGCATACACCACACGGAACTGATCCGCAGCCACTTCGGAAACAGCCCTGCACCAGCGCACCGTAAAATCCATCTTTGTGTTATCCACGACCGTCCCTGCTGCCGTATCCTCGCTCGGTGATTCGCTGCTGACTGTGGCGTAGCAGGAAAAGAAGTCTTCCCAAGACACGATGTGGTTGCCGATACCATCTACTGTCACGGAGCTTTTCTGAATGGTGATTCGCACGTTCAAAAGCGCAATGTTCATCAGAAGCCCTCCTTCCTGCTGCCGAAAAGAAGTGCGCGAAGCGTGAGCGTGAGGGCATGGTGGTCAGCCTCTTCCCGGTGTTCATAGAAGTATGCCACCGTGTACAGGACTGCCGTCTTTGCGTTAGCGGCGGATTCAAGCTCAGACGGATCGTCTGTCCGCAGGATGTCCATACACAGCCGCTCCGCTGAAGCGATCAGATGACGGATCAGCCCATTGTCCTCATCGCCGTCTACCCGGAGGTAGTTCTTCATTTCCTTTAACGTCACCACCATGCTCCGCACCTCCTTTACTCTGCGGTCATTAAGCCGGCGGTTTGCAAAGCAGAGAGAAGGGAATTAAACTTGGCGACCAGATCCGTCACGTCGTCCCCGTTGGTGGTAGTGCTATTTTCCACATGGGCAGCCTTGGTGACGGCAGGAACATACAGTTTGCCGCTTTCATCCACGGCAACCTCGACCGCCTCGTCGGATTTGGTTTTGGCCTTGACGCCGCCCAAGGTATCTGCCGAGGCAATTGGAAGTGTGTAGGAGTTTCCTCCGCTGTCAAAGCCTTCGACCTCGCCACCCTCGTCAATAATCAGCTTGCCGCCAATATGGGTGACCTCGCCGCCCTGTTCCGTATAGTTCTTTGCGTTATACTCGCTCATAGGTCAGCCCTCCTTACACACTCTTCACATGGAGAATCTGCACCGCCTCCGGCAGGATCAGCTTGCCGTCCACGCGCTCCTTCGCCACATAGCCGATCATGCCGTTGCCTGCGAACAGTTCACGCAGTTCCTGGAAAGAACGGGTGCCGCGGTCGCCGATGTTGTAATAAGAGAAATCACCGAACGCGATGGCGGGCTTGCCCTTCTCCAGTTCCGGTGCAAACGCAGATGTGTAGAGAGGATAACCGAGGAGACGGTCAGGTTCATTTGCCTGATAGGACGGCTGCCAAATGTATGCACCGTTTCCGTCCTTCAGCTTGCGGATGAGGGCAATGGTGCTGTCGTTCATGATAAATGCAGCATTCTTCCTGTAAGGACGCTTGAGGGAATAGATCAGCGTCACGATATCGTCCGCATTGATCTTTGTATCGCTCAGTTCCACGGACTTTTTGCCGCCGTGCGTCGCATCGAAAAGGCCTGTCGGCTTGTGGGAACCGTCCCCGTTGAGGAACGCATCCTCCTCGGCATTGGCGAGAGCCTTGCCGAACTGGGTGATGATGTAGTTCTCCAGGCCGAAGGCATTGTCGTAGAGCAGTTCCTCGGTCACTTTGATGGCGACATGGAGCTTATGCGCATCCAGCAGGATCTGACTGAAGGTGGCCTCCTTGTCAAAGTCCAGCGCCTTACCTTCCTCTACCCATGCGGCGGTGGGCTTGGTGGCGGCGATGTTGATCTTGTGATCGCCGGAGGTGGGAATGCGGGTAGCCAGCTTACGCACAATGTTCTCCTCGTTCAGAACATCGATGAGACGGGAGTCGTACTCTTCGGGTACGAGATAGCCGCCATCGGTGTCCACACCCTCCTGCAGGATGTTGCTGATCTGCTTGAAATTGGAGCGGAGCGCCGTCAGCATGGCATTCCTGTACTCATCGGACGCACGGCCGGTTTTTGGCTCGTCCTTTCCGCTCATGGGTTTTCCGGTGAGGGGTTTGCCCACCGGTTTGGAGAGTTCCGCCTCCAGCGCCTCCCGGCGCTCCAAGCGGGCTATCTCTTTGCCGAGGTCGGTGATGTCCTGCTCCATGCGGGAATAAGTGGCGTCGTCCTCCGCGGATAGGACGCCTTTTTCGGTTCTGTGGGAATCCAGAAAAGCCTTGGCGGCTTCCCACGCTTTGGCGCGTTTCTCGCGCAGTTCAAGAATAGTCATGATAGAAATCCTCCTTAAAATTTCATAAGATTGAGCCTTTCCATGAGCGAATCAACGGAGCGGCCCTGGGGTTTAGGGTCTTCGGTTTTCTTAGGCGCGGTCCTGCATTTTAAAGCGATTTTATCCATAAGGGAATTAACCACCGCCGCTTTGGAATACAGCATGGAAACCGCGGGTGGTTCCATATCCTCCGGGATATCCGCCCGGTGCAGGACGCCGTCCGCAAAGCCGAGTTCCACGGCTTTATTCGCGTCCATCCAGGTCTCGGCGTCCATGAGGTGAGAAAGCTTGGCGCGGGACAGCCCGGTCTTGATCTCGTATGCGTTGATGATGGAATCTTTAACGCTTGAGAGCATCTCGATGGCTTTCCGCATCTCAGCGGTGTCGCCCATCGCCACTGTCATGGGGTTGTGGATCATCAGCATGGAGACGGGGCTTACCAGCACCTTCGTGCCTGCCATAGCGATAACGCTTGCGGCACTCGCCGCGATGCCGTCAATCTTGACGGTCACATCGTGGGGGTAGTCCATGAGCATATTGTATATCTGCGCCGCCGCCACGCAGTCGCCGCCAGGGGAATTTATCCAGACTGTAATAGGTCCGTTGCCACTCATCAGTTCCTCTTTGAAAAGCTGGGGAGTGACGTCGTCGTCAAACCAGCTTTCCTCCGCGATGGTGCCGTTTAGGAACAGCGTCCGTTCCATCGTTTCCGCCTGATTTTCCTGATTCTGAACTTTCAGATTCTTCCACTTCCAGAACTTCTTCATGGGATTTTTCCTCCTTTCCCAAAGTCGTTGTATTTGCAAAATCTCCGGCCCTGTTAAGGGGGAGCATATTGCCGTTGATAAGATAAAGGTCTCCGCCTTCTTCCGCGGGGATGCGGTCGAGGTTCTCAAGTTCCCGGATATCGTTTGCAGACATCCAGCCGTTCTGCCTCGCAGTTGCGTATCCCTGCATCCGGCTCTGATAGTCGCCTCGCAGAAGCCCCTCCACATTGAACCGCACGAAGTATTCCGATTTCTCAGTTTCGGAGAGGAGCGCGCGGTTGATGGACTGCTCCCAGCGCACGATCCAGGGCTCCAGCGTGTATTTCACGAACTCCAGAGACTGCTGTTCGATGTTGCTGAATGACGATTTATCCAGATCGCCCACCATGTGCGGAGGCACCCGGAAGATACGGGCTATCTCATCGATCTGGAATTTCCGTGTTTCGAGAAACTGCGCCTGCTCCGGCGATATGGAGATCGGCGTGTATTTCATGCCCTCTTCGAGAACAGCCACCTTATTGGCGTTCCCGCTCCCTCCGAAAGCCGCGTTCCAGCTGTCGCGTACCTTTGATGGGTCCTTTACCGTGCCTGGATGTTCCAGGATTCCTCCGGGCGTGGCGCCGTTGGCGAAGAACTTCGCTCCGTACTCCTCGCAGGCGATTGCCATGCCGATGGCGTTCTTTGCCATAGCGATAGGCGAATATCCCACCAAACCGTCAAAGCCCAGACCGGGGATGTGCAAAACATCGGTCTGTTTCAAATTTACCGTCCCGGTTTTCATGGTAGGCGCGTCGGAATCCGATGTCTGGTAACTGTAATAGAGATGTCCTTTCTCGTCCCGGTCGACCGTCATGCGGTTCGGCATCAGCGGATAAAGAGCTATGACCTCGCCCTTGCCGTTGCGGATGATCTGCGCGTAGGCGTTGCCCCACAGCAAAAGGTGCGTCATGAGCGTTTCCCGGAACACAAAGGACGTCATTTCGGGATTCGGTTCATCATGCAGGAGATGGTACAGTGTGTGGTCGACCGCCTTTTCTTTTCTGCCGTCATCCTGATACCGATATAAATGAACGGGCAGACCGGCTATCGACTCGGACAGGATACGCACACAGGCATACACCGCTGTCATCTGCATGGCGGAGCGTTCCGTCACGGACTTGCCGGACGTGCTGCCGCCGAGAAAAAAGCGGTATGCGCTGCCGGACGTACTGTTCACAGGCTTATCCTTCGACCGAAACAATCCGCTGAATATTCCCATATTGGCTCACCGTCCTTCCTATATAAAAAGAATCCCACGAGAGTCATAAACACTCTCCGAGATCTGATTTCCGCACCGTATGGCACGGTCAAGCCCCATGATTGCGGCAATCGCGCCATCGATCTTCTCTGTGGATTTTTCCTTATCGGGCTTGATGTTTCCAGCAGGGTCGGTGCGGATGAAGATGTTGTCCATCATCCAGCGGAGGACGGGATGCCCGCCGTGGGCGATCTTTTCCTCCAGCACCAGCTTCATCAGTTCCTTTGTCGGCGGGGACATATCCTTGAAGCCCTGCCCGAAGGGAACGACGGTGAAGCCCATACCCTCAAGATTCTGCACCATCTGGACGGCTCCCCAGCGGTCAAAGGCGATCTCACGGATGTTGAACCGCTCACCGAGCCGCTCGATGAACTTTTCAATATAGCCGTAATGCACCACGTTTCCTTCCGTGGTCTGGAGGTATCCCTGCCGCTCCCAAAGGTCGTAGGGAACGTGGTCGCGACGCACTCTGAGGTCGAGCGTTTCTTCCGGTATCCAGAAATATGGAAGGATGATGTATTTATCCTCCTCATCAAGCGGAGGGAATACCAGCACAAAGGCGGTAATGTCGGTGGTGGAAGAAAGGTCAAGGCCGCCGTAGCAGACGCGCCCCTCCAACTCATCCTCATCCACGGGAAATGCGCAGGCGTCCCATTTCTCCATCGGCATCCACCGCACCGACTGCTTTACCCACTGGTTCAGTCTCAATTGCCGGAAGGAATTCTCCTCGCCGGGGTTTTGCCTTGCCGACTCGCAGGCGGCTTTCACCTTGTCGATGCCCACCGTGATGCCGAGGGAGGGATTTGCCTTTTTCCAGACCTTGGGATCCGTCCAGTCTTCGGACTCGTCCGCCCCGTAAATGACGGAGTAGAAAGTTGGGTCTATTTTTCGTCCCGCCTCGATGTCCAGGGCCTTTTGGTGTATCTCGTAGCAGATGGAATTGGTGTCGTTCCCGGCTGTCGTAATAAGGAAATAGAGCGGCT